>Ga0180007_10005664_pt1 | contig 12512 bp, 12 predicted proteins | sample MM_PC_MetaG_FD_121122 | JGI IMG/M metagenome (GOLD analysis project Ga0180007, IMG submission 121122) | Groundwater microbial communities from the Aspo Hard Rock Laboratory (HRL) deep subsurface site, Sweden - MM_PC_MetaG | ecosystem: Environmental > Aquatic > Deep subsurface > Groundwater... | reverse complement strand
GCCACCACCTCGATATCCTTGAATGCCTCATCCTTGCTCAGCGCCCTGAAAATGTTTCTGCCGATCCTGCCAAAGCCGTTAATACCTATTCTTACCGTCATGCCGCCTCCTCAAAAATTACAGTAACTCTGTTCTTCGGGAATTATCCCTGTGATTTTTATTAGCCTTTGTCAGTATCTCCTCCAACTGATTCATCCGAAGAATTGCCTCGTCACAATGCTCATTGACACGCAAGGCTTCCTGATACGCAGCAAGAGATTTTTCATACCAGTTTCCATCAAAATAGCTTTGCGCGGCAAAACAATATCCGCTTTCAGGGACGCCGTGGAACATGTCTTTGAAGATTTCATCCAGAGACTCGGACCAGAGCTCACTCGCCACATCCCGGTGTTCGAGGAGATACCTGAGCAGCAGAGGGTTGTGCGCCTGGGAAGGAAGCATGGTGCGAAGCAGATAAATTGCCCTGCCGAACATAAATCCCAGGCTCTCCATCTGCCGGTCCACCTCATGGGAAATTCTCTCCATGAAACGCCGGCATTCCACCCCGCAGAACTGCTGTATTTCCTGGCGCCATACGCCCTTCATGTCATTGGCCAGCGGGGCATAATACTCAAAGAGATAGATGTTTTCCTTGAGTTTCATCGCCTCGTGAAAGAGCGAGCCTATAACCCAGTCAAGCAGAGAGCCATTGAGCTCAAAGGCGGAATCGCCATTTCTCCAGAGCTGATGGCAGTCATCTTTCAACTGCCAGAGGCATCCTTTCCTGTTCTCCGTGCCCACCAGTTTGTCGATCTCGTTATAGGGCACTGTTCCGCTTTTGAGGTATCCCTGGTAAATCTGCAAAAAACCGCCGGCAGTCCGGTAAAACCCCTTCAGCATGCTGGTGACAAAAAAATCGCGCCGTCGGGCAAACCATCTGTTCTGTTCCTGCCCGTCCTGGCCTTGGGCGTCAATCATGGCTCTCTGCAAAGGGTGAGGGCCTCCTGATAAAGCTGCATATATCGTAGCACAATTTTATCCCAGGTGTAGGAATTATGGATAACTTTTACACTTTCCTGCTGCATGGCCTTGATGCTCTCCGGATGCTGGCGGAACATCAGCAACGCCCTCTGCATTGCTTCGCTGAGGGCTGCGCTGCTGTGTTCATGGTAGGCAAAACCGGTTTTACCATCCTCCACCTTCACCAGCCCGCCCACATGATGGACAATGGGCAGATTGCCGAACAACTGGGCAATATAATCGGTCAGACCGCAGGGCTCATAGCTGGAGGGGATGAGAAAAAAATCCCCGGCAGCATAGACCTGGGTGGCCAGTTGCTGGTCATAGCCGCTCAGGATGCAGATCCTGCCCTGGTTCTCTTTAATCTCCGTCAGCTCGATCAAATCACTTTCAATCTCTTTGCTGCCGGTGCCGAGGATCAGTATCTGAAACTCCTCATCCTCAGGCAACAGGGTTTTCAGGGCGCCCACCAGCTTGTCCACCCCTTTCTGCGCAGAAAGCCGCCCGATAAGGGTAAAAAGCGGCAGATCCGGGGCATCGGTTAATGTGCCGCTGATCCGGACCTTGGCCAGTTTCTGTTTGCTGATCATATTTATCAGTTCACGACGGCATGCCCTTTTCCCGGCCAAGTCCCCTTTTGCCGGAGAATACGATGCGGCAATGCCCTGCTTTTCCGCATCTTCCGGATTAAAATCCTCAGGATTGATGCCGTTTGTTACGCCCTGCAGCATCACCCCCCTGCGGGCAAGCGTATGTCCCAGCCATCCCGTCATTTCATCATCATCGGTTTCCCGTAATTCCCGGGCATAATTTTCACTGACCGTATTCATGACCGCATAGGGAGCCGAGGCAAGAAACGGATCAAACCGGCCATCGAGCTGATTCCTGCCGATGATGGTGGAAGGCAGACGGGTAATGGCCTTGGCAAACGGCAGATCATCCACCTCCTGATGATAACCGACCCCGGCATTATGAATGGTGACCACCATGCCGGTTTTCCTGAAGAAATGGCGGATACCGTCAATTTCTCTGGCCATGACCGGCAGCAGGGCGGCATGCCCGTCCTGACAGTGGATGATATCGGGCCGTTTTCCCTTATAGAGCATGAGGTTGAGCGCCGTTTTCTGCAACAGGACATTCATGGCAAAATAATCGTAATGGCCGCTGCCGCTGACATGCACGGGATTTTCCGCCTCATCCTCGGCCGTATAGGTGTAAACCGCCCTTTTGTCGCGGTATCGTTCTGCATCAACCAGATAGATGGTCAGACTCCTTTTGCCCTGCTTGTGCTTCCGTTCCCAGATACGAACCTCTTCCCGCCGTTCCACACCCACGTAGTTGATATCCACCTGAAACGCATCGTGGGGTTTGAAACCAAGTGATTCGGCATTGATGAAGCCGTACATGGGCAGCATGACAGAGACATCAGCTTTTTTGACCAGGGCTTCGGCAAGCTGTCGACAGACGTCCTTCACCCCGCCGGCTCCTGCCAGACCGTCATATTCCCTGGTGATGATCCAGATATCTTCAATCTTCTTTTGCTTGTCTGTGGTCATAACTCATCCATCTCCAATGATTCGGGAGTCCATTCAAGGGTCTGCAGACGCAGCAGATGATCCGCCAGAGTCAGACAGACCATGGCCTCGCAGACAGGGATAATCCGGGGGATGGCTGAGATATCGTGCCGCCCGCCGATCTTAATTTCAACCTGCTCGTTATCCAGGTTTACCGTATTCTGGGGTTTGGAGATCGATGGAATCGGTTTCACCGCAACCCGGGCAATAATGGGCTCGCCGTTTGATATGCCGGCAAGAATACCGCCGGCGTTGTTGGAGCTGAACCCCTCCGGCGTCAAGGCGTCGTTGTTCTGTGAACCGGTCAGGCGCGCCGCCATGAAACCGGAACCGATCTCCACCCCTTTTACCGCGCCGATGGACATGAGCGCACCGGCAAGGTCGGCATCAAGCTTGTTGAATACCGGTTCGCCCAGACCGGGCGGGCAGCCGGTGGCAATGATACCGACAATTCCGCCCAGGGAATCCCCTTCTTTTTTCACTGCCTCGATTCTTTCCTCCATGCGGGCGGCGGCCTCGTTATCAGGACAGAAAAGGCGGTTTTCCCAAACTGCCTCGAAATCGAGATTTTCCGCATCAATACCGCCGAGGGAAAGAGTATAGCCAAGCACATCGATATCATGAAATGACAGCAACCTTCTGGCCACTGCTCCGGCGGCAACCCTGGCCGCTGTCTCCCTGGCCGAGGCCCGGCCGCCTCCACGATGGTCACGGATGCCGTATTTCATCAGATAGGAGTAATCTCCATGCCCCGGCCGGAAAATATCTTTCAAATGATCATAGGATTTACTGTGGGCATCCTGGTTATAAATAATCAATGTCAGCGGGGTGCCGGTGGTGCAGCCTTCAAAGATTCCGGAGAGTATCTCTACCCTGTCCGGTTCCTTGCGCGGGCTTGTCGCCCCGCCTGTACCGGGACGTCTCCGATTCAGATCATCCTGAATATGTTCCGTGGTCAGCGGAATGCCGGGAGGACAGCCGTCAATCGTCGCCCCGATAGCCGTTCCGTGGGATTCCCCCCAGGTGGTAACCCGGAAAACCTGGCCAAAAGTGTTTCCTGCCATAATTTCTCCTCATCCGGACCTTCCGGAAATTCATTTTTATCATTTCAGACGCATCATGTTCTTGTCAGTTTATTTTTACCGGCATGCCTTCCACAGCGCCATAATCTCCTCAACAACTTCCTCGACAGGCTTGTGTGTGCTGACTGCATAATGAGACCCTTGCCGGTAGAGCGGTTCCCTTTCCGTTAACACCGCTGTTATCTCTTTTATCATATCTTGGCCGGTAAGAGAAGGTCGTTGGCTTGTTGACAGAGAGTCGCCGGACAAACGACGGCCTATGGTCTGCACATCAGCCTGCAGCCAGATAACCAGGGAAGTTTCCATCAGTTCAGCCCATACCTCCCGGTGCAGAATGGCGCCTCCGCCGGGGGCAACAATAAGATTTTCCCGGGGCAGCAGCGAGGCGAGGAAATCGCGTTCCGCGGCGCGGAAATAACTCCAGCCATGCTCCCCAACCATTTCGCTGATGCTCTTCCCCTGCTGTTTTTCGATTTCCTTATCTGTATCGACAAAAGAAAAGGATAACCGGGCGGCTAAAAGCAGGCCAACTGATGTTTTGCCCGTGGCCCGGTAACCGGTCAGAACAATCTTTGTTTTCTTTCTATTCATGCAGACTATTTAAGTAATGAGCGTCACAACTGTCAAGATCGGTATGATAACATGAAAAAGAAAATTCCGATTTAACACTTTACTTATTTTTAGGAATTAATATTATTTTAATTTTACTGCATTCTACGACGCATCTTTGGAGGACAAAAAAATGGAACATGCATGCATAAAACCGGTAAAAGTTGGTCAGCAAGTGGAAAGCTTCACCATGGAAACATACATTCCCACTGACTTTTCTTTTGGCCGGATTTCTCTTGAACAACATAAAAAACAAGGCAAATGGACGGTCCTTGTTTTTTATCCGGCGGATTTTACCTTTGTCTGCTCCACCGAGCTTGCCGATTTTGCTGATAAGTTTGAAGAATTCCAGGCCGCAGGCGCTGAACTCATTACGGTCAGCACCGACACCCAGTTTACCCATCTTGCCTGGAAAAGGGAGGAAAAATCCCTTGAAAAGGCTAAATATATCATGGCCGCCGACCCGACGGGCAGCGTCTCCAAGATGTTCGGCGTTTATGATTATGAAACAGGACTTGCGCTGCGTGGCACCTTTATCATCAACCCGGAAGGTATGATTGTGGCCTCGGAGGTAAATTATTACAACGTGGGCCGCAGTGCCTCTGAAACCCTGCGCAAGCTCAAGGCCAGCATCTATGTGGCCAAGCACCCTGAACAGGCATGTCCCGCCAACTGGCACGAGGGAGAAAAAACCCTTACCCCTGGCGCCGACCTCGTCGGCAAGGTTTATGACGCCCTGAAATAGCCGGCAGAAAAATTTCTGTTTTCCTGCCTTGATCTCTCTTTACGGTAAAGCCACCCGGCGGCCATCCCCAGGTGGCTTTTTCCCGTCCTTTTTTCTCTCTGCCCAAGCCGTGAAAGTGCTCATGCGCACAATTGCCTTATTGACTTCAAGCCCGGAACAGTTTAAAAATTCACCACTTATTTTTTAAGATATTGCTATACACGGCGACATACGTTCGATGCCCGAAACCAGCGAGGAGCCGGCGGAGCAGCCTTGTAGCGCTGTGAGCAGGCACCTCAGAGAGTGCCAAAAGCTGATGGGATGATCGGACTTATCTCGCAGCGTTTAAAATACCAAGCAGGAGATAAATTATGGCTGCCAAGCCCAATATGATCATCGTTCTCGCCACCAGAAACCAGGGGAAATTAAAGGAATTTCAGGAAATTTTGAAAGATTTCCCTGTGGAGATAAGGAGTTTGCAGGATTTCGGCCCCATCCCGGAAGTGGTGGAGGATGGCTTGACATTTGATGAGAATGCCTACAAAAAGGCGGCATTTACGGCAAAGGTTCTCGGCATCCCGGCCATAGCCGATGATTCAGGCCTTGTTGTCGAGGCCCTGGATGGCGCACCCGGTGTTTATTCGGCCCGTTACGCCGGTAAAAATGCCACGGACCAGGACAATATTGAAAAACTTCTCAAAGAACTTGCGGGTAAGACCAACCGTAAAGCCGCCTTTGAATGCGTCATTTCCATTGCCGTGCCTTCCGGGCCGGCACTCACCTATGAAGGTCGCTGTGAAGGAGAAATCCTCAACGAATCCCGGGGTGAAAGCGGTTTTGGCTATGATCCGCTTTTCTATTATCCGGGATTTGGCAAGACCTTTGCCGAAGCCGGCATGGCGGAAAAAAACAAGGTCAGCCACCGCGGCAAGGCATTGGGGGAATTTGTCTCTGAGTTTGACAAGGTGTTGATCTGGTTGCAGCTGCGTCTTACTGAAATGAAACCACCCAAGCCTGATCACAGCCAGTTTGAACACAACGACTGGTCACTGCCCAAGACGGTTTAACAGTTTTTGCGCCCGGCACACGGACGCCATGGTTTGAAGAGGGAAGAGTCCGGGTCTCCGGTTATTCTCCCCTGGCGATGAGAAAATCATAAAAGGCCTTGTATTGGGCCGGCAGGGTTCTTTTCTTATGGGTGGCGAGATAAAATGGGCGCTTCATCTCCCAACCCAGTTTCATTTCCAGTAATGATCCATTGGCAAGCTCCTCGCCAATGGCCCGCCTGGACAGAATGGAAGTACCGAGTCCCGCCTTGATTGCCTGCTTAATGGCATCGGTGGACCCCAGGACCCCCACGATATTCATTTTTTTCAGGTTAATCTGCATTTTTTGCAGAAAATCTTCCATGGTTTTTCTGGTTCCAGAACCTTCCTCGCGCAGCAGAAACGGAACCTGATAGATCTTCAGGGGCTTTGCGCTCAAGTTTTCCATATATTTCGGCGCACCGGCAAAAATCAGCTCATCATCGAGAAAAGGCTCATAGTTTAATATCTTCGTCTCCATGCTGGCCCCGACAATTCCCAGAAAAAACTCATGGCTGACAAGCTTATCCGTAATTTTTCTGGTATCGGCTATCACAATTTCAAAAAAAACATCCGGGTACTGATTGCGAAAGTCGGCAGCCAGTTGAGGAAGCATATAATTCCCCGGAATCGTGCTTGCCCCGATATACAGTTTTCCCTTGACCCTCTGGGAGCTTTTGAGTACCAGGTCATTGATCCTTTCCAGGTCTTCGATAAGCTGCAATGCTTTGGGAAATATCAGGTCTGCCTCGGTGGTCGGCTCAATCTTTCTCCCCAAACGATCAAAAAGAGCGCAACCCAGTGATTTTTCCAAATTCTTGATATGTTCACTGATCGTCGGCTGGCTGATGTAGAGTTGCTCAGAAGCCTTGGAGAAGCTCCTGTTGCGATATACGGAGACGAAAATTCGCAGTTGATGGATATCCATACCTGTTCTTATCCTTTTTTCTATAAGATGCCTTATTCCTATAGCTGTTTCCTGTTTAAAATAATAGCGAATTTTTTGAGAATAATCACTAATTTTAAATAAAAATATTTCCTAACCTATTGAAACCCTGAAGAAATAAGCCTTTCCCTTTAAGGATTTCAGCGTACCACATTGTTCTTACTGGGGAAACGTGCCTTTCTGATGTAATTGCCGGGAAAAAAATGTGATTGGTTGTCAAGCGACGATAAGGGGAAATCCCGGAGCAACCAACGGGAAAATACCTTTCCCGTTGGTAATTTTTTTTGGCAGGGGAAGGAACCATCAGCCCCATCTTGCTAATCATTAAACCCTAATTGCTCGATAAGCTTGCGCAAAATTTTTCTTTCTTCAAGGGAGAGACTTGTCACTTCAAGCCCGGTATCAAAAAAATCCGGGTTGACATCATTGGAAGACCAGAGGGTCTTCCCTTCAAAGTGGATCTCATTTTCCTGGAAGTAGCCTTCCGGCAATTTTAATTTAAGAATATAGGTCATGTTGAGCGGAATTTTTTCTTTACTGACCAATTTGATGCCGCGGGTTGTAATATCCACAAGATGGCCCAGAAGATTGCCAGACTCAAGATCATGCACTTCAAGGTAATATATCAGATGGTGCCGTTTCAGAACGCGCGGTTTGGTCATAGGATGCTCCCCCGGCAAAATTAAGAATGGATCTTTGGCTGTCGCGAATTATGCCCCTTGAGAATTAGTCTGGCTGTTTTGACCCGGTTTTTCAACCTTTTCCAGCATAAACGACACAACCTCGTCAATATTCATATGCGAGGTGTCGATGATAACGGCATCAGCAGCCGGCTTCAGCGGCGCAAGCGACCGTCCGCTGTCATCCTGGTCTCTTTTGATGATCTGGGCAAGAATTTCTTGCTCTTCAGCCTGCAGACCCTTTTCACGCAACTGCAGACAGCGCCGGCGAGCCCTTTCCTCAGGTTTTGCATCCAGAAAAAACTTATGTCTGGCCGCGGGGAAGACCACTGTGCCGGTATCCCGTCCTTCAACAACGACCCGGCCCTGCCGGCCCATACGTCTTTGCATTTCCGTAAGTCTAGCCCGCACCACCGGCTGAGCGGAAACCTTTGAGGCAACGAGCCCCATCTCTGCGGTGCGAATGGCCAGGCTGATATCCTCCTGGTCAAGGATAACCCTGGTATCCCCTTCACCCGGAGCAAGAACCAGGTCGACATTTTCAAGTATTCCGGCCAGGGACACGCCATCTGAGAGATCAATGCCGAGCTTTCTGGCCTTGAAGCCCACGGCCCGGTACATGGCCCCCGTATCCAGATAGGTGAAGCCAAGCCTTGCCGCGACAAGGCGGCTGATGGTGCTTTTGCCGCTGCCCGATGGGCCGTCTATGGTAATGATATCATTTTCCGCCAAGACGTAACTCCCCTAAACATTGCGCCAGGCTCGTGACAAGCCTCTCATTTTCAGATGAAGTCCCAACCGTAATGCGAATATAGCTTGGATAGCCATAGGCATTCATGGGACGGATAACAACTCCCTTTTGCAGCATCTTTTCATACAGCTCCCTGCAGTCGCACCCCACATCCACCAGAAAAAAATTTGTCTGGGTCGGAAAAGTTCGGCAGTCCAACTTGTCAATCTCATGTGCCAACCAGCGGATCCCGTCCCTGGTCATGGCCAATGTCTGCTGATAATGATCATCATCTGCAAGCGCGGCTACCGCGGCAACCTGGGCAAGGGAGTTAACATTGAACGGCTGGCGCACCCGATGGAGATAGCGGGCAATCTCCTCATGCATGATGCCATACCCCACCCGCAGGCCGGCAAGGCCATATACCTTGGAAAAGGTGCGCAAACCGACCACCGGTACATGGTTATCAATATATCGCCGCACATCAAGCCTGACGGCCGGATCGACAAAATCCACATAGGCCTCGTCAAGCACCACCATCACCGTTTCCGGCAGGGCGCTGAGAAAGGCCTCGAATTCGCTTTGACCGAATACCCTGCCGGTGGGGTTATTGGGATTATCAAGAAAGATAAGCCTGGTATTGGCCGTGACCGTAGTCAGAATGGTCACCAGGTCATGGGCCATATTCTTCAAGGGAACCACGGCATTGATGCCATCTCTGGCCTGCACCATGGTCTGATAGACCAGAAAGGATGGATGGCTGGTGATGACTTCATCGCCCGGGCCGACAAAGGCGCCGACCAGCAGTTCAATCACTTCGTTGGAGCCGTTGCCAAAGACCAGCTGCTGGGGCTTTACCCCAAGTTTGTCGGCCAGGGTCCGGGCCAGATAATAGCAGCTCCCGTCAGGATAGCGATGCAGATCAACAAGATTTGCGCGGATGGCCTCAAGCGCTTTAGGCGACGGCCCCAGGGGATTCTCATTGGAAGCCAGCTTGATGGAGTCGCTGATGCCATATTCTCTTTCCAGCTCTTTTAAAGGCTTTCCCGGCGGATACGGCACCAGGGTGGCGATATTTTTGTGGACAGAGAGCTTCATAGCAACCTCTTAGAGATCAGGTTTACGCCCCTTCATATCCAGTCGCTGCTCAAGATTGAAGCCTACGCGGAGAAGCTTTTCCTCCTGAAAATGCGCGCCCTGGATCTGCAGCCCGATGGGCAGCCCCGCCCGGCTGATACCGCAGGGAACCGATAGTCCCGGAATGCCGGCCAGGTTGGCGGGAATGGTCAGGACATCCGAGAGGTACATGCTTAATGGATCATGACTTTTTTCACCAAGCTTCCAGGCCGGGGTCGGGGTAACCGGCGAAACAAGCACATCGCATTCGGCAAAGGCCTGCTGATAATCCCGGACAATCAGGGTTCTTACCTGGGAGGCCTTTTTGTAATAGGCGTCATAATATCCCGAGGAAAGAGCATAGGTGCCCATGATGATCCGCCGCTTGACCTCATCGCCGAAGCCCTTGGAGCGGGTCTTTTTATACATGTCCATCAGCGTTGCGGCATCCATGTCCCGCATGCCGTACTTGACCCCGTCATAACGGGCCAGATTGGAGCTGGCTTCAGCTGGGGCAATGATATAATAGGCCGCAACCCCATATTCCGTATGGGGCAGGGATACCTGCCGCACCGTAGCCCCGGCGTCCTGCAGTTTTTCCACCGCGTTTTTCACCGCCGCTTCCACCTCCGGATCGAGCCCCTCGCCGAAATATTCACGGGGAATGCCGAGAGTCATGCCCTTTAACCCATCCGTCAAGGCAGACTGGTAATCCGGCACCGCCTGATTTACGGAAGTGGAATCCTTGGGATCATAGCCGCTGATCACATTGAGCATCAGGGCACAATCCCTGACGTCTTTGGTGAGCGGGCCGATCTGATCAAGCGAGGAGGCATAGGCCAGCAGGCCGAAACGGGAAACCCGGCCGTAGGTGGGCTTCAAGCCGACAATGCCGCAATGGGATGCCGGTTGCCGGATGGAGCCGCCCGTATCAGAACCCAGGGAGGCGAAACTCTCATCAGCGGCCACCGCAGCGGCGGAACCACCGCTGGAACCGCCGCAGATATATTCCCTATTCCAGGGGTTTTTCGGCACACCGTAGGCGCAGTTCTCGTTGGATGAGCCCATGGCAAACTCATCCATGCTGAGCTTGCCGATGATGATGGCACCCGCCTCCTCCAGTTTGTCGATAACCGTGGCATTATAGGGGGGAATAAAAGGCTCCAGAATTTTTGAGCCGGCGGTGGTGCGCATCCCTTTGGTACAGACCACATCCTTGATCGCCATGGGGATGCCGCATAAAACGCCGCCCTCTCCCCGTTCAAGCTGTTTGCCTGCTTCTTCCGCCCGGCGCAGGGCCTGCTCCCTATTGATGGTAATAAAGGCGCCGATCCGCTCCTCCACTGTGTCAATCCGGGCGAATAAAGCCTCGGTTACCTCCAGAGGGGTCACCTTTTTGGCAACAAGAAGATCCTTTAATGCATGAATTGATAAACCAGGGTAATCCATATCTTCCTCAATCTGACATCGGCCGGAATCTGCCGATAAAAATATAAAATCCGGAAACACGCAAACAGCAGCGCCTCCAGATCTTCAATTTGTTTGAAAAAAAGACCAGATCCCGCTTTAAATGATGCGGGGTACGACAAACGCCTCGCCATTCTGCCTGGGTCCGTTGGCCAGGGCTTCCTGCTGAGGCAGAGAGGGCCGCACCACATCCTCTCGGAAGGCATTATGAATGGCCAGGGCGTGGGTGGTCGGCACAACATCCTTTGTGTCAATCTCATTGAGTTTGGCAACATAGCCGAGGATCTTGTCTAATTTCCCTGTAATTTCAATGACTTCCTGCTCTGACAGCTCAAGACGGGCCAGATTGGCAACTTTTGCAACTTCTTCTTTTGAAATATTCATCGTAGATAAGTGAAATAATTATTTATTGATTAAGCAGCCATGTCAGCTTTTGGTAACGCTTCTGGAGAGAATATCCGCAAAACTTTCAACCACCAGGGGGTCGAACTGGGTGTTGCAATGAGCCCGCAACTCGGCAACGGCCTCTGCCTTGCTCATGTTGATCTTATAGCTGCGCTTTGAGGTCATGGCGTCAAAACTGTCGGCCACGGTTACTATTTTTGTCAATAGATTGATCTGATCGCCAACGAGTCCATCAGGATAGCCCCGACCATCCAGCCGTTCATGATGGTGGCGCACGATCTCACCCTCACGTTCGAGGAAGTTCAGGGGTTTGATGATATTTTCGCCGATTTCCGGATGCTTTTTAACCAGTATCCATTCCTCATCGCTCAAGGGACCCGGTTTCTGTATACAGCTCACATCAATAACCAGCTTGCCGATATCATGCAGCTGGCAGGCCCTGGTCAGCACATCAATATCTTCCCGGGGCAGGCCCATGGCCATGCCGATAATCTTGGAGTACTCGGTTACCCTTTTGGTATGGCCGGCGGTATACTGGTCCTTCTCCTCCAGTGCGGTGTTCAAGGTAATGATTGTATTAACGGAGGAAACTTCAAGATGGTGGCTGTATTTTTCCAGCAGCAGATTCTTTTCCGCCAGTTCCTTGGTTTTTTTTCTGACCTCTTTTTCCAGATTCTCCTTATAGGTCTTTTCCCGCCGGAGAAACATCTTCTTCTCTATGGCCCGCCGGATCTTGACATCAAAGAGATCAAGATCCTCTATCGGCTTGGATATGAAGTCGTAGGCGCCGAGATTGATGGCCTTGACCGCAAATTCCATGGACCCGGCACCGGTCAAAAAAAGAACCGGGATATCGGAATTCTTCTCATTCAAGGCCTTGATGGTTTCAAAGCCGTTCATGCCGGGCATGTTGATGTCTAAAATAATGGTGTCAATATCATCACTGACAAGGTTCAAGGCTGCCCGGCCATCATCAACAGCAATAACCTGATGGCCGAAAAGCTCAAGAATCTTCACCACTGCATCACGGACCAGCGAATCGTCATCAGCAAGAAGAATCTTGGTTGGCGGCAAGGAAGAATTATGCGGACGGAT
>Ga0180007_10005662_pt1 | contig 12516 bp, 6 predicted proteins | sample MM_PC_MetaG_FD_121122 | JGI IMG/M metagenome (GOLD analysis project Ga0180007, IMG submission 121122) | Groundwater microbial communities from the Aspo Hard Rock Laboratory (HRL) deep subsurface site, Sweden - MM_PC_MetaG | ecosystem: Environmental > Aquatic > Deep subsurface > Groundwater... | reverse complement strand
TTATAACCAACCCTAAGAGCAAAAACCTTTACATACCAGTATTCTGCGCCAAGATTAAATTTTACTCTCTCATCAGATACTTTAATCAAATCTCCAGCAGCCAAAAGTATATGTTTATCGCTGTTCACTAAGTTATAACTAGCGCCTGTTCTGATAGTTAAAGGCAGGGATTCACTCTGAGTCATATATTTTATTCCCGGACCTATATTTTGTATAGCTAAACCAAAAGAAATTTTTCTGACCTTCTTTAATATTCCTAAGTCTACCGCATAAGAACTTGCGGCATATTTTTCAATCAAAGTTGAAGAAAGCATTTTTATACTTACCCCGGCATCACAGTTTCTAAAAAAATTACTTTTGCCCGCGCTCAATATTCCAACATAATCTTTATTTGCATTAACTGTCTTTACCCCGCTTTCTGTAAAAATATCCATAGCCCCGCCATCAAAACTTGCATAACTTGCGCCAAAGGATATTTTTTCAAACGGGTAAACCATTCCTAAAAAAGTATACTTACTATCTTCAACATTTTCTAGAAACATTGCTCCAAATTCTGGCCTGGCTAATAATGCTATACCTGCTGGGTTCCAATAAATTGCATTTACATCATCCGAAACAGCAGTAAATGCTTCTCCCATACCCAAGGCTCGCGCTCCAACAGTTTCAGTCAATATATATGAACCCTGGGAAAAAACAATTGATACGCAAAAAACAGAAAGAAATATTAATATTATTGACTTCTTTAATGAACTTAGCATTTTTTAGAAATTTAATCCCATAGAAACTCTATGAGCAGTTCCTAAGTCTCCTGCCGGACTGAACGCATAATCAAATTTTACTACCTTTGTATTATACCCTACACCTAAAGCCAATCCTCCCATCGCTCCTAAATCTGCCATCTTCGCTGTTGCTACGCCCGCCCGGGCATACAATCCGCCGGCTGCATCCTGAAATAACGCATACTCACACCCTAAATTCACCCCTACTCCCTCATCACTGGGCATGCTTATATCTACTCCTAAATTCAGTTTGTCTAAATTATATCCTGTTCCTACCTTTATATTCATCGGTAATGAACTCGTCTCTTTATCCACTTTTAAGCCCGACCCGGCATTCTGCACTACAAACCCTAAACATATCCTCTTGTTACCGCCTATATTCTTTATCAAACCACCTACATCCACGCCAAAAGTACTCCCGCTTGCATTATCTATCGATTCCTGTATCATCTTCGCGCTGATTCCTATCGCAACACTCTTGCTTACCCGCATACTTACCACCGGCGCTATCACTGTGCTTGTCATACCAAATGTTCCTATATTGGCGCCTGTATTGTCTGTCTTATCCATACTCCCTGAATTGAACATCGTAGCTGCTAATCCTAATGCTATACTTTTGCTGAATTTGTATCCAAAACCCACATATTCTACAGATGTCCCTTCTAACCACACAGTATGCGATAACGTTGCGCCTCCTCCACCTGTCTTCAACCCTACCAGCCCTGCCGGGTTATAGTACAAGGCATCTATATCTTTTGCCAAGGCCACGCTTGCCCCGCCCATACCGACGGGCCTTGCTCCTACATCTATCTTTAAAAATTGCGCCGCTGATGTGCCTGGTGACCCGGCAAATACTTCTAATGTAAATAACATACTCACAAATACCGCTGATAATACTTTTGCAAATTTAAGAATTAGTTGAACCATTTTTACCATCCTCCTATATACTATACGATTTCAAACCTAAAAAAAGTTTTACAATTTGATAAAGTTATGCTTATCAATAAAAAAACCGAGTTGCTGAAAATATGCAATTGTTGCACAACCATAACTTCATAGCTATTGGCAAGACACCATTGCATTCCTTCGGTAACTCGGCTGACATGAATAATATTTATCACTTTTATTTTTTTCTACTAATATTCAGCATTATCGATGACCGGCTAGCATTTTGGTAAATATTACCTTTAGCCCCTTTGGTTTTGCGCCCTCAGATTTCTCGGAGTTTGCCTTTTCGGGTCTTATGAAGTTCAATAAGAAAAAATATCAAAAATCAAAGAACGACACTACTGATATTTGTATTATAACCTATGTTTGTAATTTTGTCAAGGGTTTTTTTAAAATATTTTTTCAAGCGCATTTTTCTCTCCAAAAAACTCCCAAACTTTAATTTTCCACATCATTCTATAACAAAAATAAAAACTTGTCAGGCGGGCATTGAAAAACTTGTTGCATTGAAAAATTTTAATTATTTATGTATAATTATTTTTAGGAAAACTAAACGTAAATATTCACCCAACCCCGTGTCATTCAGGGTCTTCGTAATCAGCGGGGCAAGGAGTTGAGTTAAAGAAAATGTATAAAAACATCTGGGATTTAATTGAATTGGAACTTTCCAAGAACAATATAGACGGTTATATAGGCCGTATATGGGAATCTGCCCGTTGGTTTTCGTTTGATAAAATAAATGAGACTGCAAAGACAATAGAAAAAATTATGAACGAGCTTGGGTTATCTGACACAAGAATAATAGAATACCCTGCTGATGGAAAGACAAGTCCCGGCGGTTTGGTAATGCCTAATGCCTGGGACGTAAAAGACGCATTATTGGAAATAATTGAACCCAAAATAGAAAATAAGGTATTAGCCCGCTACAAGGAAAACCCTCAATCTTTAATGATGTTCAGCCCTCCAACTTCCGATAAAGGAATAACTGCTGAAATAGTATTGATTGATTCTGCTGACAAAGAAGAAAGTTATAAAGCTCTGGACGTACGAAATAAAATAGTTTTTACTAATACTGACGGAATAAAATTGAGTGAATTGGCATTTTCAAAAGGAGCGGTAGGGATAATAAGCGATGTTTTATCTACTCCGTCACCCCTTTGTGATTTTTCAGATAAGTTAACTCAATGGCATAATTATACCATACCTTGCTGGCAAAATGGTAAAAAAGTTTTTGGTTTTTCTTTAAGCCCTGAAAAAGGGAAATTCCTCAGAAGTTTAATAAAAGAGCACGGGAAAGTCAGGGTTTTCGCAAAAGTAGATACCCGTATCTATAAAGGAAGTTTACCCCTAGCTACAGGATTATTTCCCGGAAAGACGAAAGAAGAAATTATTGTTACAGGGCATTTGTGCGAGCCAGGCGCCAACGATAATGCTTCCGGCTGCGCCTTAGCTCTTGAAATTGTACGAGCCCTTAAAGAACTGGTTAACAAAAAGAAATTAAATGTTCCCAAAAGAGGAATCCGTTTAATCTTTAGTTACGAAGTCAGAGGGTTGCAATATTTTGTTAACAATTTTGCGTGTAACGAAAATAAACTCAAAAAATTTATTGCAGGCATAAATTTAGATATGGTGGGCAATGACCAGAATACAAACAGGACTATCTGCCGTTTAATGCAAAGCACGCCTTTTGCTTTAAGTTATACGGATGTTTTGTTAGAAAAACTGTTTTCAAGGATTACCAGTGAAAACTCTCTTTTTAAGTACAAAGAAATGTCCTACTGTGAAGCGGATAATCTTTTGGGAGAACCGGCAATTAATGTTCCTATCCCCACTGTAGGCCAATGGCCTGATATTTTTTATCATACGTCCTTTGACAGGAAAGAAAATATTTCTTTGCCTACAGTATATGAAATAGGCAAAGCAAGCGGCACTTACATTTATTTTATTGCAAATGCCGGATTCAAAGAAGTTTTTTGGCTTGCAAGCGCTCTGCGCGAAAAAACAAAGAAAAAAATAATTGATTTTCTCGGCAGACAACTTGACGGCGGTAGTTTTAAAAATTTAGAAGAACTAGAAAACAGAGTTAAACATATACAACATAAAACAAAACTCGGATTTGGATTGCTTGCCAGATTAGTCAAAAATAGGGACCTGGGCCAGTTAAAAGATTATTTATCACAAATGGCTAAGGATCTTTCGCTCTTTGCTGCAAATGAACTGCAGTATTTCAAAAAACAGCAGAAATATTATAAAAAAGCCGGGTTAATAAAACAGAAAGACGTTTCACAAAAACCTATTTTAGCAAAAGAGGAACTGGAAGCAAGGGCCCTGGTTCCTAAAAGGAAATTCCTTGGCTACTTTTCCTGGGAAAGTTTTGATCAGAAAACTAAAGAAGAAATAGAAAAAGAATTAGAAATATCTATAGCTTCCGGGGTGGATAGAGAATTACGGTTAGTATTATTCCTGTGTAATGGTAAAAGGACCTTATTTGAAATTTGGGAATATCTAAAAAATGACGGCTACGATATAAATTTAGGCTGGTTGATTAAATTCATTAGAATTTTATCTGCACATTCATCCCGTTTTGTAGAAATTCAACACTGAAAGCGGTTAATCAATAAATTTTACTAGGTTTGTTAATGCCGGATTTAGGCTGTTTTCACTTACTATTTTACCGTTAACTCTGAACTTAGCAAAATAATGGCAGTTGGCGCAGTCTCCGTCTTTATTTATTCTCACCACGCATTTAGAACTATTAGCTGCTGCTCTTGTAAAAATCCTTTTGCTCTCTTGGTTTTTTTTACCTGCCAGCTCCCGTAAACCGTATTCCAGTTCTCCGCGCAGTTCTCTCAGAGTGTCATTGATTAGCCAAATGGAAAAACCATCATTTTCTTCTTTGATTGAAACCAAAACAGGTTCATAGGCCTTTTTAACATAATGATAACTGAGTTTCGGGCTTAAATAGTAATCAATTATTGTCCAACCAACCCCTCCGCAGCAATCAGCGTACATCCAAAACAGGGAGCCGCTGCAATTATATTTACGGCGCCTGAAGCTTTCAATGGCAAATTTCAAAGCTTCCCCTTGCAAAAGCTGGGAGAGTTTAATATATCTTGCTAAAGATAATTTCTTCGTGTCTTTAAAAAAAATAGAAATCGCTTTAAGAATAGTGCCTTTTTCAAATTTGTTATTATGGAACTGCCAGGAAGGAGAACCTAAATAATGTTCATTCTGAGGTAAATAGTGTTTTAGGCTGGATTTATTAGGGCAAGACAATACCCCAAACTCGCTTATAAACTTACCCTTGTCTTTTTGATAATTTTTATAGTCAGCAACTTTAATAACATCCCAATTATGCCTGTCCCCCTGGTTTTCACTATTGGGATGGTTGCCTCCATAAGGACTGCTGGGCCAATAAGGCCTGCCCGGATCTAATCGCTTACAGATTTCCCGCAATAGCCGATGATATATTTTCCTTCCATAAAAAAACCGTACCGGTCCAAAATGTTTATCATGAAACATCCAGTCATTTTCGTTGTTACCGCACCAGATAACTAAACAGGGGTGGTTACGTAATTCTTTAACAGCCAGTTCAGATTCCCTCTTTATTTCCCGGCAGAACTCAATATCATTGTCCGGATACAGGGAACAAGCAAACATAAAATCCTGCCAGACCATAATACCTTTCTCATTACAAAGTTCATAAAAGTAAGGATCTTCATAAATCCCGCCGCCCCACACGCGAAGCATGTTGAAATTAGCTTCTTCAGCTAATTCGATAAGTTTTCTATATTTTTCTTTGGTTACTCTGGCAAAAATTGAATCAGCGGGAACCCAATTTGCTCCTTTGCAAAAAACTTTTTTTCCATTAACTAAAAAAGTAAAAGATTTTCCACCCTCGGGCAGGGGGTTTTGCAGTATCTTTATTTCACGTATGCCGTATCGGCAGACATACTCATCTAAAATTTGCTGGCCTTTAGCCACCTTTAAGGAAAAATCATAGAGGTGAGGATTCCCCAGAGGCCTGGGCCACCAGAGCAAGGGTTTGTTCAATATTATCTTGTTTTTTATCTTGTTCAATCCCGGCTTCAAAGTAATTAAAACTTTCTGGAAGTGTCTTGTCCCGTTTCTTATTGATATATCAAGATTCAAAATTTGCTCTTTGTTTAAGAAATTTTCCAGGTCAGCCTCTATGGTTAGCTCTGCTGTATTTTTTTTGAGAAATGAACTTAAATAGACATTACGAATGGCTACCTCTTCATAGAAAACTAATTTTACGCTGCGCCAGATACCGCAGGTAAGAAGCCGCGGAGCCCAATCCCATTTAAAAGTAAACTGCGGCTTACGAATCCACATACGCCTTTCTGCTTTGGGCCCATATTCCCTTAATGGTTTATTTTTAGCCTTCAGTAGGCCGCAATCAAGTTTAATTATTAATACATTCACGCCTTCCTGGATTTTTTCACTTACATCTATACCATAAGGCACAAAACAATTGTTATGCCTGCCTATTTTCTCGCCATTAAGATATATCTCCGCAGTAGTATCTAGTCCTTCAAAAACAAGCTCTATTCTTTTATACTTAGCTGTTTTATCTATTGAAAATTCTTTGCGATACCACCATTCTTTTTCTTCAATCCAACGGCATTTCTCCGCATTCTTGGCATAAAGGGGTTCTTCAATCAAACCAGCTTTGATTAAGTCTAAGTGGACATCGCCGGGCACGGAAGCTTCAATCCAATTTCTCTTGTCATCTTCTACTGTCCGAATGTCTTTTCCCTTGATAGCGCTTTGAGAAATCCAGGTCAATAGCCATTTACCATTCAGCGATAAACTTTTCATTTAAAACCTCAAAAAATAAAATTCTTACTTCTTTTTTGTTAACAATTCAGCGCTTAGGTCTGCGCACTGACGTCTCCAACCATCCATCCAGCTGACATCAGGCATAGCATCTATATCATGTTGCCAGGTCCAGACATCGCTATCCGGCCAGGTATCAATACCGGGGCCTGAAGTTAAGCCTGCAGGATTTATATTCTTAAGAGTTTCAAGCTTAATTTTTTCTAATAATTCATTAACCTTTTTCTTGTCAACATCAGAACTTTCTTGCGCCAGAACAGACAACGTTTCAAAAGTCCTGCGGTCATCAATGCCTTCCCGTAAACTGTCCAAGACCCAGGCAGGAATCATTCGTTTTGACTTCTTCAGGCGGTACTGAACTGTGTTCAGTACATAGCCATATTTTTCTTCTGCGTTTAACGTCTCAAGTGTTACCCACCAGAGATTACCCCACCGAAAAGAATATTTTGCATTATAAAGAAAAGAACGGCAGCCTATATCAAAACGCATATTGCCGGGTTTTCGCAACATGTGGGAACCCCTGTATTCACCAAAAACCCCAGAAATACTTGTAAGCATCTTTGCTCCATACGGACAGCAGTTGTTAGAAACCCAGTAATCAATCGCTTTTGCTTTTGGGTGTTCATAAAAACGTTTCCAGTCCCCTGCCTGAAAAATCGTACAATAGGTTTTTGAACCCGGGATATTTTTTTTCACTAACTCGCTTAAATCAAACATACAGTCAACCATTCCTTCTCCCCATTTACTCACATCCGATGACTCATCGTTAGTTACAATTATAGGTAACCCCCAGCCTTTTTCTTTACAACGGTCATAAATTTCTTTCAGACGTTTTACATATTCAGTTTTATATTCCTCTGAAGGATATTGCTGAGTTCCACCCCAATTAGCAACCCGGTTTCCAAAACAACGTTCCTGAAGAAAATAAACCCAGGGCATATTTCTTTTGGGCCATAAACCTGATTTTTCTATTTCTTTTAACCTGGAGTCAAATCTATACCAGCCATAGGAAGCGCCCTTCCCCCAACCCTGATAAACAGTATCTGCCCAAAGCGCAACTGTATTAAAACCATAATCTTTAATCATTGAATAACCGTCAAGTCCGGGATTACCGCCTTCAAAAAAAGCGCGTAACCAATCATTACAATCATCCAACACCGGCAAAAGAACCTCAAAACACACTGGTATTTCCTGAATAATCGAGTCGTCAACACTTACCGTAATTTTGCCTGAATAAAAACCAGGTTTTTGTACTGAAGACACGCGAACTTGAAAAAGGAAACGCTGGGCATACTCTTCTTTCTGTTCAACCTCTCTATAGGCTTTCAAGGGAACAGCTACAGGAGTATTTTCTGCCATAAATGCAGGCAGCCATTCATACCAGGGCCCTTCAGGACGGCCATCCTGGCGAAATGGACGCGACCAGCGAATCGGTACCGGAATTATGCTGTAGGCGCAAATTTTTTCGCTCCCGATAATTCCGCCGCCGCCTTCAAGTTTAAGTTCACTTAGTTTTGCTTCAAGTTTACTCAACGGCTTAATACAATAACACTCAATGGTAAAGGAACGTGTCTGATTACGGCAGGACCAGGCTTTTATCACTGTATCTTTTGAAATCCGCTCTTCCGGCAGGGGCCTGCTTGAAGGAAAAACCATCCTGTCTTTTGAACGTAAAAAAAGCACCACACCGAGTCTTTTCTCAATAGCGGAAAGGGCTACAACCCGTTCCGATTCTTTTAATTCATCAATATCACGTTTAAATTCTTTGCACTTGGTTTGATAATACGGTATCATGGCATTAATTTCATCAATAATTTCCTGATATCCCTCTTGCGGGCTGTTACTTACTGAAGAACTTTCAGACGAAACTACATTTGTTGCAGAAAAAACAACACTAAAAATAAACAGCGCTATTAATTTACGCATAAATTACTCCTTTTGGGTTTCTAACCCAGTACTATTTTTACTTCCACCTTACTGCCTGCTTTAGGGATAGGAAGATACTTTTCTTTGTATAATTTGCCATTAACATATTTTTCTTTAATGCCCTTACACAGCCCCGCGGGATTTTCCACTTTTATATTATAGGTTACTCCTCTAAATTTACGAACTGCCTGAAAAGCTTTCCACTTTTTTGGAATACACGGATCTATTTCCAACCCCTGATAATGAGGTTTTATGCCTAAAATATACTGGGTTCCCGCAACATAGGCCCAGGGCGCCGCGCCTGTCTGCCAGGAATTGCGCGCTCTGCCAAATTCCGGGTGACATTTTCCAACCATAACCTGAGAAAAAACATACGGTTCTGCCTGATATATATCAGGGATTTCGTTTCTATTATAGGGGTTCAAAGACGAATAATATTCAAAGGCTCTGTCCCCCCTGCCCAGGATACATTCCGCTATCCAGGCCCAGGGATTCGGATGAGCAAATATCCCCGCATTTTCTTTAAACCCCGGTATGAATATTCCAGCTTCACCTATATTTGGATCATATTTTTCAAAAGGCGGCCATAATAAATGAAGCCCATATTTAGAAGCCAACCACCGGCGGACCGAATCCATGGCTGTTTTTCCGCGAGTTAAATCAGCAACACCGGCAATAACAGCCCAGCTTTGAGCGTTCAAAAATATTCTTCTTTCCGGTTTTCTAAAACCCCCGACTTTTTTTCCTTTACCATCAAACATTCTGACATACCATTCATCATCCCAGCAGGTTTCATTTATTCTTTCCGACATAACCTCAGCCATTTTCTTTGCCCAGGCAGCTTCTTTTTTTTTGCCGCAATAATCCGCCAATTCAGCAAAAAGTTTTGCAGCGTAAACAAAATTGCATGCTACCATTTGCGATTCTGCGGCGCCTGGCGGGTTTAAAGTGTCATTCCAGTCAGCGGTTTTAAGCAATGGAAGCCCCTGGTTTCCGGTATTAGTGTATACGTATTTCAAGGCTCTGCAAAGATGAACAAATAAAGTTGCTTTTCCTTTATCAGCAAAGGGGATAATTTTATTTAATATTCCAAAGTCGCCGGTTTCTTTTATATACGCGCAAACAGCCATTGGCAGCCAGGTGGGGTCGTCTGAAAAGCCTAAACCGCTACTCGTTTTACTTAAAGGAAAGTATGAGTGATAAGCATCTCCCTGCGAACGCTGAATAGCGGACAGGGTCAATATAATTTCTTTAGCTCTCTTCGGGTCAAGCGTTGATAAAGCTATTGATTTCTGTAAATAATCGCGAAATCCAAAACCTTTACCTATTCCTGTATTATACCAGGTAATCAATTTGTCCGAGTCGGTTTTAATTTGGTAACGGTTCCAGGTATTAGTGATAACATTAAACCCTTCATCCGGCGTTTTGACCTGCAGAACCGACAAAAATTCATCCCAAAACTTTTTTAATTTACTTAATTCATTTTTGACATTTTTAGGTTCCAGGTCTTGTTTAATCCATTTTTTTTCACCGTATTGCTTTTCTGTAACCCCTAAAGCAAAAACAATTTCTTTCTTTTGGTTTGGTTTAAGAGTAATTTTCAGCTCCAGCGCTCCAACCGGTATTCCGCCGTTGAAATTAGAATTTGCACCTTTGCCGTTTTCAACAGCAACCGGATTGCTCTCGTTGCGCCATTTACCAATAAAAATATCGCGTTGAACATCAAACGAATTTACCTTTCGGTTGGCGGTGAAAAAACCAAAATTCTGTTTCCAGGGTGTTTTTGTTTCAATATTGCCTTCTGCGGATTCAGCGTAAGAGTTATGATATACCGTATTATTTAAAAATTCTATACGCGCAGTATTAAGGCAGGCCTGAAGGTCAAAGACATCATTCCAAGCATTCCACATGGAAAATTCGGTATATCCAAAAATTGAAAGCTCTCTATTTGAGTTTGAAAGATTTTCAATTTCAAGATACCAAAGCTCATAATCTTTATTAACAGGAACAAAATATGTCACTTTTGTTTTTATTTTTAAATATTCACTTTCAATGGCAGTATAGCCCAGGCCATGCCGGCAAACAGTTTTGAACTTTGACAGGTCTTTGCCTACCGGTTGCCAGGATGCCGACCAGTAGTCTTTTGAATTCCTATCGTGGATGTAAATGTATTTTCCCGGGCGGTCCATGGTAAGCCCATTGTACCTATAGCGGGTTAATCTTTTATCTTTAGCGTCAATATGATAAGAATAGCCGCCGGCATTGTTTGAAATCATAACACAATAGCGGTTATTTGTCCCAAGAAAGTTCATCCACGGCTGCGGAGTATCGGGACGGGTTATAACATACTCTCTGTTATTTACATCAAAATAACCGTATTTCATAAATTTCATAAAAAATTTAGGAGTAGCCTTAGGGAGTCAGGTAGTTAATTTATACTTTCTATTTGCAGTATACCAAAACAGCAACTTTGAGTCAAATAATATGCCGAAAAATGTTAAAAGAATAACAAAAACTATTATTTTTTTCTTGATTTTTTTAATTGTTTAATTTCTTTTTTTGTTGGCGGAGAAGAAGAAATTTCAAAATACAACTTGCACATAAGCGCCATTCCGAGAGATATGTTCTGAGAGCTGCTCTGCCCGGAATCCTGCTGAAAGACGGTTCTGGAATATATATGCAGGACATATTTTTCCCCGAGATATTTTTTATTTTTAGGGATTTTTATCAGGATATCTGTTTCCGCATTATCAGCGCCGGGGCTAAAAGTAAAAGAAGATTTTTCTAACTCAAACCAGTTTAGATCCGGGGCTGGCTCATACCCTTTGTGCGGCTCAGGAGGGGATTGAAGGAAAATGAGCAGCATCTCTTTTGAATTACCGTTATATTTAACACTGAATGGATAACCGAGTACCTGTTCAAGCCGGTAGGCCTGTCCGATTTTTAGGTTATGCAGGCGCATTATTCCGCAGGGCGAAGAGATTCCCCGGGCATAGAGCATCGTGGTAAAGCGGCAGAGCGGTAGCGTGGTAAGTAATAAGTAAGCGAGTAGCGAAAATTTGATTGTGTAATGTTTCATATTTTACCGCTTGCGCTCTATGGGGAATAGTCAGTTGGCTGCGCTGTAATAACCACAGGAATTGTCTGTTTGGAAGTAGTATGCGTAGCAACTGGTGTCCATAACTTAAACCAGAGATTTCGGTTACTGGCAGCGCCGACATTATAGCCGTTTGAAGAACCGCCGCTATCAATACCATATTTCGTTCCAGCAAAATTGCAATATACGGGTGTAGCCGGCGGTGAATATGGAATTATTACATCATTACCGCCTCCGGACGCAAAGTCCGAAGAATCAGGCCTTGCGCTATTGAATATCCCTTCCAGGAGAAATTCGTTTAGTCCCGTTGTGGTTGTGGCAACAGTCCATTCAGTATTTAAGGCTGCAAAAGCGTCTGTATCAATATATAATCCATAATTCTGATACACATTGCCTGTACTGGTGACAACAACCGCGCTTGCAGAAACAGAAGAAATGTTTGTTAAAAGTATACCATAATCATAGTAGGTTGGTTCAACTAATAAATCAAGTCCAAACTGGCAGAATAAATATACATTTGTAGCTAAAGTAGATTTTTCTGACCAGTGGGCTTTCATATCCGCTGTCCAGATACGGAAATAATAATAGGTTGAGTTTTGGGGAAGTTCTGTATCAACAATCCAGTCCTGTTTATCACCCGGCTTGACAGCTATTGGGCTGCCGGTACTAATTCTTATATTTGGAGTCATAGTTGACCACACGATGGCGTTTGGATTACTGTAAGTTATAGTTGACCACTGGATTGCAAATGTGCATCCTGCTGTAAGGTCACCTGAATAGCCGTCAGCGCCAGGCGCTGTCCAGGTAAGTTTAATCGTCCCCCAGTATTCGCCCTGGATTGCAGTAAGGTCTGTTATTACCCCGGGAATTACAATCGGGACATAACAGGATGTTTCATTTGAAATT
>Ga0180007_10005661_pt1 | contig 12519 bp, 15 predicted proteins | sample MM_PC_MetaG_FD_121122 | JGI IMG/M metagenome (GOLD analysis project Ga0180007, IMG submission 121122) | Groundwater microbial communities from the Aspo Hard Rock Laboratory (HRL) deep subsurface site, Sweden - MM_PC_MetaG | ecosystem: Environmental > Aquatic > Deep subsurface > Groundwater... | reverse complement strand
ATTTTATAACTTTTATAATATTTAATACAAAAAACAATTACAATTAAACTAATTAAAATAAATAACCATAAATAACCTTGTAAAATACCAAAAGCAGCACCATAATTAACAATATTACCAAAAAAATATTTACTCAACTGGTCTAATACAACAAGAACAACAATTAACCATATCATAGAAAGTTTTAAAAGTTTCAACATTTAAATAACTTATTATAATTGAGGTGAATAATGATAAAATCTAAAGAGGATATTCTAGGAAAACCAGTAAAAAAATACCATATAGAGGTTGAAGACCCTTCAGGAGGTATTGAAAAATATTATTTTTGGACTTTAAATTTTATAAAAGATTCTCCTCCATCTGGTTTAAAGTATGATAAATTACATAAGATAAAAGATGTTTATTCTGCTTCTGAAACTTCTAGTTATTTTGGTGCTATGGAACAAAGAAAAGGAGCACAACAAGAAAAAGTAGCACAATATTTGGGAACTATTGGAGGCATGATGAAAAACTTATTCCAGATGATTAGAGAATTAAGAATGATAGATGAAAGAGTACAATATTATTTAGATTCTGAAAAAGGAGATGATTCCGCAGAAACAGCTTTAAAATCAATATGGGTTGATATGGTTGAAGGAGGAATAAATAATCCAAATTCAGTTACAGCCTTATCCTTAAAAGTTGGTTTTATAACATTACCAGATTTATTTTATAGTATTCATCCGAAAAAATCTTCAAATGTAGATTCAGCAATGGCAGAATTAAAAAGCAAAGGAATTAATAGAAAAGTAAGGGAAATATTATCAAGGAAATTAAAACAATACTTATTATGGAAAGAAAAAACAGGTGGAGAATTAAAACAAAGAAAAAATTTCTTATTAAAATATTTAAGGCAACATTATAATACAATTAAACTTTACATGAATTGGATAAGACCTTATTTAAGAAATATTAGAAGATTACAAATGTCAGATATGACAGATAGACCAGAAGTAATAAGTTCTTTTGAAACTTCAGTTATAGAATTAGAAATTCTTGGAGAAAATTCAGAAGTTGGAAAAGGATATCATCCATGTATTTTAGTAAGTTTTGATTACATAGCTATCCCACAAATGAGTTATCAAAATGAATATCAAAGGGGGGCAATACATACTGGTTTAACAAAAGTATTTATGGAAGCTTATGTTTTAACAAATAAACAAATAGAAGAATATGAAAAAAAACAAGATGAAGAAGATATGGAATTATTAAGTAATGTAACTTCTGCAATGGACGCATTAAAAGACGATTTAAACAGATATTTAGAAGAAAGCGGAGAAGTTATGAAGAAAGAAGAGGAAGAAAAAAAAGAAAGAAAAAATATCTTCAAAGAACTTATTTCTCCTTTTACAAATATAATAAAAGGATTTAAAGAAGTATTTGGTAAAAAAGATGAACAAAAATTAGAAGTAAAAAAAGACTTTGCTTCAGAAAAAGAAAAAAAAGAACTTGAAAAAGTAGTAAAGACAAATATTTATTTATTATACGATGTTTTCAAAAAAGCCCACAAGATGATAACATGGTAGATTGGGATGAAATAAAAAAGGAATTAAAAAAATTAACACCAGAGAAAGCTATAGAATATTTAAAATACCTTCTTGAAACTCTTAAAGATAAAGAAGTTCTAGAAAATGTAAAAAAAGAAATAGAAAATATAAAAGAAGTAATAACTCAAAAAAAAGATTGGAAAAAAACAGCAGATATAATTCCAATAAGAAGGGATGTTCTAAATGAATTAGAATCTATGTCAAGACCAGCAAGAAGAGAAATAAATTTAGAAAGAGCAGTTGAAACAATAGAAAAAGATTTAGGTAAGCCAGAAGAAAAAAGTGTAGAATATAATAAGGGAAATGTGGATTATGGACAATATTTATCAGATAGAATAGATATGGGATATGATAAACCAAATTCAACATTTAACAGAGAACGATTAACTCAAAATCCAGAAAGAAGACACTTAGAATTAATAGAACAACAAAGAAAAGGAGGTTATAAAGAAACAGAAGTTCAACAACAAAAACAAGGACCACAATACGAGACAAAACCACATATTCCAGAACCAGTAAAAGCACCAGGTTCGACAATAGGAGAATTTAAATATGAATCTAGCACAATTAATACAAAGGTGAAAAAGAGTGAGATTTGATAATGATTATAATAATACTTTAGATGGAGATAATATAGGTGTTGATTTAAGAAGAATTGCATTTACAACACACCCAGCTAAAGATCAATTACAAGAAACTAAAGCTAAAATTTTTCAAGGAGCTTCTAAAATAGAATTAGCTTTTATGGGAGAAGGGAAACCAAGTTTATCAAGAGGGAATACCACCCCTGGATTATATGGAAGGGAACATAGGGAAGCATTAAAATCCATAGCAAAAGTTAATGAAGTGGAATTAACAACACACGCAACAATAGCGGTTCAAGGTTTAGCAGGAGGAACAAGAGAAGGTCATTTCAGTGAAAATCAAAGAATAAATTCTGTAAGTGAAATAAAACAAGCAATAGAATTTAATGCAGATGTTGGTGGGGGGGCAGTAGTTGTACATACAGGAGAATTCTCAAGACCAACAGAATTTGGGAAAAAATTTGTAAGTTTTGGAGAAGGAATTCCACAATCTTTAGTTGATGATAGAACAGGACAAGCTGTTTTTCAATTTAATAAAAATACAGAAATGGAAGTTCCTGAATATAAATATAACGAACAAAAAAGAGAAATTAAATTAGAACCAGGAAAAATTAGAGTTGGAGATCAGACAGCAAATCAAGTAAAAGATATGATGAAAAAACATTTTTCAGAACAAGCAGTAATGCTTCATAAAGGTTTCACAGAACAATATCAAAACGAATTAGAAAGAATGGAAGAAGTTTATCATGATTATAAAAAAGGGGATAAATCTCAAAAATTAAGAGTTCTAACAAGTTTACCAGATTATGCTAATATGGTTAGAAAAGCTAAAACAGAAGAAGAATTATATAAATTTGGAGAAAAAGCAATTGAAGAAAAAAGAAATCACGTAAAAAATATTACTTTAGGATATTATCAAGATGTTATTAAACAAGAACAAATGGCAGATCATCTCGTAACACAAGAAGAATATGCAGTAAAAAAATCAGCACAATCTTTAGCAGAAGCTGGATTATATGCTATGGAACAAACAAAACAAAAAAAAGTTGAAAGGCCTGTTTTTGTTTCTCCTGAAAATATTTTCGTAGAACAATATGGAGGACACCCTCAAGAATTAAAAAAATTGATTTTAGAATCTAGAAATCAAATGAAAGATATGTTAATAAAAAAAGGAAAATCAGAATCAGAAGCACAAAGATTATCAGAACAACATATTAAAGCAACATTTGATGTAGGTCATGCAAACACATGGAAAAAATATTTCAAAGGAGAAGATAAAGATTTTCAAAAATGGTTAATAAACCAAACAAGAGATTTAATGAAAAGTAATGTCATAGGCCACGTTCATATCACGGATAATATGGGTTATGCTGATGACCATTTACCTCCTGGAGAAGGAACAGTTCCAATAAAAGAATTTACAAAAGCACTAAAAGAAGAAGGATATAAAGGAACAATAGTTGCAGAAGGAGGAGATTGGGAACATCAAAATTTATTAGGTGCATGGAGAGCTTTAAATTCACCAATTTATAAAACTCAAACATGGAGTGATATAGAAGATAGTTATTTAGGAAGAACACACTCCCCTTCATATTTAGTTGGACAAGCAGCACCATCGGAAGAATTTAGAGGAGCAGAACAAGGGAAACCAATGTGGAGTGGAATTCCATTAGAATAAAAACATTAATATATATGTTATAATTTATATTTAGTAAAAGAGGTGTAAAATTGAAGTTTGATATTGAAAAGAAAGAAAGTCCATATAGTATTAACTTAACAAAAGAAGCAATAAACTCAGCAAGAATTTTCTCAAAAAAAGTTTACGATGAATTAAGCAAATTTATTTATTCTATGGTTTTATTTGGTTCTACAACATCAGAAGCAGAACACAAAAATGATATTGATATTTTAATAGTAATAGATGATGTTCATATAAATTTAACACCTGAATTTTTAGAGAGTTATAAAATAATAATAGAAAAAATAATTGTACAAACAGATATTAAAATACACGTACAAACAATGAAATTAACAAGTTTCTGGGAATATGTAAGAAATGGAGATCCAGTTGCAATGAATATTTTAAGAACAGGTGTAGCATTAATAGATTATGGGTTTTTTGAACCATTACAACAATTATTAAAATTAGGAAGAATAAGGCCTTCTTTAGAATCTATATATAATTATTATATGATGGCTCCTAAAAGCATAGATAATTCTAAAATGCATTTACTAGCTGCTTTTATAGATTTATATTGGGCTGTTATAGATGCTTCTCATGCAGCTTTAATGTGCTTAAATGTAACACCTCCAAGTCCAGAACATGTAGGAGATATGCTAAGAGAACACATGGTTAAAGCAAAATTACTACATCCAAGATATGTTAAATATATGAATGAATTTTATTATATTTCTAAAAAAATATCTCATAGAGAAATAAAATATATATCAGGTTCAGAATATGAAAAATATCTTAAAAAAGCAATTGAAATGGTTTCTGTTTTAAAAAAATTTATAGAAAAAAAAGAAAAATGGGTTTAAAATTTTAAATCTAATTGGTTTCTAATTGGCATTGGATATTTTTCCAATAACTCATTAATAGTTTTTTCAGTGATAGTGTATAAGCTGTTTCTACATTAATAGACCGAATTGGGGTTGGAATGTTTTTTTCTAACCTATATCTAGTTTCTCCTTCTCCACTATCAATAGATTCGTTTATTAAAGTAGGTCTCAAAATAAAAAAATCAGCATCCACACACCTTAATAAACCAGTATGACTATGGGCATTACCTATTGTATCAACTTTTACCCAATGTCCAACATGTCCACTGTACGCTTTCTTTATTGGGTCTCCGATATTCATATTATTATCCATTTTAAAAAAAAGAAAAAATTAATTTATTGTTAGTCGTCCTTAGTCTTAAATTTTAATCCAAGATATTTATCCATATACTCAGGTACAACCTTATCAATATTTTTATAGTCCTCTATTGCATTAACTCCAACATCTTGACCAACTTCAACATAATTTTGTAAGGGTGTTTGAGTTGTATCTGCTTCTAAAGTAGCTATATGAGTGTTATTATTTATTTTTGAAGCTAATGTATTACCATAAACAGCATCAAACATATTATACACGTCTCCAATTTTGGTATCTGAATTTGGATCTGCCAACTCACGTACTCCTTTAAGAATTGCAGAAATATAATTAACAGCTTGAGTAGGTTGTAAACCCAATCTTTCTAAATCACCAAGCATTAAATTAAAAATATTATCTCCAAAGGTTTTTATATTATCATCCTTTAATCCGCCATCTAAAAGGTTTTTAAATAATGTCCTTGGCATGGTATGTAATTGTAAAGACATAACTACATTCATATCGGTAAATTCCGATTCAATTCTTTTTTTTAAAGTATTAAAATTTATTGCCATTTTATTTTCCTCCTATTTTTTACTTAAGAATGGTAAGATTAACTAGTATATAAAGCTTTCTATTATACATTACTCAAAAGAAGTAACAAATTTAGGTTTATTCAGGAGGACTTTTAATCACAGACCAAATAAGAATAATCAAACCAAGAATAACCACAGCAGGGGTCCAATTACTATAGGCCCAATAAGGTAATTCAAAACCTAAACTAGGTCCCAAAGCCCAATAAATAGCAACTATTGCAGCAATATAAATTAACCACATAGTTGGTTTACTTGGACCTTCATGAAATTTAGCTCCAAAGAAAGTAATCATTAATAAGAACATTACAGCTATAATCATAAATAATGAAACTTTAGGTAAAAAATTAGTTAAAGTTTGAACAATTTCAAATTGTGTAATAAAAAACAATCCAAGAATAACAGCTACAATAGCATTAATATTTGTTTTAGCATGTTTCTCTACACCTTCAGTACCAAGAATTTTAGTTTTTTCTAATAAACCAAAAATTAAAGTAAATACAAACAAGAAAGGTAATACAATATCAAACACACCCCAACTTTCTAACTGATAAATTATATCATAAACCATACCATAAATTAAAATTAAATTATATATAAATGTTTAGTTTATATTTTTAAGTAGTGTTAATTTCTTCTTTGTTAAATCAGTATAATTTTTAGAACTTATAACATTCTTCCCTGTTTTTTTCTCAAGTTCTTTCCTTGCATTTCCAGCTATCTTTCCACCTTCTTTTGATGAACTTTTACATTGTTTAAAATTTTGAGAATCTCTTGATTTTGTTATCTCTGTTGTAGATGCTTCACCAAGCATTGTAAAAATTAATTCTAAATCATCCATATTATCTCTTAAGTTCTGATTTTTAAACTTTGGATCTAATCCTTTTATCATTTTATGGTTTTTAATAGAAACACCAAAAGTTGCTTTCAAAATTTCATTTGTTAATATTGCAAAGTCTTTTTCCTCTTGAATACCTCTATTTTTCCATTCATCTGTTAAATCTTGTCTTATCGCAATACCTCTTAATCTTTTATCAATCCAATCTTTTGGGTAACCTTTAATCTCATAATATTCTTTTGCTCTTTCTTGAGCTAATTCTGGATTTTCTATTTCTTGTACTCTTTCATATCCTACTTTTGCAAGCCATCTTTTGAAGGGTTCTGCTTTTGGAGATGGAATTGATTGGATTATTCTAAACAATGATTTAGTATTAGCGCAATCTGTAAAATATTTTTTTTTGTCTGATGACTCCAATTTCAGCTGTCGACAAAATGTCGATAACTCAACACCACTAGATTCTAATTCTCTCTTTTTTAATCTATACCAATAATCTTTTGCATCAATACTCTCCGTTAAAACAATTACAACATCAACAACAGAAAAATACCATTCATCATCATACCAAACTCTTCTTATTTTTTTATTTTGAAATACAACTAATGCTTTATTTTTATCCATATTTGTTCTAAAATTTTAACCTTTATAAATTTGGCGCGGGTGGTTGTCTCTTTGACCAGTTAATGGAATATATATTTTAGAGTATCTAGTTATATTTTTAAGTGGTGTTAAAGAGAAATATATTCTTCTTTCTAGTTTCCCCTATAAGTTATTCCTCTTCCAATTGAGTAAATTTCTTCTCTTGTTGCTCCAAGTAACTTTGTTTCAATAAATATATGGCTAACACTTAATCCTTTAATTTCAATTTAAAAAGTAGTGTTTTCAATCTTATTTACAAACTCCATACTCTCTACAACTTTGTCAGGATTTACAGAAATACTATCAATACCATTATCCACTAAAAATTTAACAATTTCAGGATAATTAGAAACACTTTGTCCACATATTCCAACTAATTTATCATATTTTTTAAAAGTTATCAATATCCTTTTCATAGCTTCCATAACAGCTTTATTTCTTTCATCAAAATATCCCATTTTACCAAGTCTCTCATTATCTCTATCTATACCTAAAATTAAACTTGTTAAATCATTAGATCCAATAGAAACTCCATCAATATCTAACTTAGCAAAATCTTCAGGTATTAAAGCCATAGAAGGAACTTCAGCCATTAAAAATATTTTAAAATCATCACTCCTAATTAATCCTTCACTAGACATTATTCCAAGAACTTTTCTTACTTCAACTACATTCCTAACAAAAGGAAGCATAACATGAACATTTTTATATTTCTCTCTTACTTTTTTTATAGCTCTAACTTCTAATTTAAATGCTTCTTTAAATTCTTCAGAAACATATCTTGAAACACCTCTAAAACCCATCATAGGATTATCTTCATGTTCCTCAAATTCAGAACCACCTTCTAAATCTTTATATTCATTAGTTTTAAAATCTGAAAATCTAACAATAATTGGTTTTTCACCTAAAAATTCAGCAACCTTAGAAATACCTTCAACTAATATATTAATATATTCTTCACTTTTACCTTCTTTAATCATAAACAAAGGATGTCTTTTAACATTACTTGTAATTAAAAATTCTAATCTCATTAATCCAATACCATCTAAAGGTAATTCTTTAAATTTATCAATAATATCAGGTTCACCAAGATTCATATAAATCTTAGTTTTAGTTGGAATCTTTTCAGCAGATAATCTTACTTCCTCATGTTTAATTTCTATATCTCCAGAATAAACTTTTCCATGAAAACCATCCACAGTTATTTCTTGATTTTCTTTTAAAATATGTGTAGCTTTTTCAGTACCAACAATACAAGGAACACCTAATTCTCTTGAAACAATTGCAGCATGACTTGTCGAACCACCTTCATCAGTTACAATACCAGCAGCCCTTTCCATTCCAGGAACCATATCAGGATTTGTCATTCTAGTAACCATAATATCCCCTTTCTGAACTTTACCTAATTCTGTAATATCATGAACAATTTTAACTTTACCAGTTGCAACACCAGGAGAAGCAGCTAAACCTTCCAAAATAACTTCACCTTTTATTTCTTCATTTTTTCCAGTAGCTTCTCCAGTTTTTTTAATAGTAGTTACAGGTCTTGCTTGAACAATAAAAATTCTTTTACTTTCAAAAGCAAATTCTATATCCATTGGTTTTTTATAATAATCCTCTATTTTTTTACAAATCTTAGCTAAATTAATTATTTCATAATCATCCAAAACTTGTTGATTAAATTGGGATTCAGCTAATTTTCTTTTAACAGTTCTTCCTAAATTTTCATCCCTAAGATAAGACCAAGTTTGTTCCTTCACTATTTTATTTTTAATTTTGAAACTATTTTTATCAACTAAATAATTATCAGGATTAATAGCACCAGAAACAATAGCTTCCCCCAATCCAAAACCAGCCTCAATCATTATTTCAGTTTCCTCATTAGTAGAAGGATTAATAGTAAATACAACACCTGATTTTTCAGAATTAACCATTTTTTGGACTACAACAGAAATCAAAACTTTATCATGTGCAAAATTATTTTTTTGTCTATAATAAATAGCTCTTGCAGTAAACAAAGAAGCCCAACATTTTTGAACAGATTTTATTAAAATTCCATTACCTTTAATATTTAAATAAGTAGACTGTTGGCCCGCAAAAGAAACATCTTCGAGATCCTCTAAAGTAGCAGAACTTCTCACAGCAACAAAAGGTAAAGACCTCCCGGCTTTTATAATTTCCAAAGCAGACTTATTAGCAACTTTATACAAATCTATATCAACATTCAAACTGTCATAAGCTTCTTGAACTTCTTTTTTTATCTCAAAAGGCATTTCAGCTTCTAAAATCAAAGTTTGTATTTTTTCAGAAGCATCATGTAATTTTTCATTATCATTTATATCTAAATCTTTTAACAATTTAAAAATATCTTTACTTATTTTAGTCCTCTTTAAAAAATATTCATAAGATTGGGCTGTAACACAAAAACCAGGAGGTATAGGAAAATCTTGTTTATACATAATAGCTAAATTAGCACCTTTACCACCTACATTTTTTATTTCTCGACAAGAAGGGTCAGAGAACCAAAGTATATGTTTCATTAATATAATCTAAAGTTAAATTTTTTATAAATGTTTCTAAAGATATTTTTATATATTCCATTTCTATTACAAAACCATGGTTAAACAAAAATTAATAGATTATTGGACAAGAACAGGAATAGTAAAAAACCAAGAACTAATAAAAGCCTTCAAAAAAATAAAAAGAGAAGATTTTGTTTTAAACAAAAAAGAAGCTTACTTAGATATTGCATTACCAATTTTAGAAAAACAAACTATTTCTCAGCCAAGCACAATAATGATTATGTTAGAAGCTTTAGAATTAAAAAAAGGTGATAAAGTTTTAGAAATAGGAGCAGGATCAGGATATAATGCATCTTTAATAGCTGAATTAGTTAAACCAGAAACTGTTTATACAACAGAAATAATTCCAGAATTAGTTGAATTTGCTAAAAATAATTTAAAAAAAGCAAAAATAAATAATGTTAAAGTTTTCAATACAGATGGAAGTAAAGGTTTACTAAAATATTCTCCATTTAATAAAATAATAGTTACTGCAGCCTGCCCTGAAATACCTAAACCATTAATATCTCAATTAAAAAATAATGGAATCTTAATTGCTCCTGTTGGTTCTTATAGTCAAGAAATGATTAAAATAACAAAGAAAAATAATAAATTAATAAAAGAAAACTTAGGAAATTTTGTATTTGTTAAATTAAGAGGAAAACATGGTTTTAAGAATCAATTTTTTTAACTTCTATTAAACATTTAACAGGAAATCTTGGTATAGATAATTTCAGAGCTTCTTTACCAGCTTCCAAACCAGCATAATCAACTTTCAAAGTAAGTATTTTTTTACCTTTTTTAATTTGAGCAGCCAAACCCATTGGTTTTCCAAAAGCATGACTCATACCTGTTTGCAACCTATCAGCATGAGCACCACTAAGCATTCTATTTTCTCTTAAAATATGATGTGGATAAGCTTTAATTTGAAAAAAATAATTTGCTATACCTATTTTTAATTGTAATCTTCTATTTGTAATTTGTCTTGCAGATTCAATAGCATTATGTCTAATCTGAGCTTTTTCTTTAGATATTAAATTAATTTCATATTTAAATTTCTTTTTAGGATCTCCCATTTCATATCTAACAATTTTATTAGCAGGAAGAGTTTTAATATAAGATTTACTTTTAACTTTTGATTTTCTAGTATAAGCCCTAACTAATTTCTTATAACATTTGCCTTTTCGTAACGTGCCCATTTTATTCTATTTTAACTTTTTTACCTAAACTTTGTCCAGGCATACCAGTTTCAAATTTAACTCTTACTGCTCCTTTATTACCATGAAATCTTTTAATAACTCCTTTTATAACTTTCTTCCCAGGAGATATCCATTCAACTTTCTTCCCAATTAAATCTTTAGTTTTCTCTTTTTTATTTACATTACTAATTTCAATAATCATCTGGTCTGAATAAACAGTATGTCTTCCTCTTCTGAAATTAGATATTACGCCTTCCATATTTAAATTATAAAATAAAGAATTTAAAAGCCTTTTGGAATTGTAATTTCTTGGCGTAAACTATATAAAGGAATATAAAGATATATTTTAACATGGAAACAATACAAATAAATAAGCAAGCTATTTTAGATTTAGTACAAATAAAAGATAGTTTTGATAATGTAGTTGAATCTCTCGAATTAATGAGTGATAAAGATTTTATGGATTCTTTTAATAAAGCAAAAGAACAAATAAAAAATAGGGAGTTTGATGACTGGAATGCCCTATAAAATACTCCCAACAAAAGAATTCTCAAAAGATTTTAAAAAACTAAATAAAAGTTTACAAGAAAGAATAAAAAATAAGGTTGAAGAAACCAGTAAGGACCCAACACATTACAAACACCTCCATTATGATTTAAGTGGAAGTTGTAGACTTCGAATTGGAAAATTAAGAATAATTTTTTCTTATAATAAAGAACTTTATGAATTATATCTTGAAAAAATAATTGTCAGTCATAAATATAAAAAATAAGAAATTAAATCTCTTCACAAACTATTTCAAAATAAGATTTTGGATGTTTACATAAAGGACATATTTCAGGAGCTTCTTTACCTTCATGAATATGACCACATCTTAAACATCTCCACTTTTTACTTTCAGATTTCTTAAAAATAGTTCCTTTTTGAAGATTATTCAATAATTTCTGATATCTATCTGCATGAGTTTTTTCAACTTCAGATATTCTCTTAAATAATTCAACAGCTTCTTTATTACCTTCTTCTTCAGCTATTTTAAGAAATCCAGGATACATATCCTTAAACTCGTATGTTTCACCTTCAACACCAGCTTTCAAATTTTCTTCTGTAGATTTAATACCATTTAATAACTTAAAAAGTTCTTTAGCATGTTGATGTTCATTTCTAGCTGTTTCTTCAAAGAATTCAGCTATTTTTTCATATCCGTCTTTTCTAGCTTGTTTAGCAAAGAAATCATATTTATTCCTAGCTTGGGATTCACCTGCAAATGCTTTTTCTAATGCCTCTTTTGTTTTCATAATCAAATTAAAAATTAGATATTATTTAAATTTAACTCTTCTCTCTTTAGGAAAAAAATTAACGATTTTACCATTTTCATATTTACCCGTACCCAAAAATTTATCATCATATTTTAAAATTACAAAATCTTTAAATTCTTTATTTATAATTAAGTCTTTTCCATTAAAGTAATCTTTCATTTGTTTTTCATTTATTTCTAAAATATTATCTTTAGCTAAAGGACCAATAATTTGAGATCCTTCAATAGTTAATCTTAATTTATTTTCAACATCAGCAAAATATATTCCAATTGTATTTATATTTAATTTAGTAAAATCAATTTTAGAAATATCTTTAGAAATAGCTAAAATTTTATCCTTATTTTTT
>Ga0180007_10005660_pt1 | contig 12521 bp, 23 predicted proteins | sample MM_PC_MetaG_FD_121122 | JGI IMG/M metagenome (GOLD analysis project Ga0180007, IMG submission 121122) | Groundwater microbial communities from the Aspo Hard Rock Laboratory (HRL) deep subsurface site, Sweden - MM_PC_MetaG | ecosystem: Environmental > Aquatic > Deep subsurface > Groundwater... | reverse complement strand
TAGTTTTTGGGCCTAAAGTACGCAAAGTCAGACTGGATCTTCCCAAAAGAATGAAAAAAGCAGCTTTAGTTTCCGCTCTCTCATCCAAAATGGAGGATAAAAATGTGATAGGACTGACAGGTGCGGAAAAAGCAACCGGCAAAACAAAAGAGATGGTCGGATTTACTGAAAAACTAAAACTGGCTACTGTTTTGATTGTGACTGGCGAGAAATCGGATAATATAGTTCGGGCAAGCAGGAATATTCCCGGGTTGACTATTTTGTCTGCTAATCAGCTTAATGCCTATGAAGTTTTGCGCCATAAGTCTTTGGTAATTTCTAAAGAATCTTTGGAGAAATTGAAATGATTATTCTAAAACGGCCGATTATTACTGAAAAGTCCATGATATTGGCTAAAAGTGGTTTATATACTTTTGAAATAGATAAAAATGCCACAAAGCCGCAAGTTGCAAAAGTAGTTGCAGATAAATTTAATGTTAAAATTTTGGAAGTAAAAATAATCAATGTTAAAGGAAAGACAAAATCGCAAAAAAGAGTCAGGAAATCTTATAATACTTCCGGTTATAAAAAAGCAATCGTCAAGGTTCAAAAAGGCCAAATAATCCCACTTTTTGAAACACCTAAAGAGGAAGCGGTAGTAACAACTGCAGAAGGCGAGCCAATCAGACTAAAAGAGAAAAAAGATATTTTAGGAAGAACAAAAGTCAAAGTAGAAAAAAGCGCAGTAGGGGCAGCGCCGACAACCCAAAGAAAGGTGATAACAGGAAAATAGACGATGAAAAACTTAAAAACATTATTAAAAAAGCATTCCGGAAGATCCTCGGGCGGGATGATTACTGTAAGGAGCCAAGGCGGCAGACATAAAAGATATTACAGGGAAATTGATTTCAAAAGAGATAAATTCGGGGTTTTAGGCGAGGTTATGGTTTTGGAATACGACCCGAACCGCAATATTGATATTGCCTTGATTAAATATGCGGATGGAGAATACAGGTATATTTTGGCCCCAAAAGACTTAAAAGTTGGAGATAAAGTGATTTCTGCAGAAAAAGCGGAAGTAAAAGTTGGTAATGCCATGAAACTTAAAAACATGGCTGTAGGCGCAATAGTCCATAATGTTGAGCTGATGCCTGGCAAAGGCGGACAATTAGGAAGAAGCGCAGGCGTGGCTTTGCAGCTTTTGGCTAAAGAGGGAAGATTTGCCCATTTGAAATTACCTTCGGGAGAAGTTAGAATGGTACCTTTGGAAGCAATGGCTACAATAGGCGTTTTAGGCAATGAGGATGTTAAACAAATGGTAATTGGTAAAGCTGGCAGAACCCGCCATATGGGAATTAAACCAAACGTCAGGGGTGTTGCTCAAGATCCGGATTCTCATCCGCACGGCGGAGGAGAAGGAAGGTCGGGTATTGGAAGAAAGAGGCCGATGACCAAATACGGCAGGCCGGCAGTCGGTAAGACCAGAAATAAAAGAAAGCAAAGCAGCAGATATATTTTGAAAAGGAGAAAATAATGGCAAGATCAACTAAAAAAGGACCATTTATAGATGAAAAATTAATGAAAAAGGTAAGACTACAAAAGGCTGGCGGACAAAAAACGCCTATAAAAACATGGGCAAGAAGATCGCAAATTCCTCCGGAATTCGTGGGACATACCTTTTTGGTCCACCAGGGTAAGACGTTTATTAACGTCTTTATCACAGAATCAATGGTAGGTCAGCGCTTAGGTGAATTTGCACCCACCAGGATGTTCCGAAGTCATGGAAAGGTGACAGAAAAATCTACGGCGAAGACATAAGCAAAGCTTGCGATTTAAGGATCTAAATATGGAAGCAATTACTATACAAAAATATATACACACTCCCCCTCGGAAACTCCGGTTGGTTTCCGATATGGTTAGGAGTTTAACGCCCCTGCGGGCTTTAAATGTATTGCAAATTACGCCAAAGGCGGCAGCAAAAGTTTTCCAAAAAGCTGTGCAAACCGCTCTTGCAAATGCCAAACAGATGGGAATGGAATCTGAAAAAGCATTTTTCAAAAAAATAGAAATTAACGAAAGCATGAAAATGCGACGTTTCAGGGCAGGAACCCGCGGTCGGGTTAAGCCATACAAGAAGAGAATGTCACATATAAAAATAGTATTAAGTGATGAATTAAAAGATACTAGTCGTCAGTCGTCAGTCGTCAGATTAAAAACAAAGCAAACAGAAAACACAAAGATTGAACTAAAGAAAGGAGATAAGTCTGAAAGCTGATAGCTGAAGACTGAAAGCTAATTTATGGGTCAGAAGATACATCCGGTTGGTTTCAGAATGGGTATTTCGTCAACCTGGAAATCGCGTTGGTTTGCAGGTAGTGCCAAATATCCGCAATACGTAGCAGAAGATATAAAAATCCGCGAGTTGTTAATGAGGAAACTACGCCCTGCCGGCGTGGCTGCGGTAGAGATTGAGAGGGCAGTTAATAAATTAAAGATCATTATTTATGTTTCCCGCCCAGGGGTTTTGATCGGAAGAGGAGGAAGTGGTTTAACGGAAGTTAAGAAATTCCTCATGAATGAACTGAAGATTAAGAATGAAAATAGCTTGGAAGTTGTACCAATGGAGTTAAAATCAACAGACCTTTCGGCTTATCTTATTGCCCAATCTGTGGCAGAACAACTCTCCCGCAGACTTCCCGCGCAAAGAGTGATGAACCAGGCAATTGATAGAGCTACAAGAGCCGGAGCAAAAGGAGTCAAGATTGAGCTTTCCGGCAGGATTGGCGGAGCAGAAATTGCCCGGCGCGAATGGAAAGCGGCCGGTACCATGCCGCTCCATACTCTTAGGGCCGATATAGATTTTGCAGTTTACCCCGCACTGACTAAGTCGGGATTTGTGGGAGTAAAAGTTTGGATTAATAAAGGGGAGGCAGAAATCTAATGGCGTTACTTCAACCAAAAAGAACCAAATACCGCAAAAGCTTTAGAGGTAAAAGGACCGGTCTAGCCACACGAGGAAATAGGCTTAGTTTTGGAACATTTGGGTTAAAAGCTATTGAGGCAGGTTGGATTAGTGCTAGGCAGTTGGAGTCAGCCAGAAGAGCCGTGGCCCATTTCACCCAAAGAGGTGGACGTATTTGGATTAGGATTTTTCCTGACAAACCAGTTACAAAACACCCTGCCGAAAGCCGGATGGGCTCAGGCAAGGGCGATGTAGAAGGGTATGTGGCTGTTGTTAAACCCGGACAGTTGATTTTTGAAATGGGAGCTATCGAGAAATCAATGGCAGAGGAAGCTTTGCGGCTTGCCTCCCATAAACTGCCGATTAAAACTAAATTTGTGGAGAAAATATAAGAACCTTATGAAGAAAAAAGAATTTATACAAATTAAAGGATTGGATTTAAAAGAACTTAAAGATAAAGTTAAGGCTTTAAAAGCGGAGTTGGTTAATTTGGTTATGGACAAAAATATGAAGAAATTAAAAGATCTAAAAATGATTTCTAAAAAGAAAAAAGAGATTGCCCAGATTTTGACATTAATGAAACAAAAAGAGATTCTTCAAGAATTAGAATCTAAAGTAGAAGAGAAGGAAGGCAAAAAATGATTGGAAGAGTAGTTTCAGCTAAGTTGCCAAAAACAGCTACAGTTCTTGTAGAGAGGATTGCTAAGCACACCTTATATAAAAAGACATTCATCCGAACTAAGAAATATCTGGTTGATGATCCGGTCGGTTGCAAAGAAGGGGATATGGTTGAGATTGTCAAAGTTAAACCTATTTCCAAAAATAAGCACTGGAGAGTTGTTAAGGTGGTAGGCAAGAATCTAGCAGAAATTGTGGAGGCAAAACAAAAAGAAGCTGCAGAGAAGGTAATTGCGGAAGTAATGCCGGAAGAAAAAGTAGAAGCAAGCGATAAGAATGAAGAATTAAGCAATAAGACAGAAGTAGTTAAAGAGAAAGTGAAAAAAATTAAAAAGGTGAAAAAATAATGGTTCAGCATAGAACAAGACTTACTGTTGCAGATAATAGCGGGGCAAAAATATTACAAGTAATTCAACCCTTAGGTGGTTCCGGAAAGCGAAAAGCTACAGTAGGACAAGTGGTAGTGGCAGTTGTCAAAGGAGCCGATCCTAATGGGCAGGTTGGGGATCATGAGCTAGTTAAAGCGCTCATTGTTAGAACCAAGAAAGAAGTCAGGCGCGATGACGGTTCTTATGTTAAGTTTGATGATAATGCCGCAGTAGCTATTGATGATGAGGGTAATTTAAGAGCTACACGGATCTTTGGCCCAATTGCCAGGGAAGTCAGAGACAAAGGTTACACAAAAATTGTATCTTTGGCCCAGGAGGTATGGTAAACATTATGAAAATTAAGAAAGGTGATAAGGTAAAAATTTTACTTGGTAAAGATAGAGGTAAAGAGGGTAAGGTTGAGTATGTGATGGCTAAAAGAAACCGTGTATTTGTCGGGGGAGTAAATATGTATAAAAGGCATGTTAGAAAACACGGCCAAGTAGAAGGCGGGATTATTGATATCCCCAAATCTTTGGATATGTCAAATGTGGCGTTAGTTTGCCTTAATTGTAAAAAAACAACCAGGAATGTCAGGATTTGTAAAAAATGCGGAAAGGAGATTGCAGTTCATGCAAAGGCTTAAAGAAAAATATCTGGAGATCAGGGAAAAATTACAGAAGGATTTGAGTTTGTCTAACCGACTGGCAGCACCGCGCCTTGTTAAGATTACCATTAGCATTGGTTTGGGTGAAGCTAAAGATAATGCCGGTATTTTGGATAAAGTGAAAGTTTATTTGGTACAACTCTCCGGTCAAACGCCGGTTGTGACTAAGGCCAAAAAGTCCGTGGCGTCATTTAAGGTTTCTAAGGGTCAACCGATTGGAATAATGGTGACACTGCGGGGTGATAGAATGTATGCTTTTTTAGATAAATTGATAAGCATTGTTTTACCGAAAGTAAGGGATTTTAAAGGAATACCGGATCGTTCTTTTGATACTACAGGCAATTTAAATATCGGTTTAAAGGAGCAGACTATTTTTCCTGAAGTCGATTATAAGAGTATAGACAAAACCAGAGGTCTGGCAATCAGTATTACAACTACAGCCCATGCTAAAGAGGAAGGCAGGAAACTATTGGAAGAATTAGGGTTACCTTTCAGGAAATAAATTATGGCAAAAGTATCAAACATTGTTAAAAAGAAATTTAAATATAATGTACAAAAAAGAAATAGATGCATACGTTGCGGTCGGGCTAGGGCATACATACGGAAATTTGGACTCTGCAGGCTTTGTTTTAGGGAATTGGCTCATCTCGGGTTGCTTCCGGGGGTGAAGAAAGCGAGTTGGTAATTTATGGATCCGATAGCTGATGCTTTAATTAGAATTAAAAACGGTTATGCTGTTGGTAAGACATCCGTGGATGTCAAATATTCCAAAGTTATTTTGAAGCTAGTGGAGGTTTTAGGCCAAGAAGGCTATATTGGAAAAACCAAAAAAAAGGACGCATCTTTAACCGTTGATCTGAAATATGAAGGAAGAAAACCTGCCATGACTGATATAAAACGTGTGTCTAAACCTTCCCTGAGGGTTTATAGGGGGGTTCATGATTTACCCCGGGTTTTAAACGGTCTAGGGATTGCGGTTATTTCAACACCTAAAGGGTTGATGACTGATAGGGAGGCGCGTAAGCTTAAAGTAGGAGGCGAGGTTTTAGCCCTCGTTTGGTAATATTATGTCTAGAATAGGAAATTCACCAATTTTAATACCGACTGAAGTCCGTTTTGAGAAAACCGGACAGAAAGTTAGCGTAACAGGTTCAAAAGGAATCCTGACGTTAACTGTTGATCGTAGTATTTCTTTAGAAATTACAGATAATCAGGTGCTTGTCAAAAGAAAAAATGATCAAAAAAAGGTAAAAGCTTTACATGGTCTGACTAGAAGTTTACTGGCTAATATGGTTATGGGAGTGACTAACCTTTGGGGTAAGAATCTAGAGCTTATCGGGGTTGGGTTTAGAGCGCAGACTTCCGGCAATAAGTTAATACTTAATGTTGGTTTCTCTCACCCGGTGGAGATTACCGCCCCGGAAGGGATAACTTTTGAGGTTGCTGATAATACCAAAATTAAAGTATCGGGGATAGATAAACAGCTGGTTGGACAAATAGCAGCCAATATTAAGAAAGTTAGGGTGCCGGATGTCTATAAAGGTAAGGGGATAAGATACGAAGGTGAGTATATCAGAAAGAAAGTCGGCAAGAGCGCCAAAGTTGGAGCAGCCGGAGCCCCGTCAGCCGGCGGGGGAGGAGGCAAATAGTAAAAAGTACTTATGTTAAAAGAGCTACGGATTAGAAAACACAAAAAAATCAGAAGAAAGATTGTAGGCACTAAAGCCATACCCAGGTTGGTAGTGTTTCGTTCAAGCAAACACATTTTTGCTCAACTTATCAATGATCAAGAGGGTAAAACTTTAGTATCGGGCAGTGATTTTAAGATGGCAAAAGAGACAAAAAGCAAAAAGGCATACGCGGTAGGTAAGGACGTTGCGGCTAAAGCCTTGAAGCTGAAAATTAAAAAGATAGTATTTGACAGGGGAGGGTTTTTATATCACGGTAGAGTCACGGAACTTGCTGAGGGCGCCCGAGAAGGAGGATTAGAATTCTAATATGAATCCCATAAACGGAGAATCGGAATTTTTTGAAAGAGTAGTACAGGTTAATCGGGTTTCAAAGAAGACCAAAGGCGGGGACAAAAGGTCGTTATCTGTTTTGGTGGTTGTAGGAGACAAGAGGGGTAAGGTCGGGGTGGGTTTGGGTAAGGCAGCCGAGGTGCAGTCTGCTGTCAGAAAGGCTACAGCCTATGCAAAAAAACATCTAATCAAAGTTCCTTTAAAAGGGAGGACTATCCCCCATCTAATTTTAATAAAAGAGGGTGCCGCCAGAGTGCTTTTGAAACCGGCGCCAATTGGTACCGGGGTGATTGCCGGAGGTGCAGTCAGGGTAGTGGTGGAAGCAGCGGGTATTTCCGATATTGTTTCCAAAATCCTAGGTACTAAAAATCAAGCATCTAATGTCTATGCAACTTTGAAGGCTCTTGGTAGACTGAAGCCAGTAGTGTCTAAAGAAAGTAAGAGAAAATGAGATTGCATGAGTTAGTTAAGATTAAAGCAAATATAAAAAAAAGATTAGGCCGCGGCATTGGTTCTGGAAAAGGTAAGACTGCAGGACGCGGTAGCAAAGGTCAGAAGGCACGAGGTAAAATTCCAGCCACTTTTACAGGCGGTTTGGCTTTATATAAAAAACTGCCGCTCATGCGCGGAAAAGGCAATCCAAAACTTTCCATAGAACCAAAATTGTTAAACCTTTCTAAATTGAATGTTTTTAAGGCTAAAGCAGTTGTGGATATTGCTTCTTTGGTTGATGCAGAAATTATTTCCGCAAAGGAAGCAAAAAGAGGTGTTAAGGTTTTAAGTGGCGGGGAAATAAAAAATGCCCTAACAGTTAAACTTCCAACATCGGCCTCTGCCCGGGAAAAGATTGAAAAAAAGGTGGAAAGGTAATAGATGTCTAATATTCTCTCGCCAATCATCAATGCCTTCAAGATTGCGGATCTCCGGCGAAAGATTTTAATCACGGTAGGTTTGGTGATAATTTTTAGAATCGTTGCGCATATTCCGGTTTCAGGAGTAGATTTGGAAGGCTTACAGCAGCTATTTGCTTCCAATCAATTCCTGGGGCTTTTGGATATTTTTTCAGGCGGAACCTTGGCTAATTTCTCTATTATCTCTCTGGGACTTAATCCTTATATCAACGCTTCAATTATTTTTCAGTTGCTGACAATGGTCGTACCTTCGTTGGAGGCTTTATCAAAAGAAGGCGAAACGGGCAGGCAAATGATTAATCAATATACAAGATATTTAACAGTACCGCTTGCTACTCTGCAGGCTATTGGTATGTTTGTGCTTTTAAAAAATCAAGGGATAATTACTCAAATCAGTTTACTTCAAATAGCCTCAATTATTGTAGGTATGACTGCCGGGACAATTTTTTTGATGTGGATTGGGGAGCTTATTACAGAATACGGTATCGGTAACGGGATATCGCTTTTAATTTTTGCGGGCATCGTTTCCAGAGTTCCAATAGTACTGACCCAAACTGCAACTGTGGTAGATCAAACACAAATTATCAGTATCTTAATCTTTATTGTCCTATCGATTTTGCTGGTAGCAGGAGTAGTTTTCATTAATGAAGGGAGGCGTCAGATTGCTGTCCAGTACGCAAGGAGAGTAATAGGCACGAAAGCTGGGACGAATGGAACACAAACATATTTACCTCTTAGGGTTAATCAGGCAGGCGTGATCCCGATTATTTTTGCAGTTTCACTGGTTTTGGTTCCCTCATTTGCCGGATCATTCCTTGCAGGACAGGCTAATCCGCAACTAGCCTCTTTAGGCAAGTTGCTGACTGCTAATTTTAATCCAGGTAGCTTAATTTATAATATGGTTTATTTTATGTTGGTGGTTGGTTTTACTTTTTTCTATACTGCCGTAATTTTTAACCCGAAAAAAGTTTCGGAAGAAATCAAAAAATATGGAGGGTTTATCCCCGGGATACGGCCGGGTACTCAAACCGCCGCCTTTTTAAATTATATTATGGTAAGAATCACGTTGGCAGGAGCACTATTTTTGGGGGCTATTGCGGTTTTGCCGTCTTTGGCGTCTTCCATCACGGGCATTCAGACATTAGTTTTAGGAGGGACAGGACTTTTGATCGTGGTGTCGGTAATTTTGGATACTGCCAAACAATTTGAATCTAAATTGATTGAAAGAAGCTATGAGGTATTTGCAAGACGATGAAAGGAAAAATTCTTTTGATTGGTCCTCAAGGGTCAGGTAAATCAAGCCAAGGCAAGTTATTGTCAGAATTTCTAAAAGTGCCTCTTATTTCAACCGGTGACATCTTGCGTGATCTGGCAAAGCAAGATACAGAGCAAGGTAAAGTAATTAGGATGATTATGGGTGAAGGAAGATTGGTTGACGATCAAACTATTAGCCAGATCGTTAAAGACAGACTGACAAAATCGGATTGCCAAAGCAGATTTATTATGGATGGTTATCCGCGCACCTTGAAACAGCTTGAATACTTTGACCCAAAATTCGATGCGGTTTTTTATTTGGAATTATCTGACGAAGAGGCGACTGACAGGCTAATGAGGCGAGGTCGAGGAGATGATACGCAGGAGGCGATAGCTCAAAGACTGAAACTGTATCATTACGAAACTGATCCGATTATCGCCTATTATCAACAAAAAAGTTTGCTTAAAGGAATTGATGGATGCGGTACTATTGAGCAAGTACAACAAAGAATAAGGGAGGTTCTAAATGGTGGGAATCAGAAATAGTTATGAAAAAAAATTAATAAGAGCATCCGGTTTAATTGCCGCCAAAGCGCTGAAGCGCTCTTTGGAAATTATTAAAGTTGGTGTAACGGGACTGGAAGTTGATGAAGCGGTTAAGCGGACAATATTTAAATTAGGCGGAGATTTATCTTACAAAACCGTACCCGGGTATAAATGGGCAACTTGTATTACGGTTAATGATAAAGTGGTGCACGGTATTCCGACAGATAGAAAATTTGTTATTGGCGATTTGGTTAGTGTAGATCTGGCTGTTGTGTATAAAGGTTGGCATACCGATTGCGCATGGTCGGTTTTAGTGGGACATGACCCGGAAAAACAAAAATTTTTACAAGCGGGGGAACAGGCTTTGTGGGATGGAATAAAACAGGCTGTTGCGGGAAACAGAGTTGGTGATATATCATCAGCTATCCAGAGCAGAATTGAGAATGCAGGATATCAGGTTGTCAGAAGTTTGGTGGGACACGGCGTGGGCAGGTCTTTGCATGAAGATCCGGAGATACCGGGTTTTGGCAAAGCCCGTACAGGTATGCCCTTAAAAAGCGGCATGAGTTTGGCAATTGAGGTAATTTATGCCCAAGGCTCTTCAGAAGTAGTTTTAGGAGATGACGGATGGACTTACCAGACAGTTGATGGATCATGGGGAAGCATTTTTGAAATGACTGCAATAGTAGGAAGGGAAAAAGCTGAAATCTTAACGGATTGGCGGCCCATAGTGGGTTGACGATTTGTGAGTAACCTGCTAGAATGAATTGTCTTATGAAAGATGTTATCGAGGTTGAGGGTAAAGTTAAAGAGGTTTTACCTAACACTTTATTTAGAGTAGAAATTGAAAGATGTGACGCGGTTTCGGAACTTGTCGGACGAGTGATTTTATGTCATATCTCGGGTAAGATGAGAATGCACTATATCAGACTTTTGGAAGGAGATCGGGTGAGGGTAGAGATGAGTCCAAAATACGATTTAGACAAAGGAAGGATTACATTCAGACTTAAATAGACGTGGACTATAATTTAGGAAAATTATGAAAGTACAGGCATCAATAAAAACACGTTGTAAATTTTGTAAAGTCGTCAAGCGCGAGGGCATCTTATATGTTATTTGCCCGCGCGACCCAAGGCATAAACAAAGGCAAGGATAATTATGGCAAGAATTGCAGGAGTAGATTTACCGGAAAATAAAAGAGTTGATATTGGCTTAAGCTATATTTTTGGAATAGGGCGTTCTAATGTCAGAAAAATTATTAATGAGACAAAGGTTGACCCTGCAAAAAGGGTTAACGAGCTTTCTGAAGAGGAAATTAATAAATTACAAAAAAGCATAGAGGGATTAAAGATAGAAGGAGATTTAAAGCAAGAAATCGAGCAGAATATTAAAAGGCTGGAGGAAATTGGCAGTTACAGAGGGATCCGTCACAGGAGAGGTTTGCCGTCAAGAGGACAGAGAACAAGAAGCAATGCCAGGACCAAACGCGGTAAAAGAAAAACCGTCGGCACTATCAGGAAAGAAGCATCTGTCAAGACGGATACAGAAAGTACTAAATAATATGGTCATGGTCAAGAAAAAAATACAAATTAAGAAAGCCAAAGAAGAGAAAAGAGTTGCATCCGGCAGGGTGTATGTTACAGCTACTTTTAATAATACCCTGATTACCTTAACAGATACGTCTGGCAATACTCTGGCTTGGGGTAGTTCCGGTGCGGCAGGTTTTAAAGGGGCGAGGCGCGCAACACCGTTTGCCGCAATTTCTGCAATGGAAAAAGTTGCAGAAAAAGCTAAAAGTATAGGAATGAATTCGGTTGAAGTTTACATCAAAGGCCCTGGTTCAGGTAGAGATGCCACCATTAAAGCCTTGCGGGGCGTAGGTATCAGCATTACTATGATTGCGGATGTAACCCCCATACCGCATAATGGTCCCAGACCAAAGAAAAGGAGACGAGTTTAGGAATGGCAAGGTATACAGGTCCAAAAAGGAGATTATCAAGAAGAGAGGGTCTAGCGCTTTTTGCCAAAGATGCTAAAGCATTGGAAAGAAAAGGCGCAGTTCCTCCGGGGCAACACGGTTTGCGCAGGAGACGTAGAGTTTCAGAATATGGCGTACAGCTAAGGGAAAAACAAAAGGCCAAAAGAATTTACGGGATTTTAGAAAAACAATTTAAAAAATACTTCGAGACGGCCAGTAAAGTAAAAGGCGCCACAGGACTTGCGCTTCTTAAGATTTTAGAGACAAGGCTGGATAATGTTGCATTCCGGTTGGGTTTTGCCAAAAGCCGAAATCATGCGAGGCAGTTGGTTAGCCATGGTCATGTTAAGGTAGACGGTAAAAAAATAAATATTCCCTCTTATCAAGTCAAGAAAGATCAGACTATTGAAATATCGGACAAAATGAGAGATAATACTCAAGTTAAAAAGAGCTTAGAGGAAGCCGAGACCTTGCCTGAGTGGTTTGACAGACGGGCTACCGTAGGTAAAGTTTTAAGAATGCCGGAACGGGAAGAAATGGAACAGTCCATAAACGAGCAGCTAATAGTCGAATATTACTCTCGATAAAGTCATTGAGGTAAAAATATGTTTAAAGTTAAAACAGAACAAGAAAGCGAAAATTTCGCCAAAATAATAATTGAACCGCTTGAAGCGGGTTTTGGCCATACCTTGGGTAATAGCTTAAGAAGAGTACTCCTGACATCCTTGCCAGGAGCCGCAGTAACTTCAGTCAAAATTGACGGGGTTCCCCATAGATTTTCGGTAGTAGATGGAGTTTTAGAGGACGTTATCGAAATTATTTTAAATATTAAAAAAATTCGCCTCAATGTCCATTCTGAAAATGGGATAAAGCTAATCCTGAAAGCTTCAGGCAAGAGAGAGGTTAAGGCTAAAGATCTGGAAGTGGTGGGTGACGGAGAGATTGTAAATCCCGATACTCATATCGCTACTTTGACAGGCGATAAAGCTAAGCTAAATATTGAAATGGAAGCAGAAGTAGGCAAGGGGTATTCCATTGCTGAGGAGAGAAAAAACGGCGAAATCGGCACAATTGCGGTAGACGCACTATTTTCTCCTGTATCTTCAATGAACTACAGTGTTGAACCAACAAGGGTGGGCAGAAGAACAGATTTTGAC
>Ga0180007_10005659_pt1 | contig 12524 bp, 18 predicted proteins | sample MM_PC_MetaG_FD_121122 | JGI IMG/M metagenome (GOLD analysis project Ga0180007, IMG submission 121122) | Groundwater microbial communities from the Aspo Hard Rock Laboratory (HRL) deep subsurface site, Sweden - MM_PC_MetaG | ecosystem: Environmental > Aquatic > Deep subsurface > Groundwater... | reverse complement strand
TTTTTTTCCTTTTCTTCTTTGTATGTAATAGCCTTAGCTAAAATAAATTGTTCGCGGTCATAGGCTTCAAGATCAGTTACTTCACCAGCGCCTCTTTTTTCACGATTTTCAACAAATTTGTCACGTAGTTCCTGAAGACTATGTTTCTTAGCCCTCTTGATTCCTTCCTCTGTTAAAGCACCTACTATCTCTCCTAATTGGTCCTGATATCGTATGGTCTTTTCAATATCACCATGAAGCGCCGATCTCCCCCTTTTTTGGAGATCCTCACCGTATACTTGTGCTAAACCTGATGAAAATGATTTTTCAGGATTCATTTCATCCGCTACAAATCTTGCGTCTTCTTTATTATCGATTCTCGATTCCTCCATTTTTGAAATTTCATCCGGTGTGTAACCTGTTTCTCTTCCCATAGTTTTTTGGTTAATAATCTTAGTTAATCATAGCAAAAAAATCGATAAATGTCAATGGTTATTAGCTTGAAAGACAAGATAGCGGGATAAAAAAACTATACAATAAAACAGGCTGAAACCAGTCTGTTTTTTGGTAATTATATCTTGAGTTGGTTACTATTTTGTAACTTTCTTAATTCTCCTATAGAATTTTTCAAGTAATTTCTTTTTCATCTCAAAGATTCTATTATTAAAATGTATATGCCAAATTTCTTTGGCTGGTATGTTTTTCCTATTCTTATGGTTATCTAATACGTCGTAAATTGTAAGTTTATAATTATAATCCCTAATATCTAAAGTTTTAATACCCTCTTCATCTAAGCATTCTGTTATTGCTTCATAAAAGTTCCTAAGATATCGAATAGATGTAAAATCTTTGAAAGAAAAATCTTTCCAAAAAATTGTTCCCTCTGAGTCTAGTAAAATATCATTATTTTTGTATTTAGCAACCTTTAATTTATTTTCTTTCTTCATCTTTACACTCTTCCACTTTTTCCTTATCGAATGCCGAATTTTTCTTTAACCCGGTAATTTTTGCCAATATCGATTTTCTTTCATCTGGCTTAACGTATATTTCTTCAAGAACCGTCTTTGTTACTTCCATCAAATAATCAAAGTCTTTTCTCACCCATGGAATCCAAGATCCCTCTTTTTCGTGTAGATTTTCGCTTGTCATATCTTGTATATTTGACATTGCATCAAAATATTCTGAGTATATGTTTTTATACTTATTTTTTAGCCATTTAATCTTGTCCTCGTAATGCTTACCCTCCGCTTTTTGATGCTTTAGGAACTCATAAATAGCCTTTCGTAATGCACCAGATGCACCAACAAAATAACTCATCTTTCTACACCCTTCTGCTTCGGCTAACAATTCTCTGATATCCTTAGGAATTAGACTATTTATTATGAAAAATGATGAAGGTTGATGATAAAAGAAATATTCATCTAAGTCCTCTGATTTGTATGTTTCTATATAATCGCCTTCGCTGTTTTGTGGTTCACCAAATTTTAATAAATCAATACCAAATAAAAAATCAGAAAGATGTAATGAAACTGCCTCACACCCACCACATCGTACTCTATAAATATTAACCACTCTCTTCTCAGACCAATCAACCTGTTCCACGCTAATAACTTGATAAACAACCGATCTCCTATTACAAAAAGGGCAATTATACTTCTTCTCATCAATAAAATATTTTTTATCTAATCGGGACATGTCAGGCATTTTTTGGAATGTTAATACTTATCTAATCTTTAGTACTCCTATTATATTCCCCTTAACTCATTTCGGCAACCAAAAAAATCCACTTTTTTACACATAGTTTTGCACAGGAAAGTGGAAAATAACTTAGAATCTATAATGATTTTTGTGAAGATATTTTTTACTGTCTTGCTTTGACATAATTATTTTGACCTACCTGCAGTAAAAAATCCGAATATAATAATAAATCCTAATATTACACTGGATATTACCCCCAGAGCGTATTCAACGAAATACAATATGATTGTTAGAGGTATGAAAATCATCATTCCGTAAAAAAGAAAGCCCTTGTAGTCAAACTCTCCTTTCTTCTTTTCGGGCGTAACATTCAAGCGCTCTCCAGCCTTTTTTTCACACCTTAAATTTTCTTTCAATATCATCATAACAACGTTGACGATTTCTCGGCTTAGACCATTTCTTCCGGCAAATTTCTTAATCTCTTCTTCTGGTACTTTGAATATTACTAAGCTCTCAATAATATCTTTAAGGGGGGAACGAAAACCATTTCTAATATTTACTTTATCCAAAATACCCCTTTTTTGTTCGTCGGTTAAACCTAGCTGACCTGGCGGCCATAAAACTTTTTCAATACTATCTTCTCTTTGAATATTTGAATCAAATATTCCAGAAAGTAGTTCATATCTTGCTTTCTGAGTAAGATCTCTTATGTCTTGTTCTGAGTAATTAAACATTTTTATTTCTGCTATCTCCTTTCCGCACCCCCATTATATTCCCCCCTGCCAATTTGGGCAAATGAAAAAGGAGGGAGACGCCGCGCGCCTGCAGGCGCGCGGCGTCTATTGGTGTTGACAAAACATACTATTTTGTTAAGGTATTAAACTAATACGTTACCGAATCGCACCTTTCTTCAACCCGTGGAGGACAAAATGAAACGGGCAATAATGGTTGGCCTGCTTCTGGCAGTGCTAGCTGCACCAGTTTGGGCTGACACCTTCTTCTCCGAGGAAGTTACCTGTCCCCTTTGTGGTGAGGCATTCAGTTACTTGAGCCAGGGGTCGGGCTCTTCTTACGACCGTCAGCTGGACACCAAAAAAGTCGGTCCCATCATTGATCCTTGGCCGGTGGCAGTTTGTCCGAAGTGTCATCTGGTCGTCATTGACGAATTGTCAGACCAAGAGATGATTGAGAAGATACGGCCATTCATCCGGTCAGTTGAATACCAGAAGCTGGCCGAGGATAATACCTCTCATTTCCTACTGGCCAAGATTGGTGAGTTCCTGCAGAAATCTCCATACTCTATCGCCTATCTCTATCTGCAGGCCAGTTGGCAGATGTTTGAAGAGAAGTATCCTGAGTACGCCCAGTTGTCTCTCGACTACTTCCAAACATGCCTGTCCGACAGTATCCATCCCGACGAAGTCCTGGAAATCAACCTGATCTGTACTGATTTGGAGAGACGAACCGGTCAGTTTGCTAAGGCTGGCGAACGCCTATTCCAGATCAAACAACTGGCTGGAGCTGATGAGCTGGGCTGGATCATTGAATACCAGTTGTCGCTGATCGAGTCAGAAGACAAGGCAGCTCACCTCTTTTCAGAGGCACGAGAAGCGTGGCAGAAGACTCATCCTGATTCCACTGACTAAGGAGGGTAGAATGAAGCAGTTCGTTTTTGCCTGTTTGTTGATTCTGGCCATGGTTATAGTTTGCCCGGCCAGCACCGTCTCCAGCCGTGATTACACTTGCCCCATCTGCAGTACAGAGTTCTCGGCCGATTGCCAGCTTTCCCAGACCATCATCACTTCGTACACTCAACTGGATGGTAAACCGTTTGGTGCTGCTATCGTCCCCGATCTCCTCCCCCTCTGCCCTAACTGTCACTTCCCTCAGCTTCAGCAGGATTTGGACATAGAGTTGATTGCTCAGCTGCGGGAATACGTGGAGTCAGAGGAATACCAGCTACTGGCCGAAGACAACACCTCCTACTTCCTGCTGGCCAAGATCGCCGAGCATCTCGGTTCATCTCTGCAGCAGATCGGTCAGTTGTATCAGCAAGCTTGCTGGCAGGTGGACGGCGGCAGTATCCATTATCAGGATAATCCGGTCAAGTTCCGGGAATACGCCGATCTGGCTATCAACTATTTCGACCAGGAAGCGGTTGACTGGCTGGCCTACTACGGCACGGTCTGCGCTGATCTGGAACGGAAATCCGGACGGATGCTCGAAGCGTACATCCGCCTCCGGGAACTGAAGGAACTACCGCTGACAGAGGAACGACTGCAGGTCATCGACTTCGAACTTCAGTTGATCGAAGCCGGTGATTCCAATCCGCATTTCCTGTCTGAAGCTAGGGGTGATACTCTGCCCTGGTCTCAGCCGGACAGTACGGCCGTTGAGCAGCCGTAACATCGTACACTACTATCTTCCGAGCCTCGCAGACTACACGTCTTGCGGGGCTCGCTTTACATCTACAGCCAAATAGGCTGTTTTTTTGATAAAAGAAAACCGCCCGACTCGAGTAGATCGAGAGCCGGGCGGTGTGCGTTGACCTCCGATGAACTAACTGAACAGATGCCAGGAAACCCTGAGCCAGGCGGCTAATGTCATTCCCGCCCAAACGACCTGATAGGCAAAGGAGAAGCGGTAGTGCCACTGGTGGTCTCTCCCCCGCTGATCATCCGGATAGCCGTACTTCTTCAGCCAGGCAATCCAGAGTGGAATCAACAGCAGACCGCCAAACAGGAAAACGTAATGCTCCCAGCCCCAGCCGGTCTTGTTGAAAGAATACCAGGCCAGGCAGAAGCGGCCGGCTAGATCGAAGTACCAGGCGAACCACAGGCCGGCCAATATCTCGTCTTTGCCCTGCCTGGTCTCATTCCGATAGCGACACATCGGAATGTTGACAAAGAGCCCGGCCACTACCAGCAATACTGCAGCTGCTACCAGCATCTTGTTTTCCTTCCCAATGAGGCACAGTGTCATCTGGCGAGTTGATTAATTTAGCAAAAACCCACTTTATTGTCAATATTAAAATCCATATTCTCGCCAATACAGAGGTCCAGGCATAAATAGAAATAATCTTAGAAATTACTAAGACTTTAGCACTGGGGTCTGCCAGCATCGCCTTACTCTGCGAAGCATGGGGTTTGCCTAAGCCAACTTTACATCACCAAAGTAGATAAAAATTACAGGCGCATTGCAAACCCCAGCAGTTTTTGCTTCTTTTTACTGCCAAAAAGAAGAGCAGTCCCTTTAAGCACTGTTTATATTCAAATAATCTATAAATCAGCCAAAAGAAAAAGGGGACGAATTCCAGGAACCCTTGGCGAAGCGGTATTACTACCTACCTCGCTTTGGTTTCCCGGTTTTCGCCCCCGATGGCTTAGCTTGGCTGAGCTGTGGTCTTGGATGGTTACTTACTCAAATTACGACTACGGTATGGTCCCAGGCCTTGTCCTTGTCAGGCTTGGCCTTGCCGGTTCGGATCTCCCGATAGAGATCGAACATGCTGCTGATGTTCTGTCCGGTGATCTGGATCTTGAAGACCAGCCAACCGCCTTCTCCCACGAAGGAATCGACGATAGCCTTGGTCCGCTGGCCGAAGGAATACTCCCCCCGGTAAGGCTTGACAGCCTTGTGATCCAGAGCCGGCTGGTCTTCCAGCTCGAAACTGCTGACTACATCACGCAGTTCGTGAAGATTACAGAACCTCTCCACGTCTGCAACCGTACAGTCAGCCAGAGTACGGTAGAGTAAACCCCGGTCGTTGTCGACGAGCAACATCGTCTTCATGCCGAAGCCTCCGCCTTCAAGCAGACAACTGTTCTGGTCGGCCCGGATGGCATTCCAGGCTCTCTGCCTCAGACTGACTTCGCTACTGAACTGCGGGCCGATAAACGGAACATCACTCAACCCGTTCGGCTCGACGAATATTCTGACAATCACTTGTCTCTCCTCTCTCACCGGGACAGTTATCCCGCCATAGTCATCGCCAGACCACGCCCATTGCCGCTAAGCCATTAGTGCAATGAACCAACCATACTAACACATACTTTCGGATTTGTCAAGACTATATCATAAACAACTAGTACCATACCCCTCTCTCTATTACTCGGTCAAAAAAACAACAAAGTCATTCTCCCCTCCTTGCCAAGGAGGGGCAAAGCGTTTTTTGGTTACTAGCAAATCCAGGTTCCGGGGGGCGGTTCGGTAATAATGGAAAAGAAAAACCCTGCATCACTAGTGATGCAGGGTCAATGATCAACTCTCCGAAGTACTGAGTATTTCGAGCAACCGTCCGGGCAAATCAGCGTCCGATATCCCATCGACAACAAGGCTCAGCTTGCAGGAATCCAACTCCATGCTCAGAATCTGGTTTTCACCAGGATCCACCAGCACTGCGAAGACCGGCAAAGAAATCCTCAGCCGGGAAAAAGCAGCAACCAGAGAGGTTACCATGTCTCCGCTAGAACGGATAATCGACTCACCGAAGAGCCTTTCTACAATCACTGCCTGACAGGGACGGCCAGCTGCTATGGCCATTTTCAGGCGGAGAGCCACCGCTGTTTTGTTGGGAGTCGCCAGTAATACATCGAAACCACCTCCGGCCAACATCACCGGTAACTCCTCTACCAGAGGCTTATCCTTACGATACATGGCGAAAGCCTCTATCACCAGCACCGGCAGACCTCGAGAACTATCCATGATACTACCCCTTCTCCAGCTAGCGAGGCCGGTCTATGCGCTTTGAACAGAACGGGCAGAATCGCCAGCTGTGTCGATAACGAAGACCATTGTGTAACATCATACACATCCAGCTAGTCGCCTCGGTGCCCCTGCGTACTACTGTCTTACATTGAGAGCAGAACCGACCCGGATAGACCTCGATATGCCTACAGTTTTGGCACTTAGTACCGGTTCTTTTGGTCACTTTCAACGGCTCAACTACTAACTTCTTCCCGCAAAAGGGGCAGTGGTTCATCCTCAGGGCATGAAAGACTAGATGCAGTGATTCACATGTCCGGGGGTTGATCGGTGACCGATCACGCACCCGGTCACCACAGACAGAGCAATAAAGCCCTGGCCAGATCTCGGTATTGTGGCAATTGCGGCATTTAGAACCGAGTCGTCTCACTGCTACCTCCTTGGTTGAGAAAAGAGCTATTTCTTGTCTTATTACGAGTTTAATAACTTAACATATTATTCTCATCCTTGTCAAAACAACTCGTTAATTGCTAAGATTAGAGCCTAAGAAGCTCTTTAATATTAAAGGAGGAATTACAATAAAGGTGGCAATATCGACCTAGGGGATCAGGTCAGTGTCCGGGGGATAAGACTACTATGGAAGTAATGACCGGGATACTGGTGCAGAAAGAAGTGTTATTCGATTTCTGTCTTCGTGCCTTTCTTGAGGTGGGCGTAACCAAAAAAGACGCGCCCATCACTGCTGAAGTTCTGGTAGCCGCTGACTTGAGAGGAATTCCCAGCCATGGAATGTCCAGATTGCGCCGTTACATCCATGGTATTCAGACCGGCATGATCAGGGTGGATGCTCAATGGCAGGTAGTTAGGGAATTTGGAGCAATAACTGTTATCGATGCTGATGGTGGATTGGGTCAACCGGTTTCTTGTGAAGCCACTATGTTGGTAATTCGCAAAGCCCTGGAATATGGCATTGCCCTTGCTGAGGTGCGCAATTCCAACCACTTTGGCTACGCCGGTCACTTCCCTATGATGGCTCTGGAGGAAGGATGTATTGCTCTGGCGCTGACCAATACCGCCCCGTTAGTCACTCCCACTTTCGGCCGACAGCCAATCCTGGGCAGCAACGCTATGGCCATAGCTTTTCCTGCCGGGAAGCAACGCGCAGTTGTTGTCGACATGTCTACCAGCACGGTTCCTCGCGGCAAGGTGGAAGTCTACAACAGGACAGGAAAGCCGTTGCCTGCCGGTTGGGCTGTTGACCACAGAGGCCAACCTACAGACAATGCGAGCCTGGTGCTTGAAAACCTCAAGGACAGGGTCGGTGGTGGTTTACTTCCCCTGGGAGGAGTTGGGGAAGAACAAGGTGGCCACAAAGGGTACTGTTTAGCCTTGGCAGTGGAAATTTTCACAGCCATTCTGTCCGGTGCTGCTTTTGGCCTCAATACTTATCCAAAAACTCCTGACGGCTGTTCATTGCCCGCAAACCTGGGACACACCTTCGCTGCTTTGAACATTGAGGCTTTCCGCCCCCTTGATGAGTATAGAGCTGATATGGATGAACTAATCTTGATGATCAAGGATTCGGCCAAAGCTGATGGCCAGGCCCGTATCTGGATCCCTGGGGAAAAAGAGTTTGAAGCTGCCGAGCGTAATGCCAGAGACGGCATCCCTATGGAAGAAAAGGTACTAGCCGACCTAGACCAGCTGGCCTTGGAACTCAAGATCCCCAGTGGCTTGGTCTAAACCAACGTTCATTACTTAGCCCGAACAGAATTTATCTGGTCGGGCTTTTTAATAAAAAAACAGGATTAATCGTTTATCCCCTTTTCTGCAATTTTCTAGGTTTTTTTACCAATTAAGCCTAATTCCCCACCTGGCCCCAAATTTGACTATTAGGAAAATTATGATGGCAAATACTATTAATGCCCAAAAGAGTTTAACGAAGCGGAAACCGACCTTCAAGTTTTCCTTAACCGGATTATAGACCGGTTGATTACGGTTAATTTGCTTTTGGTAGCTGATTTTTCTTAAGGCTTTATCCCTTTGTCTATCATCTAAATACATTGTTTCACCTTTAGTCTTGACTTTTTGTAAAATCTGCGCTATAATGAAGTTTCCCCCGGTCGATTTTTAACAATTTTTTGGAGGAATTTTTTATTAAATGGATAAGAAACAGAACGATCTTTCTAATTCCGACACTGACTACCAAAAAATGATTGATGACCTTTATCAATCATTGAAAGAGCTGAGTGAAATCCATAAACAGCTGAAAAAAAATCAAAAAAGTTAATCTTCTTCTTCACTTTGCGGTTTTTCCAGCTTAGCCGGTTCTATTTTTCCGCCGGTTCCTGATATTTTGTAAACATCTTTGTCAATCTTCTTAAATTCTTTGTAAGCACTGTTGTAGGTATTGACCGTGGTGCCCATCTGGCCACCTAACTTTTTCATGAAAGAATCATAATTAGTGATGTGTTTACCCAATTGTTCCACCTTTTTAATAATTTCCTGGGTGGATTTTTCTATTTGGAAAGCTTTCAGGCTTTGCAAGAACATCTGCAAGTAAGCGTAGAAGGTGGTAGGAGAAACGATAATAACGTGTTTTTCCTGATAAGCATATTCGATCAGGTCTTTGGTTGAAATTTTAACCGCTCCCACTTTATTAACCAATAAATCATAATAAATAGCCTCAGCTGGAATAAACATAAAAGCAAAAGGAAATGTCTTCTCTTCCGGCCGGATGTATTTGGCCGTTTCGTCAATCCTGTTCTTTAAATCATTTTTAAACAACTTTTCTAGCTTTTCCCGTTCAGCCGGATTGTTCTCTTCGCTTAATTTATTGTAGTTTTCCAGAGAAAACTTGGAATCAATGGCAATAATTTTGTCTTTGATGAAGATTACCGCATCAACAATCTCCCCATTGTTGAATTTATACTGCATTTGATAAGAATCAGGCGGTAAGATATTTTTAAGGGCTGTGTCTAAATAGTATTCGCCCAAGACTCCTCTTCTTTTGGGATTATTAAGAGTATCCTGTAATTTCTGTAGTTGGTCAGTAAAGCTCATCACCTGCTTATTGGTTTCGTCCAGTTTAACCAATTTTTCGGTAACGTCCTTAACGATTTGGTAAGTATCACCGAATTGCTTCTGCATTTGGCGATTTGATTCGGCCAGTTTAGTATCCATTGTTTTATTCAGTTCATTCATCTGGTTCTGCAACATTAAAGCTGACTTATCATCACCGGCTGATTTCCTGGTTTTTTGGTTAATAAAAATAAACAGGGCAATAAACCCCACCACCACGATAATTAATAACATAATAATTTCTGTACTCATATCCTTAGATTATCATATTTTTTGCTATAAAAAAAGCCCCAGTTTTTACTTCTAAACCAGGGCTACGGCGCTTCATTCATCTTCTCCTGCCTGGAGAATGTGGGCTTCGGGAAGGCTAAGATCATAATTCTTCTTCCGGGAAGGCAATTCACAGACGTGGTCCCACCACACGCAGATAATCTCCTGACCTCTTTCGTCTCGTAGAGTGACCACTGCGAAACCAACAACGTGGACTCGCTGGACATCGATTACTTTGTACCTAATACTACTCAGATGGGTTACCCAGATCTGACCGACTTTCGCCTGCTCGAATTCCTCCTGTCTAATCACTGTTTCCCCCCTTATAAAGAGCAAATTGTCTTTATCATAAATTATCACAACTAGTAGATATGTCAAATAGGATAATTCTGTCTCAAAATTATTTCTTTGACAAAAAAGAAGGCGCTCGTTTCCTAACGAACGCCTTTTGTGTTTGTAGTCCAGTGGCCTAACCTTTGGCGATTAAGTCCAGGATCTCCTGGTGAGAGGGCAAATCATCGCCTGACTGCCCATCCAAGATAGCCGGCAGAGCATCCATCATGACCTTAATCTCAGCGTCCTGCCACCAAGATCCGGGCAGAGGTATGCCATCCTTGTCAGCCAGGCAAAGAAAGACAATGTTTCCGTAGCTGGAAAGGACGCGTGTCTGCTGCGTACGCTCGGAACAGGTGCTGCCATCAGCCAGGACATACTCCGAAAGCGGCCAATCCTGACCCCTTTTCCCTTCGAAGTAATGGGTAATGGGCAGCAGATCCCTTCTGCCATCCAGAATCGGAATCGCCCGTGAATTCAGTCCGATCCAGACCACACCTCTTCCCAACAAAGTCACACAGGGCACTGTCATCCTCCTTTTCTGGGAGAAACAGCCAATATTATCACTCTCGGCGAATAGCCTAGTTTAGCAAAGATTTATTGAAATGTCAACCCTGCACCAGATACTGTGCAGGATAAACCCCAAAGAAAAAAGCGCCTCAAGTTGCGAGACGCTTTATGGTACTTTGGATTCTAACCGAACCAAAATGGTCCGCCACCGAATCTGGGCCCTCTTGGTGCCTCACAACCCCTCCTAACTGGAGATGCTGCTAGGTTTAGACTGAGGCAGTCTGTACGACTTCCACATGCTCCTTCAACCGATTGAGGTCTTCCTGGATACTGGGATGGCCAGGATCCACACTGATGTCAGTCACAACTGCCAACACCATTTCCCGTGGTGTGTCGTAGGGCCTTTCGTCCAGATCTGCCGGAAACTCATCCGGGATGCTGCCAATTAGACAGTCAACGTCGCACTTGACGCAACCAATCAGATTGGCGCGCACATGTTCTTTCAAGCGGTCCAGGATCTTCAGCCAGCACGGTCTGTAGTCAGCCATTGATCTCCCCTTTCCAGAAAACTGTTTAAGGAGTAATCAATGATGCAAGCTCGTGATGTCGTTACTCCTCGCTAGCAACAGTGCCCACTTTCCTCCTTCCAATATCTCCTCAATCCCATTGTTCGTGTGAGGCCAGATCCCGTTCGTTAATAGGGACCGACTCATTCTGCTTAATTACAGCGACATGCCTTAGTCGCTCAATCAAGCTTATCTGCAAACCGCGAAAACAACCGGCCAACCACCTGACCTGCTGACATTTGACCACTTCTGCTTCGACCATGGCTCCTCCACTTTTTGGGGTAAACCAAAGTAACCTATATAAAAAGAACGGTTTTCTATCTTAAAATATTAATACCGTTCTGTCAACTTAGTTTTTATTCTAACTTAAATAACTTTATAGCGTTTTGGCCGGTTTGGTTAATAACCTCTTCCTTACTTAAACCTTTCAGTTCAGCTATTTTTTCGGCCACGTGCTCGACGTAATAAGGCTCGTTTTTCTTGCCCCGATAATGAGCCGGAGCTAAATAAGGTGCATCAGTTTCGATTAACATTTTATCCAAGGGAGCTTTTTTGATAAACTCCAACAGTTTTTCGTCATCGGTAAAGGTGATGATTCCGGTAAAGCCAACATATAAGCCAAGTTTTAGTATTTGTTGGCCAATTTCTTTATTCCCCAGAAAACAATGGACTACCCCTTTTTTTACTTTTTCTTCTTTCAAAATATCCATCAGGTCATCATAAGCATCCCGACAATGGATAATCAGGGGTAGATCCTTTTTTTTAGCCAGCCCTATCTGTAATCGTAATAATTCTTTTTGCCTGGCGATTAATTGTTCTTCTTCTTTTTTTGAGTCTGCATATAACCGATAATAATCCAGGCCGGTTTCCCCGATAGCCACTGTTACTGCCAGGTCGGCTAGTTCTTCCAGTTTTTCCAGATTGAAATCTTCATCTGCCACGTGAATCGGATGAAAACCAACAGCCGCATAGAGTGTGCCCATATATTCCTTGGCCAGGTCAACCGCTTTCTTGGAAGTGCTAAGTTGAGAACCAACATTGATAACCTTCATCCCCTTTTCTTGGCAACGTTTAATTACTGACTGGTAATCGTCAGCAAAATCATTAAAATTTAGGTGGCAATGAGTATCTATTAACATTTATTTTTTAAAAGGGGAGATTCAAATGTTTAATTGCTTCCGGCAGCAAGGGAATAAGCAGTCCTCCCAACCAGGTTAAAAAGACAGCAATTGGTGATTGGGCGATATAATCCCCGGCCGGAGTGTGTCCTAAAAACCGGGCCGCCACATTGAGAGCCACCCCCAACAATAAAGCCTCCTCCACTAATCCCAGGACGGCCCCTCCGATCCGGTCGATCAAGCCAATTAGGGGAATTATCTGGAC
>Ga0180007_10005658_pt1 | contig 12525 bp, 14 predicted proteins | sample MM_PC_MetaG_FD_121122 | JGI IMG/M metagenome (GOLD analysis project Ga0180007, IMG submission 121122) | Groundwater microbial communities from the Aspo Hard Rock Laboratory (HRL) deep subsurface site, Sweden - MM_PC_MetaG | ecosystem: Environmental > Aquatic > Deep subsurface > Groundwater... | reverse complement strand
TAGTACTTCCTCCCTTCCAGCCACAGTGTGTTGAGGACGAGGAAGACGCCGGTCAAGGCCAGGAAGTAGGCCAGGTCGCCCAGCTCCAGCACGCCGCGTTGCAGCGACTGGTAGTGGGGCATCAGGCCGAAGGCGTTCTGCAGGAAGGTGCCCAACCCGGACACCCAGCCGTCGATGGTCCCCGAAACGAACGGCATGCCCAGCAGGAACAGCAGGAAGCAGGCGAGCATGCCCAGGATGAAGGCGGTGATCTGGTCGCGGAGCAGGCCGCTGGTGAAAATGCCCACGCTCATGTACAGCCCGCCCAGCAGCAGGGCGCCCAGGTAACCGCTGACGATCGCTCCCACGTCGGGATTGCCCAGGATCAGCAGCATGATGAGGATGGGCAAGGTGCCGAGCAGGGCGATCACGTAGAAGGTCATGGCGGCGAGATACTTGCCCAGCATGACCTGGCTCGACTTCATGGGCAGGGTCATCAGGAGCTCGAAGGTGCCGCTCCGCTTGTCCTCCGCCCATAGCCGCATCGAGACGGCCGGGATGAAGAAGATCAGAAACAGCGGCAGGTTGTTGAAGAACTCGCGCATGTCCGCGGCGCCGGCCAGGAAGAACGGCGTCATGAACAGGCCGCAGTTGAGGATCAGGAACACGATGATGAAGATGTACGCGATCGGGCTGTTGAAGTATGCCGCGAACTCGCGCCGGAAGATGACGCCCGTGCTAGACATGATGCACCTCCCTGTTCCCGCTCTCCTGTCTCGTCAGGGCGATGAAGGTGTCCTCGAGGCTGAAGCGCGACTCGTGCAGCTCCAGCAGTTCCCAGCCGCGCTGGTTGACCAGGCGTCCCACCGGGCCCGTGGCATCATGGCCGAAGGGCGTCCGCAGCTCGAACCTGCTGACGCCGCCGGCGTCCGAGACCAGGGCGGCCGATTCCAGCTCCGGGAGCTCCCGCAGGGCCGCGGCGGCCGTTTCGCCGTCGGCGCGGCAGCTCACGTAGACGCGGTTGCTGCCCATGGCGCGCTGCTCCAGCTCGTCGACCTTCCCGTCGGCGACGATGCGCCCGTCGTTGATGATCACGATGCGCTGGGTGATCGGCGAGACCTCCTGCAGGATGTGCGTGGAGAAGATGATGGTCTTCAGCCGCGCCAGGCTGTGGATCAGGTCGCGGATGCCGATGATCTGCAGGGGATCCAGTCCCGTCGTGGGCTCGTCCAGGATGAGGATGTCGGGATCGTGTATCAGGGCCTGGGCCAGTCCCGTTCTCTGTCGGAAACCCTTGGACAGCTCGATGATGGGTTTGTGGTAGACTCTGGCGATGCCGCAAGCCTCGACCACCCAGTCGCGCCGCTTGCGCAGGCGAGCGCCGGTCAGGCCGCGCGCCTCGCCCACAAAGTCCAGGTATTCGTGGACGGTCATGTCCACGTACAGCGGATTGTTTTCCGGCAGATAGCCGATGCGCCCTCGTACTTCCAGGGGCCTCTCGAGAACGTCGATGCCATCGACGGTGACGGTGCCGGCATCGGCGGCCAGGAAGGTCGTGATGATCTTCATGGCCGTGCTCTTGCCCGCGCCGTTTGGTCCCAGGAAGCCGAGGATTTCGCCTTGTGCGAGGCGGAAGGACACGTCGTCGAGTGCGACGGTCGCTCCGAACCGCTTCGTGACGCCACTTACCTCGATCATCGCTATGGTTCCTCCGGTTCTGACGTGTGTGAAAAAGCGTTGGACGCAAAAAATACGGCGACGGCGCCGGCCTCGGGAGCCGTCTCCGGAATAACGAGAGGGCAATATACAACATAATGCCCGCCACGTTCCAGAAAATGTGAGTTGCACGCGACACCCCGATGATCTTCATTGGGAGAGGCTCGCGGGGAATGAACGGAAAGATGAGCGGATGATGAGCACGCGATGCGTTTGCTGCTCGGTCCGGCGGGCGTTCCTGACGCTCCTGGCCGGGCTCGTCGTGTCGACCGGTTGCGGCGGCGGCGGGCGGGAACCCGGCAGCCGCCAGGCCATCCTGATCATGCTGGACGCGGCGCGACCGGACCGCTTCTCGGCCTATGGCTACGCCCGCGAGACCACGCCGCGCATGGACAGGCTCGCCGAGAACGGCCTGATCTTCCAGAACCACTTCGCCCAGGCCACCTACACGCGCGCGTCCTTGCCGACGCTGTTCTACTCGCGCTACTTCGCCAAGTCCATGTTCCCCGCCAGCCCGTCCATCCCCCTGACCGAGCCCGACGACCTCTTCCGCGTACCCGACGAACAGACCCTCTCCCTGGCGCGGACCCTCTCCGCGGACGGCATCCTCACCGCCGTCGTCTCGGCGCATCCCTGGATCAAGCGGGGGACCGACTTCGCGGACGATTTCGACGAGCTGCACGACCTGGCCAACAACGCCGCCGACGGCCGCGTGCATCCCGACGCCGAGACGATGATCGACTACGCCATCGACTGGCTGGGCGAACACCTGGAGCAGGACTATTTCCTCTACATCCACATGATGGACACCCATACGCCCCACTACTTCGATGCCGACGCCCGGGCCTATTTCGGCCCCGAACCCTATACCGGCGACCGCTTCGAACCCCTGGGCAACCCCAAGAACGTCGAGCAGCCCCTGTCCCGAGAGGACAGGCGCTACCTGGACGCCCTGTACGACGGCAGCCTGCGCTACAACGACCGGGAGCTCGGCCGCCTGTTCGACTACCTGGCGGAGCGGGGACGTCTCGAGAACACGCTGATCATCGTCACCGCCGATCACGGCGAGCACCTGATGGAGGTGGCCGGCCGCTACGGCCACGAGTGCGACTGGTACGACGCGGTCGCCAGGATCCCCCTGCTCGTCTATTACCCCAGGAAACTCGCCCGGGGCGGCGTCAACGCGCCGAGCGAGGGCGTGGACATCTCGCCGACCGTGCTGGATCTGCTTGACGTGCCTTTTCCCGAGGGCAAGGCGACAGACGGCGTCGACCTCGTGCCGTACGCGAGGGGAGAGGCCGACGCCAAGCCCTACGTGATGGCCCGACAGGCCATCCGCAGCAGCCAGTTCAAGTGCATCTTCGCCGATCCGGACGCGGTCCTGCTCGCCGACGCCGCGCCGGCGGTCGCCGGCCTGTCCGGGCGGCTCTACGACGTGCGCGCCGACGTGCTGGAGACCCGCGATCTCTGGACGGTCCGACCCGACGTCGTGCAGACGATGCTGGACGCCTACCGCGCGTCGATGGCGCCCCGCTTCCGGCGGTACCAGGCGGCCGTCAGGTTCACCCAGCCCGAAGTGCCCTTCGCGCTCGGCACCAACCATGCCCGGATCGAGGCCGAAGCCCGCTTCGTCAAGCGCGCGCCGCGCGACGAGGACTGCGGCGGCGACGTCGAGGGCGAACCATGGCTGATCTCCGAACACGACCACAAGCACTGGTTGATGGCGAGGCGCGGCGCCGGGCCCTGCCGTCTCGAGATCGCCGTTCCCGAAGGAGAATATCGTCTCTCCGCGCGCGTCATGGGCCGCGGCCGGATGACCGTGGAAGGCTCGGACGAGGTCTTCGACATCGCCGGCATCGACTTCGAGCCCGGGAAGTACGCCAATCTGCGCGAGACCCACATCGGCTACGTCACCGTGACCGGCGACGTCTTCCGGGCGCGCCTGGAACTGCCCCCGGACTCGGACTGCTTCTTCCTGCGCATCCTCGGGTTCTCGCCCGTGGCGAGCGACGAGGATCTGGCCGAGGATCAGGCGCTCGACGAGGCGCGGATCGAACGCCTGCGCTCACTGGGGTACGTGGACTGATGGGATCGCCGGGCGACACCGGGGACGGCCGGCGTCCCCCCGAGCCCAGGCTCTGGCGCTACGAACTACCCGGCGGGTGGATCGTGCTCGCCGGCCGCACCGAAGCCGACAACGACCGTCTCTCCCTGAAGATCGCCCGGCCCGACGACTGGTGGTTCCACGTCAAGGGCCTGTCCGGCAGCCACGTGGTGCTGCGGGTCCCCGCCGGCGAGGAGCCCGACCGGGCGACGGTCAAGGCCGCCGCGGCGGTCGCCGCCTGGCACAGCAAGGCCCGCGGCTCGCGCCAGGTCGCCGTGACGGGGACGCGCGCCCGCTACGTATCGAAACCGCGGGGGGCCAAGCCGGGCACCGTGCACGTGCGTCGCGAGGAGACCTTCAAGGTGCGGCCCGCGCTACCCGCGTCGGCCGCACCTTGAAGGTCTTTTCAGGGAGACGCGGCGTAGAGGTAGCGGAAGGCGGGACTCAGGGAGTCGCGCCAGAAGCCCCACGAATGCCCTTGGGGCTTGACCTCGACCAGGTGTTCGAAGCCCTTGTCCTCGAGCATGTGAACGAAGCTTTCACAGCCGGGGACGAGGCGCTGGATGTCGTAGGTTCCCCAGTTCACGTACAGCTTGAGCGAGGTCGGGTCGAGGGCCGCGATGCCGTGGTGCTGGGCGGGGGCCACCGAGGGACTCATGACCGCGACGCGGTCGAACCTCTCGGGGTAACGTCGCGCCAGGTACAGCGAGATGTTGCCGCCGTAGCTGGCGCCCATCGAACCCCAGGGACCGCGTTCGCCGTAACGCGCTTCGATCAGAGGCATCAGAGTATCGGCGATGAAGCGGCCGAAGTCGTCCTGGAGGTCGGTGGCGTACTCCTCGGTGCGGCGGCCGGGGGGGACGCACACGCAGATGGGCAGCGTGATGTCGGCGCGGAATTCCTGGAACCAGGAGATCGCTTCGGCCAGGTCGGCGAGCGTCAGATATTCCAGGCCATCATGCACGAGCAGGTAGGGACGGTTCGCATCATCGGGAGCGGCGGGCCTCACGACGACCACGGTGCGCTGACCACCAAGCTGGGGCGTCGGCACGGTCAGCGTGTCCAGGCGGCAGGGGGGAAGATCCGAGTGGTCCACGAAGGGAGGCGGGCGGTAGCCATGCAGCCGCATCTCCGAGTTGGGCCCGAAGCCGCTCATGCAGGTCAGTGGGTTGCGGGTATCGAGTTTCCAGACGCCGTCGCAAACGAACTTGTAGTCGAGGCGGGCGCCTTGCGGGGCGTTGGCGAAGAGGTGATACCACAGGTCTGTGCCCGGCAGGTGCTGCATCAAGGGCAAGGGCTGCCAATCCGTGGTGTCTCCCGCCAGGCGGATGTCCCGGCCGGGACCGCGGTAGACGATGCACAGGGAGTCGCAGCCGAGCTTGCAGAACGGGTTCTCCGGAATCCTGGTGAGGAACTGGTCCACGGCCGCCTGGCGTTGGGCCATGGGCAGGGTCGCGATTTGGCGGAGTCTATTGAATGAATCTTCGCCAGCCCGGGATGTACCCGTAGCGGACACGGCAGCGATCAATCCCACGATCACGATCATAATCTTCATATCCACATCACCTCGAACATGTCCGCCGGCGGGAATCCCGCGCGGTCGAGAATATCAGAGCAACCAGAAGCCCGCGACCATGATCAGAACCCCGCAGGCGCGCCGCAGCCAGAGGGCGCCGCCGGACTGCGCGTGCCAGTCGAGCCAGCGCTGGGCGCGGGCGGCGCTGGCGCCCACCAGGGCGATGATGCCGCAATGCCCCAGGCCGAAGGCCAGCAGCAGCAGGGCGCCGCGCAGGGGGGAGGTTGTCGCTTCGCGGAAACCCGCGCCCAGCACCGGCGCCAGGAACGCGAAGGTGCAGGGCCCCAGTGCCACGCCGAAGACGAGGCCCAGCACCAGCGCGCCGGTGAAGCCGCGTCGCCCGCCGGCCCGTGCGCCGGCGGACGGCAGGGGCAGCGGCAGCACGCCGAGCAGGTGCAGGCCGATGGCCAGGAAGATCGCCGCCACGGCGCGATTGCCCCAGACGCCCACGTCGCCCAGCATCCGGCCGGCCAGGGCCGTGACCGCGCCGACCACGGCGATCGAGAGCAGGATGCCGGCGGCCAGCGTGGTCGACAGCAGCGCGGCGCGCCGGTCCCCGGTGCTCCCGTCGCCCACGTAGGCGACCACCAGCGGCAGGCTGGCCAGATGGCAGGGACTCAGCACGATGCTCAGGACGCCCCAGACGGCGGCGGCCGCGAAGGCGATGACCATGCTGCCGCCCGCGGCCGCCGCCAGGGATGTCAGAAGGGTTTCCACTAGAACTCCACCCCGAGCTCCCGCCACTTGGCGAGGATCTCCTGGCCGGAATAGAAGCCCACGTGACGGTAGAGCTCCGCGCCGTCGACCGCATAGAAGATCTGGGTCGGGATCACGCTCACGCCGTACCTTTTCGCGGCGCCCTCGGTCTTGTAGACGTCGATGAAGACCACGTCCAGGCGGCCGGCGTACTCTTCGCGCAGGTCGTCCAGGATGGGCGCCATCATCTTGCACTGGGTGCACTTGTCGGAGCCCAGGTCCACCAGACGGGGGATGGCGTCGGCGCCGGCGGACGCTGCGGGTTCGTCTGCGCGCCGGCCGTCCTTGACCGCGACGACGGCCACGGCGGCGGTCACGACCAGCAGCACCACGGCGATTCTCGTGCTCTTCTTCATGTCAGCATCCCCATGATCTCGGCCACCGACGGCACCTTGCCCACGGCCTTGACCTCGCCGTCGACCACCAGGGCGGGCGTCAGCATCACGCCGTAGGCCATGATCTCGGCGACCTTCGAGACCTTCTCGATCTCGAAGTCCTGGCCGAGATTCTCGGCGGCCTCGCGGGCGCGCGCGGCCAGCGTCTCGCACTTGTCGCAGCCGGTGCCCAGTATCTTGATGCTCTTCATGGTCCTCCCGTCAGATCGAGCCGTAGATCAGACCGCTTAGCGTCGCCATCGCGACCACCAGCGATACGAAGGTCAACGTCTTGGTCGTGCCCAGGACGCTGCGGATCACCAGCATGTTGGGCAGCGAGAGTGCGGGGCCGGCCAGCAGCAGCGCCAGGGCCGGGCCCTTGCCCATGCCCGCGCCGAGCAACCCCTCGAGGATGGGCACCTCGGTCAGGGTGGCGAAGTACATCAGGGCGCCGGCGACAGAGGCGAAGAGGTTGGCGCCCAGCCCGTTGCCGCCCACCATGCGGGACACCCAGCCCGACGGTATCAAGCCCTCGTGCCCGGGCCGGCCCAGCAGCAGCCCCGCCACCAGCACGCCCGCCAGCAACAGGGGCAGGATCTGTCGCGCGAAGCCCCAGCTCTCACCCGCCCAGTCGCCGAGCTCGTTACGGCGGTGACGCGCCAGGATCACCACGCCGACCAGGGCAGCGCCGGTCAGTTCCCACTTCACGCCGTGGATCGTTCCCCAGAAAGAGGAGGCATGGCCCGGCGCGCTCCAGTTGGCGAAGACCAGCACCGCGATCAGCGAGGCGAAGAACAAGGCGTCTTCGCCCGGGGAGGACCGCGCATCGGCTGCCGGAGTTTCGGGGGCGGTGATCCGCCGCTCCTCTTCGCGGCTAAAGATCCGGCTCATGGACAGGCCGATCACGATGCTGAACACGACCGCCCCGACGGCGCGGGCGATGCCCATCTCCAGCCCGAGGACGCGGGCGGTGAGGATGATGGCCAGCACGTTCACCGCCGGGCCGGCGTAGAGAAAGGCCGTGGCCGGCCCCAGCCCGGCGCCCAGGCGCGAGATGCCGGCGAACAGCGGCAGCACGGTGCAGGAGCAGACCGCCAGCACCGAACCGGAGATCGAGGCCACGCCGTAGGCCAGGGGCTTGGGGGCCGTGGGCCCCAGGTACCGCATCACCGCGCCCTGTCGCACGAAGGCGGCGATGGCGCCGGCGATGGCGAAGGCCGGCACCAGGCACAGCAGCACGTGCTCGCGCGCATACCAGCGGACCAGGTGGAAGGCCTCGAGCAGGGCGCCGTCGAAGCGTAAGGCGCCCACGGGCAGGAAATAGCAGGCGAGGAATATCGCGACGATCCAGGCGGCCGCTCCGGCCTGCGCGCGGGACGTCATGCCTTCAGCTCCCGGATGACGCGGCCGGTGCAGGCGAAGAAGTCCAGCACGCAGGGCGTGCGCAGGGAGTAGACGACGCGGTTGCCGTCGCGGCGGTCGGACACGATGCCGTGCAGGCGCAGCACCGCCAGGTGCTTCGACACGGTGGACTGGTCGGAGCCCACGAGTTCGGTCAACTCGCCGGCGGTGCAGTCGCCCTCGCCCAGGCGATGGACGATCAGCAACCGTGATTCGTTGGACAGGGCCTTCAGGACGCCGGCCTGGCGCCGGATGGCGTCGCGGTCGCGCATGTTCCACCTCGACGCCGATAATATGACATTATGGCCATATAGCCAAGCAGAATTCCTGTCACCTGTACAGCGACTTGATCTCGCCCCAATCGCGGGTCTCGCCGGCCACCGCGGGACCGCCCAGCTGGATATAGTTCCAATACGCGCCCTGCTGCGGCATGGCCGCCAGGTTGCTGGCGGGCTGCCGGCATCCCGGCGGCACCGGATTCGCCACCCAGGCGTTGAACTCGGCCAGGAAGAACGCCTGGTTCACGCTGATCGTGCCGCCCCCGAGCGGCTCGAACCACAGATGGAGATGGTAGCCGGGATCGTCGGGGCAGCCCAGGCTGAGCGCATAGTCCCAGCCGCTGGCGAAGGCGCTGGCCTGCACCCACAACTGCTCGCCGGAGTCGACCAGGTCGTGCGCCGAGCCGTACTCGTGGACCAGGTCGCATTCGAGGCACGACCCGCCGAGGCCGAACTCGACGCGGCCGATCAGCTCGCCCGGCGTCGAGGGGGCGAGGATCAGCTTGACCAGGGCGCTGGTCTCGTAGGTGAGATCGTCGATGGTGGTCGGGTCGAAGTCCGTGTCGATGTCCAGCAGGATCTCGTACGCCGAGACGTGCGCGGCCGCCAGCAGGATGACCAGAAGCGAGGCAGAGAACGTGCGACGATGACAAGAGTCCATGATCTCCCTCCTATGAGGATAAAAATGGGGGAGGTAGGGCACCGGCGGGGCGCTGGGATGATATCACGTTTTCAGGGGACCGTCCATACCGTCCGCCGGCGGTTCAGCCGGGGAAGACGACCGCGAGCCGCCGGTGCAGCTCGTCGCGGGTCGCGCGGAAGGCGTCCAGCCTCGTCCCGGCGTCGCCCTGGACCGCGGCGGGATCGGGCAGTCCCCAGTGGATGCGCAGGGCGTCGCCCAGGAAAGCAGGGCAGACCTCGTCGGCGCAGAGGGTGACGACCGCGTCGACGCCGTCGGGAGCCACGTCGGCGACGTCGGTCGACCGGTGCCCGGAGATATCGATGTCGATCTCGGCCATCACGGCGACCGCTTCGGGTCGCACGCTCGTCGGCCGCGATCCGGCCGAGGCGACGGTCACGCCCTCGGGGGCCAGCGCGCGGGCCAGGCCTTCGGCCATCTGGCTGCGCGCGGAGTTGGCGACGCACAGGAAGAGCAGCGTACGCGGCGCCCGCTCGCGCAGCGTCCGCGCTCCCGCGCGCCAGTCCTCGTGCGGGCTTCCGTGGCTCACGTCACCTGCTCCAGGACAGCCGGTCGCGGAAGCGCAGCGCCACGCCGACCAGGGCGATCAGGACAGGCACCTCGACCAGTGGGCCGATCACCGCGGCGAAGGCGGCGCCGTGATGGATGCCGAAGGTCGAGACGGCCACCGCGATGGCCAGCTCGAAGTTGTTGCTGGCGGCGGTGAAGCTCAGCGCGGCCGACTTGTCGTACGCGGCGCCGGCACGCCGGCTCATGGCGAAGGAGACGAAGAACATGGCCAGGAAGTAGACCAGCAGGGGCAGGGCCACGCGCAGCACGTCCAGGGGCAGCTCGACGATCTTGTCGCCCTTGAGCGAGAACATCACCACGATGGTGAACAGCAGCGCGATCAACGTCAGCGGCGAGATGCGCGGCGCGAACACCGTCCGGTACCAGACATCGCCCTTGAGGGACCGCAGGATCGTGCGCGTCAGGAATCCGGCGGCGAAGGGGATGCCCAGGTAGATCAGCACGCTGCGCGCGATCCGACCGATGGTGATCGACACCTGCACGCTTTCCAGGCCGAGCAGGGGCGGCAGCACGCCCAGGAAGAACCAGGCGTAGACGGGAAAGAACAGGATCTGGAAGATGGAGTTGAAGGCCACCAGCGCGGCGCAGTATTCGGCGTCGCCGCGCGCCAGGTCGTTCCACACGATGACCATGGCGATGCAGCGGGCGAGACCGATGAGGATCAGACCGGTCATGTACTCGGGCCGGTCCGGCAGGAACACGACCGCCAGCACGAACATGAAGACCGGCCCGACCAGCCAGTTCTGCACGAGCGAGATCGCCAGGATCCTGACGTCGCGGAACGCCAGGCCCAGACGCTCGTAGCGCACCTTTGCCAGGGGCGGGTACATCATCAGGATCAGGCCCACGGCGATGGGCACCGAGGTGGTGCCGGAGTCGAACCGGCCGAGCCAGGCGCCGAAGCCGGGCCAAGCCCAGCCGATCGTCACCCCGCTCGCCATGGCGAGGAAGATCCAGAGGGTCAGCCAGCGGTCCAGCACCGACAGGAGCTGCGGGCCGGCTGGCGCCTCGGGGCGGGCTGCGCTTTCGTATGTAACACTCATGCTGTCCTCGGAAATGCGGCTGTGGAACGTCTGCGACATGATACAGTCCCGGCAGCGAATGACAAGATCAAGGAGACCGGCGTGGAGAACAACGGCAAGTCCGACCGGGAACTCGACCTGCTGCGCGACGAGATCGACCGCGCCGATCGAGAGCTGATCGACCTGCTCGCCCGGCGCCGCGAGGTGGTGACCCGCATCGCGGCTCTCAAGACGGCACGGGGCTTGCCCGTCTACGCGCCCGACCGCGAGGAGGTCATGCTGCGCGCGCGCCGGCGGGAGGCCGCCGAGCGCGGTGTCCATCCGGAACTGATCGAGGATATCCTGCGCCGCATCATGCGCGACTCGTACCGCGCGGAGGGAGAGCACGGCTATCGCCGCGCCGCACCCGAAGCCTGGCCCGTCGTGCTGGTCGGGGGCGCGGGCGGGATGGGACGTCTCTTCGCCCGTCATTTCACGGCCTCCGGCCACCCGGTGCGCATCCTGGACCGAGACGACTGGAGCCGCGCCGACGAGCTGCTCGACGGCGCGGGGCTGGTGCTGGTCGGCGTTCCCATCGCCGTCACCCTCGACGTGCTCGACGACCTGCGCGGGCGCCTGCCCGCCGGGGCGGTGCTGGCCGACATCACCAGCGTCAAGGTCGCGCCCCTGGCGCGCATGCTCGAGATCCACGACGGACCGGTCGTGGGACTGCATCCCATGTTCGGCCACTCGGCGCCCTCGCTGGCCAAGCAGGTCTTCGCCCACTGCCCGGGCCGCGACGCCGCCGCCTGCAGCTGGCTGCTGGACCAGCTGCGCATCTGGGGCGCGTTTCCGGTCACCGTCGAGCCGGCGGTCCACGATCGCCTCATGGGCGCGATCCAGGCCCAGCGCCACTTCGCCACCTTCGTCTACGGCCTGCACCTGATGGAGGAACAGACCGATCTGGACGAGGTGCTCGCGCTCAGCTCGCCCATCTACCGCCTGGAACTGGGCATGATCGGCCGCCTCTTCGCCCAGGCACCGGACCTCTACGCTGACATCATCTTCGGGTCGGAGGTGGGACGGGACCTGGCGCGCCGTTATCACCGCCTGTTCGCCAGGATGCTGGACATCTACGAGAGCGGCGACCGCGCCGCCTTCCTGGCCGACTTCGCGCGGGTCAAGGACTGGCTCGGCCCGCTGGCGGACGTCTTCCTGGCCGAGAGCGATGCCCTGCTGGACCAGGCGCGCGACCGGCTCGACATCCGCGCCGCCGGCGCAACCCGCCGGCGCGGCGATCCGTAGCAGAGACATCCGGAAACCGACAAGGAGCGATGTCATGACCGAACTGGAGCTCGAGGCGAGAACGATCGTCCTGCGGCGCATGCGCCCCGAGGACGCCGAGGCGCTCTACGCGTACCGCTCGCTGCCCGAAGTCTCCCGCTACCAGGACTGGTTGCCCGCCTCCGTCGACGAGGCGCACGAACTCGCCGGGGCGCAGGCCGGGCTGGAGCCGGGCACCCCCGGGACCTGGTTCCAGTTCATCATCTGCCGACGCGAGGACGGCGAGATGGTGGGCGATTGCGGCATCCGCTTCGCCGACCAGCAGCACCGCAGCCCGGAGCTGGGCATCGCGCTGCACCCGGATCATCGCCGACGCGGCTACGCCACCGCCGCCATCCAGCTCGTGATCGATTACCTCTTCGCAGAGCTGGGCGCGCATCGTGTGGCAGCCCGTACCGATCCGCGCAACCTGCCCGCCATCGCCGTGATGAACCGTCTCGGCCTGCGTCAGGAGGGTCATTTCCGCAAGAGCCACTGGCAACGGGGCGAGTGGGTGGACGACGTGTCCTTCGCCATGCTCAGGGAGGAATGGGCAAGGGAACGCCGGAGCCGCTCTCCCCGGCGGGAATGACGTCATCAGAGCGCGATGATCCGACCGCCCACCACCACCGACCTTGCGCGCGTCGGCCGGCAGAGCAGCAGGGCCGCCACCCGGTCGCCGACCCGGTCGTAGGTCGGGTCGTCCAGGTCGAAGAGCGCCAGATCGCAGGCGCGGCCGGGCTCGAG
>Ga0180007_10005657_pt1 | contig 12525 bp, 10 predicted proteins | sample MM_PC_MetaG_FD_121122 | JGI IMG/M metagenome (GOLD analysis project Ga0180007, IMG submission 121122) | Groundwater microbial communities from the Aspo Hard Rock Laboratory (HRL) deep subsurface site, Sweden - MM_PC_MetaG | ecosystem: Environmental > Aquatic > Deep subsurface > Groundwater... | reverse complement strand
CTTGTTGATCTTCTTGTCGCAAAGAATCTCATTATGTATACGGACTTACCTGAAGATGCTCAGGAGAAGATTCGGGAAAGAAAAAAAGTGCGGCAGCAGATGGGAACCGAATCTTTGGTTGTCGACGATATCATCTGAAAGGGAACGGTGCCAACTGCTACCTTTCTTTTGTTTCACGATAATATTGTAGTGGGTTTGGCAATAAAATATCCTTGGACTCCGTCGAGATTTAAGCTGCACAGCATCTGAAACTGTTTTTCTTCTTCCACTCCCTCGGCGACAACCAGAATGTCGAGACTATGAGCAACGGAGCAGAGGGAAGCGATAAAAAAGTAGGAATCGCTTTGTTCATTACCGAGTTCATTCGTGTAGGCCCTGTCAATTTTGACATACGCAGGCTGCAACGATTTAAGATATCCGAAATTGGTAAAACTTTGACCAAAATGGTCAAGACCGATATCGTGGCCAAGCTTTTTAACTTCTGCAGAAAAGTGACGTAACTCCTCCAGGTGTTGTACGGCAGTAAATTCGGCGAATTCAAATATGAGTTTGGGCAGGTGAGAACGGCCCTTTTTGAGTTCCGTTAGGATCCATTGGATAAAAGAAGTATCCCGTAGAGAGGCTGGAGAGATATTGACAGCAATTTCTTTGAAATCATACTCGTCTGCATCGATCAGCAGAACTTTTTCCAGGATAATTCGGTCAAAAGAAGAGACAAGGTCGAGGCGTTCGGCAATGGGCATGAATACGCCGGCGCAGATTATTTTCTCACTGTCGGGAAGAGGAATGCGTGCAAAAAATTCTATCTGTAGAGGACTCCTTTTATTGTCTGCAGTGACAACGGGTTGGCCGACAAGCAACAGCTTTTTACTTGTCAGGACCGATGAAAAGGTCGTTTTCCATTCCTGTTCACCTTGGGGAACTTTATCTGTTGTTTCGGACAAGAAGTGAATTTCCCAACTGTTGGCGCCCTGTTGCTGTGCTGAGCGAAGCACTGCATCCGCCTCTGCCACAAGTTGGCTGAAAGAGCAGGAGTGGTCATATGCCACTCCTCCTATGTGGCCAATATTCGCATTGCCGGTGAGATGTTCGTCGGCCAGTCGGGCTAAGTCTCTGGTAACAGTTTCTGCTAGAGCTTCGGCGTCTTCCATGGCTACATCCGGTAGGAAAATGACAAAATCACCACCGGTGAGTCTGGCAATGGCATTGTTGGTTACTGTTTGCTTGGTCGCGTTACACAAGATTTCTGCAACTCGTTTGATCAGGTTGTCGCCTGCCTCAAATCCTTTGTCCTGGTTGAGTTTTTGGAGATTGTGGATCTGTACCAGGAGAAATGCGCCTTTTAGAATTACGCCTTTTCGATCTACGCGGGCTGTTACCTGGCCTTCAATATATCTCCGGTTGCCAAGCCCGGTCAACATATCACTATAGGCATTTTTTCTGAAGTTTTCGGCAATTGCTGCCTGTTCTTCAAACATGCTTTTGACCCTTGTGGTCATCTTGTTCATCGTTGATACAACCTGTCTCAGCTCTCTTGTCTTGGGCAATGGATCTTGGATCTGATATTCCTTGCGACAGAGGGCTTCAGCCTGCTGTTCTACACGCCGCAACGGTCGGAGCAGGATGGCAATACCAATGGAGCCCAGAATCATAACGGCTATGCCTGCAATTACAAAACAGATAGCCGTTTTCACGGTGGTGTCCCAGAGTGTCTTGTAGGCATACCCGGTATGGCTCTCCACATAAATTGTTCCGGCCTGATTCCAGCCGGACATGACTATGGCTTTTGCTCCTGGGGCTTCCAGGGGGATCATATGGATAAACCAGAGAGGAACGCCTTGGATTTTGATTTCCAGCGTTTGTTCATATCGTGGGTTGTTTTCTATATCCTGGAGTCTGATAATCCGGTAATACCCACGGTCAAATACGGCACTGATCATGGTTTCTACAGTTACCATGTCATCGGCTGCTATATGCGGGGAGATGGAGAGACCGAGGGACGTGGCGGTGTCCTGAGCGTGAGATTCCAGCTGGTTGACAAGGAAATTGCGAGTGGACTGTAACTTGGCGTACCATGTTCCGATATAGAGAATGAAAAAAAGTGACAGCATGAAAATCAGGAGTTGCCTGTAAAGGGTCATAGAAACTACCTTATAATTATTGAAGTCCGTCAGGCATGCGTTGAAGAACACCTTGCCATTTCGTTAACCTGTCGCTGGAACCGACCATCTGTCCTTGCCCTCTTTCTTTGGCTATCCACAGGCCTAACCCATTAAAGCTGTATACCGGCATCAGGTCTTTCCGCTGAGATGCTGGGCGGATTTCCTGAATCAAGTTGTCGAGAATCAATGGTTCTGCAGCTGGAGAGGAATAATAAGTTAATACCATATGTGCCTGGTTGAGTTCCAGAGCCTTGACGTAGGTGAGGTTAAGTTTTTTTTCTGATACCCCGAGGGCCTTTAATGTAAAGTATTTTGCAAGGGAAAAATCTTCACAATCACCTCCGTCACTGGCAATGAATTCAACAGGAGTCGCCCAGTAATCTTTTTGTTTCCAGTGTATGGCATCTTCGACAAAATCAATAGAATTAAAAAAGTGATTCACTTTTTCCAGTTTCTTGGTTTCACTGATTGATTGGTTGTTGCGAATAAGATCCTGCCAGGCGAGAAGTCGTTTAACGGCCATATGATTATATTTTTTCTCAGCAGCATTCAGTATGGACTGGTCCAGAGTAAAGTCGCCGGCTGACAAAGCTGTGCCCGGAAAGGCAACAATTGCAACTATGAAAAAACAGAGGGCCAAAAGGATCCAGCGCTGTGGATTGGCAAAACAAAATATGTACCCAGAGAGTAACTTCAAATCTGGTGCCATTCAAAAACAAAAATCAGCATAATGGAAGAGGGGGGATGTTTGGATGATTGTAAGATTACTTTAGCTCTGCAACTTATTGTAGTCGCTAAAACAGAAAACTGAAGGAGATTTTAGAGTAAATGAAAATAGATTTGGTGCGAAAGGTAATTAACTGAAAATTATGACAGTAAAATTACAAGAAATGAGTTGTATGAAGAACTGTTGCAGGGAGGTCAGCAGCGATATCATCCAAAAGAGCCGGGATGAGCTGAATCTGTTGGAGGGGTATAAAAAAAAACAGGGGAGTGGGGTGAAAGAAAAAACGGGACAGAATATAAAATTCTGTCCCGTTTGAGTTGTGAGCAATGTGACGAAAACTATTCCGTTTGTGCAGTCACTGCTTGTTCTTTGATGGGGGTGCGTTCGCTTTGATCGTTGGTGTCTACACGACTCTCTTCAGGCCACTCCAGAGAAAGAGCGGTGACAAGTTGACCTGTACCATTGAGAATACGGTATTGTGCATAGAGGCCATCGTAATGGGTGTTGACCAGATCTTTTTTGGCGTTAATTAATTCTGCTTCTGTATCGAGAACATCAAGCAGTGTGCGCTTGCCAAGATTAAATTGTTTCGTGTAGGCTTCAGCGGTGGCCAAGGTTGCTCTCACCCTTTCCTCTCGGTATGGTACGCTATCCATAACAGCTTGCAGGGCCATCCAGGAAAGCCTTATTGATTCGACAACTTGTCTGTGGGTGTTGTTGCGGATCTCTTGTGCTTCACTTATCTGCTGAGTCGTTTCCACCTTACGGGCTTGATCCTTGAAGCCCTGAAAGAGATTGTAGCGGAGTCTGATCATAGCCGTGAGATCTTCATCCCTTCCTTCAAGCCGGTCATAATCTTCTTCCCAGGTTTGGTCGACTTCAACATCGATGATAGGCATATACGGCGCCTTAGCTACTTCATACTGTTCTCTTCTTGCCTCTATGTCGGCCTCAGCTGACTTGAGGGTAGGGTGTTTTTCCAAGGCAATCTGTTCCGCCTGCTCAAGAGATACCGGTATCAGCTCATCGGGTGATGTCGGTTTCTGCAGTTCGCCGGGTAAGTGGCCTACCACTGCCAGGTAGTTGCTTTTTGCATCAATAAGGTTTGTTTGGGTTACGACAACATTGGATTGCGCAAGGGCTACACGTCCCAAGGCCTGATCACTGTCTGCTCTGCTGCCGATTCCGGAGTCGCTGCGCAGGCCGATCTGGTCTGAAATTCTCAGATGGGTTTCAAGATTTTGTTGAGACAGGGCAAGAAGCTCCTGGTTTCTGAGAACATCGATATAAACCTTTGCGGCCTTCAGCGCTATATTTTCGGTGGTCCCCTGAAGATGATAGGCCGCTGAGCGAACCCTCGCTTCTTGTCGGTCCACCTCATTCATATCTGCAAATCCGGCAAAGATATTTTGTCTGAGACTGAGTTGAACCTGGCTGGGAGTCAGACTGTTGTCTTCGGGTTCGTATATTTCTTGAGTACCAATTCCTGCATTTACATCTAATCTCGGCATATAGCCGGACCGAGCCTGTCTTACTTCCTGGTCTCTTGCCAGACGATTATGAGCGATTGTTCGAATTTCAGGGTTGGTCTGAATAACTTCGTCAACCGCTTCAGTAAGTGTTTCAGCCTGAAGGTTATAATATCCTAAAAATAAAATACCCCCAACCGCGACAGCACTGGAAAGTTGTGACCATTTCATAGGACTCTCCTTGAGTTGATAATTGCTTGATCTTCTTTTGTGCTGTGCCTGACGTCCCAATAAAATATTTTTGAATTAAGTTGTTGCGTCCGGACAGCAGTGCCTCTCCAAAAATGATAAATGTTAGTTAAAATAATATATAAAGAACTTATGGTAAGTTTGTCATGAATGAAAAAGAAGGTCAAATAATTTGTTACGATAATGAATTTCTTTTTGGGCCGGGAGGACGTTCTGTTTCTCTTGAAGGTTGTTTTTTTGTAAGCATGGTTGCTTGCTGAATTTTATTATAAATATTGATGAATGATGGGAGGAGAAAGGTCGTTATTATGAAAACATAATTAGTAGTTGGGAATAAGAGACAGTCTTGGTGTGTTAAGGGAGAAGGAATGCTATTGATGAAGGGCTTGATTTATTAATGAAAGAAAAAAGGTGCGATTGCAAAACTTATCTTTTTCGATAAGTGGATTTTCGCTTACGTTTTTGTATCAGGTCGATATAGTAGCTGTTTACCTTGCCGATGAGATTGTATGTTTCCTGGTAGGGTGCAGGGTGTCCTTTTTTTAGAATGACAAGATTTTCCCCAGCATTCCATGCCGATATCACCAGCTCTATCCTGCCGTTAAATTTGTAATTGTATTTAGAAATAAGATAACAGGTAAGAAGGATATTGACTGCAGGGTCAAAAAGGTCTTCTTCTGTAAGGTGTGCAAGAGTATTTCGGCTGACATGACGAAACGTGAATTGCGAAGAGGAGAGCTCTTTTGCTGCTTGTTTCCCTGTGGAGTAAATGATCTGACCTAAGCCGATGGCACCCTTTGTTGAAACCGCAAGAGGATCAGCACTTGATTCAGCCAGGATCAAAGCCCTGATAAAGTCGGGACTGACTTTGTGACGTGGACGGAAAAAAGTAAAGTGAGAGTAGTAATTAATTAAACGATTGTAAGGTGATAAGCGTTTAAGTGACTGGCTTGGAACCCCGGTGTTTTTATACTTGTTCAGTGCATGCTGCAATTGAGTCGCATCGCTCTCCGCAGGGAATAGCAGAGAACTGCAAGAGAGGAGTGTAGCGATCAAAAGAAGATATCGGAGCATGTAGTGCCTTGGGACTGATTAATTTACATATCATTTGCAATAAAGTTGTAAAACAATATACCTCCTCTGCCCATACTGGCAACCACTAAGGCATCTGTGCCCCTCAAGGGGTGCTGAAAAGAGTGAATTAGGTTACTCCTCGTATTGTGGAAGTTGTGGCCGGCTGTAAAAGTGGGCAATGGTTTTGAAGAGCAAATAGGGGTCCTTGGCTCCGGTAATTTCACGAATGGAATGCATGGCAAGGCTTGGAATTCCAAGATCTACTGTCTGTATTCCCAGGTTGGTTGCGGTAATGGGGCCGATGGTGCTGCCGCAGGCCATATCGTTTTTCATAACAAATTCCTGTGGAAAGACTCCTGCCTCATGGGCCAGTGTTTTGTACAGGGCAGCAGAACGGCCGGTTGTCGCGTAGCGTTGATTGGCATTATATTTGATTACAGGTCCATGATTGAGCAGAGGAAGATGTTGAGGGTCATGCTTTTCCACAAAATTGGGATGTAGTGCATGGGCGTTATCGAGGGAGAGTAAAAAAGAACGGTTTAGGGTCGTCTGCCGGGAAGGAGCGTTTGGCAGCAAACGTTCTAGTGCGGTCTGGAGAAAATTTCCGTGGGCCCCGGCAACACTGGAAGAACCAATCTCCTCATGGTTACTGCACAACAGCAGGCAATTGTCGAATACCTTGTCTTGAAGAAGGGCCTGGGCTCCGACAAAGCAGCTGACCAGATTGTCGAGGCGGGAGGCTGATATGAATTCACCCTTAATCCCGAGAAAGGTTGGAGGCTGCGTATCGTAGCAGAAAAGATCAAATCCCAGTATTTCCCGGAACGATAGGTCGGGGTATTGTTGTTGCAACTGTTGTCGGATGATAGCGCTGAAAGGTGAAGAAGCATCATTATGAAGAGCTTGGCTAAAGAGAGGGTAGAGATGATTCTGCCGGTCTATTGTATGCTCTTCATTTGTCTTTCTGTCCAGGTGAATGGCAAGGCTGGGAATAGTGACAACCGGTCTCCGGAAGTCCAAAAGTCGAATTTTGATGGTGTCGTTTTCGTCAATGATTGTGACACGCCCGCCTATCCCAAGATCGCGATCGAACCAGGTGGCGAGCAGGGGGCCTCCATACACCTCGACGCCAAGTTGTGTATATGAATTGCCACTCCTGTCCGGAAGCGGCTTGAGTTGCAGGGCAGGGCTGTCCGTATGGGCTCCAGTCATTCTCCATGGTGTGAATTCACAAGGTTCGTCAGCTATCCTGAAGGCAAGAAGAGTACCGTTGTCCCGAATAGAATAATATCCTTTTCCCGGTTCGGTATTCCAGTTTTCTGTTTCCAGGAGACGTTGAAAGCCAGCCTGGTGGAAATGATCGGCAAGATACTCAGCAGCATGGAATGGAGTGGATGCTTGATGCAGAAAATCAAAAAGCTGTTTGTTGAATTGTTCCTGTTGCATTGTGTGTTGCCGGCAGAGAAGATTGGTTAGAGGAAAGCTTTTAAGAACAATCAGGTTGCCATGTCAGCCATGGTCTGATAGGCAGCATTCATAGTTCTGCGAGTTAATTCAGAAAAAGGAGATGTTGATGGGCTGTCATTCTGAACATTTACTGGTGCTCTGGCAGAAGTTTCTGTTTCGCGGCTGTCATCACCTTTGTCGGTTTTAGAAAGAGGTTCCTGTGCGGATTTTACTCTTACGTTGCTCAGGAGTTCACTCATGGCCTGGGCTTCTATGGAGGTTACCTGGGCTGCGATGCTGCGGTCAGCTGATGATGGGCTTGCAGGAGCCAGGGCCGCTCGTTTGACTGTGCGCATTTTTTGGATGGTGGCTTCAGGACTGCTCTCTTTGCCAATATCAATGGGCACTTCGCCGCCAGTTGCATAGCGTTTTCCATCAGGCCCAGTCTGGTAAGAAAAAGAGGCGCCGCCGGCAGCGTATTGGCCAGCAGCTGCAAGATGCGCCTGTTCGTGGGCCTTTACTTCACTATCTCGTCTTTTTAATTCAGAAATTTGCCTGACTTGTTCTTCCGAAAGGTTTTTCTCGTCAGCTTGTTGTCCTTCTGTATCTGTCAGATTTTCCTTCTCCTCAGTAACAGGCATTGTCGAAGAGTTGCGGGAAAGTTCTTGCCCTTCAGCAGAGAGAGTGAGGGAATCGGTGTTTTGGGAGTTTGAGGAGGTTGAGTTGATGCTGCTGACAGACTTATCACCACCAAAAAAAGGGTGAGAGCGTTGTACACCTGTGTACGCCTGCGTACTGTATGATTGGGTGACAGCTGCCATAATCTCAAAAGAGAGGTGAAAGATTTTAGTATGTTAACAGTCTGTTTCTTGTTTTATGATACAAATAAAAAAATACTTTTTAGAGTTATCTGCTAGTTGTTAAGATACATGCACCCTGTAAAGGTGTATTTTAAAAGGTCCTTAACTTAAAATATCATAATATATTATACTAATGATAGCCAAAAAAATCAAATCTAGTCGGGACAACTCTTTTTTTAACGGTGAGTCCTTGTTAGTTATTTCAATGAGTGAGGTTATAACGAATGTTTAATGCAGAAAAGCTGTTGGGGAAAGTGTTGTCGGGTGCCATGGGAGGCACTGGCAAAAACAGAAAAAAAAGAGATTTATTTGATTCGGTAGGGGCACAATTGACATCAGGGAAAGGGCTGCTCACTGTAATCGGGCTTGGAATTGGTGCCTATGAAATTTTAAAATCTAAACAGACGATACCCCGGCAGACATCGAGCGGTCAGATTCCACCAGCTTTAAATATGCCTCCGCCTTCGCATCTTGCCGCTTCTTTACCTGTTGCAGCCGCGCCTCCGCCTTTGCCTGTTCAGGGTGATGTAGCCGGGAAAGAACAGCCTTTGCCCTTTCCTGGCGGAGAACAGGCACTGGCCAGGCGATTTATACAGATTATGATTGCTTCTGCCTATGCAGACGGCAGGATGGATGAGCTTGAAGAAAAGCAGATATTAGCCCGTATGCAGGATCAGGGGCTCAGCCGTGAAGAAAAAAACTATATCTTAGCCGAGCTGCATTCTCCAAAGAGTGTTGAAGTGTTGTCTGAAGGCCTTTCCACCCCACAGCTTAGGCAACTGGCCTATACTCTGGCTAGCTCTACAGTTGTCGTTGATTCCGGTGCGGAAAGGCAGTGGTTGGATAGCCTGGCAGTCGCACTGTTTATCAGCCCTTCCATGCAAAGATTTATTGAAGAACAGTTGGGTGACTGAAACGGCAACTTGCAGAACGGATATGGGGGGGAGGATGCCTGTGTGACAGCCTCCCTTTCATATGGTTTATTTCTGAAACAGGCTTCCCAGCCCTCCCAGGACAGAACCTTCTCCTTGTGTGGAAAACCCAGCATTATTCTGTGGGGCTGCTTCGTGGATTTTTCCTGCCAGACGAGAAAACGGTAATGACTGCAGCCAGACATGACCTGGACCGGTGAGGGTGGTAAAGAAGAACCCTTCTCCGCCAAAAATTGCAGATTTAATTCCACCGACAAATTCTATGTTATAGTCAACGGTCTGTGTCAAAGCGACAAGGCAACCTGTATCTACCCGGATAGTCTCACCGGCCGCAAGTTCTTTTTCCACAATGGTTCCCCCGGCATGGACAAAGGTCAGACCGTCTCCTTCTAGTTTCTGCATGATAAACCCTTCTCCGCCAAAGAGGGCAGTACCTATTTTTTGCTGAAAGGCAATTCCTAAAGATACGCCTTTAGCGGCACAGAGAAAGGCATCCTTCTGGCAGATAAGCTTCCCGCCATAGTCTTTTAAATCAAGGGGGATGATTTTTCCAGGATAGGGAGAGGCAAAGGCGACCTTTCCTTTGCCCTGGCCCATGAACGTGAAGACAGTGGTAAAAAGACTTTCACCCGTGATTAATCGTTTCCCGGCCCCGAGCATTTTATCCAGGAAGCCGCCCTGTGCGGAGGCTTGGCTGCCGTCACCGAATACGGTTTCCATCTGAATGCCATTCGACATGTACATCATCGCCCCTGCTTCCGCCACGGCACTTTCCTGGGGATCCAGTTCTATTTCCACAAACTGCATTTCATTGCCGAATATTTCATAGTCAATCTCGTGTGCATGCAGAGCTGATGATGCGGGCGGCGGAGGGGCCATGGCAGCGGAAGAATGTTGCAGCTCTGGGACCTGAGCGATTGGGGTCCAGTCGCTAAAACCATTTTTCCAGACCAAAGTGTTCAGATTATATTGGCCGGCTCTGAATGCCTGTTGGATCTGCTGTTGATCAAATGGACCCAGTTGCTGACCATTTACGGCGACATACCAGGATTGCATAATTTTCCTCCGGGGCAAAAAAAGAAAGATTGAATATGTAGGGAGAATTGTTTTTAGGCTTATTGATACTTTTGTTTAAGCGTATAAAGTGTATCGAGGTAAGATGCTTGTTTTTTTAAAGCGGAACCTCCTCCTTCCATTTCTGCAATGAGCATGTCAATGGAAGGTTTTAAGTCTATGCCGTGTAAATTATTATTTTGATCGTTGGCCTGATTGATGAGTAAGATTGCGTAATAGGTGACCACCATACGTGACAGGGCATCTCTCCTGAAAAGATAAAGTCTGCCACCCATTGTATTGAGAAAGAAACAGGCGTATTCATACAGCGCCTGTCGGTCAACATTCATGACATACGGGGTGTCGCTGCAATCAGGGCAAGAAATGAGAAAGTAGTAATCGGCTAGAATATTTTCAAGACTGTCTCTTTCACTGTCGAGAATGCCTTTCAGCATCAGGATATTGTCTTTTCCGGAAATCCTGAAGAAATGAGCAGTATTTTTCAGGATTGTATACAAATCGTCCGTCTCTCGAGTCACTTGTGGCGGATTGGCCAGCAGTTTCTCGATGAGGTTGGTAAAATGAATTTTGCTCGATGTGGTCAACCCATAGGTTGCCATGTATTGCTGCCGGTCAAGATGCTGATAGAAATGGTCTATGCCTTCCGTAGTCTTCTCACATTGCATTGATACGTTCGGGATAGCGGCTTCTGGTGAGGTGGGAGAGAGAGTTTCTTGCATTGTTCCTTGGGGAACGGGTGCAGAAACTGTATTTCCTTCTAGTCCGTTTTGAGCGATTTCTGCATTGGAAAGCAGTTCGTCTGCCTCGTTTGCTGTTTCTTGTTTTGTTTTAACAACAGTGAGAGGCTGTTCCGCGGAGCTATCTGCCCTGTCAGTGCTGCTGGCGGCAGCCGGTTTTTCAGAAGAAGAGCTGTTAGTTTGGGGGGGGAGGACAGAGCCTGGCGTGTCAAAGAGGGATAAATTCGATTCTGATTTGAAATAAAAGAAGATTCCCCCGATGATAACAAGAACGAGAAAAACTATAACAGCCGGGAGAAAGTTAGATGAATTCCTGGACGAGGAGGAATTATGATTGTTTTCGTCGGAAGGATCCATGTAAAACCATATAGAAAGAGTAAGGGGTAAGGTTCATGATTTGATTAGAAGCTAATATACAGTAGCTTCTAGTGAAAGTCACGGGGGAATTCGATCCGTTTTCGGGTGAGGAAGATTCGATGATAACAGTGGACGAAAGCGTTAAAAAAAATGAATGGAGAATGTTCTAACAGAGGGCTAATCTTTTTGTAACTGAATGAGGCAACGTTCATAATGAAGCAAATAAGTCAAGATTTCAGGGTTGTTAGCCATCTTTCCTCTCTTCTCAGAAACAAGTACTGTGCCATTTTTTCTTCTTGACTCGTTCAAGCTAAAGCACTATTGTTCGCCACAATTTAAGATTCATAGAAACTGCTTGTTCTCTTGTATAGGAAGACCTTTCGGGGACTGGCAAAACATAATAAATAGTTACGGAGGAAAACGTCATGACAATTTACGTTACAGGTCATTCTAACCCTGATACCGATTCAGTAACCGCAGCCATTGGGCTGGCAACTCTTCTGAATGCCCAGGGCCGGGATGCCAAAGCTTGTATGCAGACTTCTCTTGATAAGCTCAACCCCGAGTCTACCGTGGTTCTTGAGCGTTTTGGTCTGACTGCCCCAGAGGAAATGAATGATGTGGCAGGAAAAACTGTCGCTCTTGTTGATTTCAGCGATATTGGCCAGGCCCCTGCAGGTATTACTGAGGCTGAAGTGGTCTCAATCGTTGATCATCACAAAATTGGTGATATTACCACCAATCAGCCTATCTTCTTCCGTGCCGAGCCTGTTGGCTGTACCGGAACCGTACTGAACAAGATGTACAAGGATGCTGGTGTTGCTATTCCTAAAGATGTAGCTGGTGGAATGCTTTGTGCAATTCTTTCCGATACCGTAAACTTTAAATCCCCCACCTGTACTGACGATGATAAGGCTGCTGTTGCTGAGCTCAAGACCATCGCCGGTGTTGATGATACCGACAGCCTGTTCATGGATATGCTGAAGGCCAAATCAGCAGTTGCTGGAGTTCCTGCAAAAGATCTGCTTTTCCGCGACTACAAAGATTTTGATATGAAGGGACATAAAGTAGGTGTTGGCCAGCTCGAGCTTGCTACCCTTGACCAGGTAGCTGCCATTCGTGACGATCTGCTTGGTGCCATGAAGGAAGTGAAAGCTGACGGACGTCATTCTGTTCTTCTCATGCTTACCGATGTTGTCAAAGAAGGTACCGACCTCGTTGTTATTTCTGATGATGTAGCTCTGATCGAGAAAGCTTTTGGCGGAAAACTCGAGGGTGTCTCCATGTGGATTGATGGCATGATGAGTCGTAAAAAACAGACCGTTCCTAATTTGCAGAAAGCTTTTGGCTGCTAAGTCTGATCTGATTTCTTTCAGATAGCTGTTTGTACAAGGTGTCTTTGGATTCTTCCAAAGACACCTTTTTTTTTTGGGGGGGG
>Ga0180007_10005656_pt1 | contig 12526 bp, 7 predicted proteins | sample MM_PC_MetaG_FD_121122 | JGI IMG/M metagenome (GOLD analysis project Ga0180007, IMG submission 121122) | Groundwater microbial communities from the Aspo Hard Rock Laboratory (HRL) deep subsurface site, Sweden - MM_PC_MetaG | ecosystem: Environmental > Aquatic > Deep subsurface > Groundwater... | reverse complement strand
GCTAATGGTTTTTCACCCTTTTTTTTTACAAAACAGCATGATAAAATACGAATCTTCTTAAAGATAAAGTCCAGTTTTGGATACTAATCTCAAGAAAATCTCCTCAGGGAGATTTTACATAAAAAGAAACAAGAATCATAATACATTCTTGAGTTTGTTATTGTCTAAAACAAGTTGCGAAAGCTAGCTTGAAAACAGCACAAACTGTACCTTAACAAGTTAGACTTGTAACCTACAAGTCTATTAATAACTAATAGATTTGTAGTTACCAAAGCTGGAGCTACAAATCAACAATGACAAATATCTGACATAAACATGGTGATAGAACTGAACATTAGATCGACTTTAATTTAAAAGTGGATTGTACAATTTTATCCTAGGTTTACCTAAGATATTACATACATTACATATATTTATATATGTTTATGTGTACAATCCGTTAATTTTTAAAATAAATAAATCTGAAAATAAAATATAGAGCTAAACTTTTATCTCAAGCTTCTTTAAGAAGAGATAAAATTTCAAATTCTTTTTTGAGAGTTTGATCCTGGCTCAGGATGAACGCTGGCGGTGTGCTTTAGGCATGCAAGTCGAACGGTAACAGGTCTAGTTTACTAGATGCTGACGAGTGGCAAACGGGTGAGTAACACGTAGGAATCTACCTAATAGCGGGGGATAGCTCATCGAAAGATGGGGTAATACCGCATAAGCCCTTCGGGGGAAAGCATTTATGCACTATTAGAGGAGCCTGCGCGCTATCAGTTAGTTGGTGGGGTAATAGCCTACCAAGACTACGACGGCTAGCCGATGTGAGAGCATGATCGGCCACAAGGTTACTGAGACACGGAACCTACACCTACGGGTGGCAGCAACCGGGAATATTGCGCAATGGACGAAAGTCTGACGCAGCGACACCGCGTGTGGGAAGACGCTTTTCGGAGTGTAAACCACTGTGGCGAGGGATGAATTTTTGACAGTACCTCGCTAGAAAGCACCAGCTAACCACGTGCCAGAAGCTTCGGTAATACGTGGGGTGCAAGCGTTATCCGGATTTATTGGGCGTAAAGGGTCCGTCGGCGTTTTTATTAGTCTTTTGTTTAAGCCTGAGGCTCAACTTCAGAAAGGCAAAAGATACTGTAAGAATAGAGTCTGTTTGAGGAAACTAGAATTCTTGGTGGAGGGGTGAAATCCGTAGATATCAAGAGGAATACCATGCGCGAAGGCAGGTTTCTACAACATGACTGACGCTCAGGGACGAAAGCTTGGGTAGCAAAAGGGATTAGAGACCCCTGTAGTCCAAGCCGTAAACGATCTTTGCTAGTTGCTCGAGTTTACTTGAGTGGCGTAAGCTAACGCGTTAAGCAAAGCGCCTGGGGAGTACGACCGCAAGGTTAAAACTCAAAGGAATTGACGGGGGAGCGCACAACCGGTGGAGTATGTGGTTTAATTCGATACAAAGCGAAAAACCTTACCCAGATTTGACATGTACCTGCACAGCTATAGAAACATAGCTTTCTTCGAGAGTGGTACACAGGTGATGCATGGCTGTCGTCAGCTCGTGTCGTGAGACGTCTACTTAAGTGTAGTAACGAGCGCAACCCTTGTTCTGTGTTATAAGTGTCACAGAAGACTGCCTTTGTTATACAAAGGAGGAAGGAGAGGATGACGTCAAGTCAGCATGTCCCTTACATCTGGGGCAACACACATTCTACAATGGAGCCGACAACAGGTCGCGACGGGGTAACCCTGAGCTAATCCTCTAAACGGCCCCTCAGTTCGGATTGAGGGCTGCAATTCGCCCTCATGAAGCCGGAATCGGTAGTAATCGCAAATCAGCATGTTGCGGTGAATACGTTCTCGCTCCTTGTACAAATTAAAATGCGCCTTCCGCGCATATTATCCAGTTGGTTAAAATCCAACCTATTCATTGAAATAAGCAATTAGAAGCAAAATCACAGTCCTACAGGAGAGTAATTTCCGGGATGAAGGGTGAAAGTAGCGGAAATCAGCTTGAAGTTAAAACGGCATTTTATATCTGACGATCCTACGTACAAATGGAGAAGTCACTTATTTAGCATCTTAAATGATGCAAGAAATAAAATGTATTTGGGCTCGAGATGATTTTGAATGGAAAATATGTGAACGAAGGGAGATCCTAAAAATACCTGAGTTTCGTTTGTTTACTAACAACGAGATTTTCAGTATGATAGCGGTAACAACATCAAATACTTTTTAGGAAGTCTGCAGAGGTCATAGTACTCTTTTTAAGAGGAAGGGCCAAACTTAGTCAAAAAAAATGAATCTACCTCCTGATTACGTGTGCGGGTTCGTCGATGGTGAAGGTTGCTTTACTATCGTTATATCCAAACACAAAACGAAAAAACTTGGTCTAGATGCTCGACTTCATTTTGAAATCGAACTTAGAGACGATGATGAGGAAATACTTCAAAATATTCAAAAAACTTTGAATTGCGGAAGAATTTACCATCTTAGCTATGAACGCTATGGATGGAACCCTCATGTAGAACTAAAAATTTCTTCAATCAAGGAAATTAGAGAAAAACTCATTCCGTTCTTTCAGAAGCATAAACTGCGAGGCAAAAAACGAAAATCTTTCGAACTTTTTGTTAAAGCAGCCAAAGTTTTTGAAAATCGTGAACATCTTACGATGGAAGGAATAGAGAAATTGCGTGAAATTCGTAGAAGTATGAATCAATATAGCAAAAAAAGGACTAAGGGTTCGCCATGGTGCGGGAAAACCGCGCGCCAGGCGGCGAGAGACACGATTAAACTTGCACAAATCAAGTTTAAGAGCTAGTAATAGCACGATGATCTCAGAACACTGCCCGTCAAGCCAGCAAAGTCAGCAGCGCCCGAAGCGGGTGACCATAACTAGTTTACTAGAGTGGCCCTTCTACGGTGAGGTTGGCGATGAGGACTAAGTCGTAACAAGGTATCCGTACTGGAAGGTGCGGATGGATCACCTCCTTTCTAAGGAGATGGGTAGGAGATATCACGACCTCCTGTTTCCCATTCCGAGCAATTGGAATGAAACAATTTTTACAAAATCCTGAGACTATCATATCCAGGTCGGCTCTATCACCATGTTTGCGTCAGAATTTGTCAAGTACATTTGTGGCTTTGCCACAAATTACTTTTATCCATACATTAGTTGTTAACTTTTGAAATTTCCATCCTTTGCGAGGTGGGTTTTTTTATTTTACCAGAAGCTCTATCGGTGACATAGTAGTGTATACTAAGGTTATGAAACAATTAAATTATCTCTTTGTTGTTTTGTTCATATTTATTGGTCTTCTTTCAATATCATATATTTGGAGCTCAGAAGCAGACAAAGAAACATTAATAACTAAATCAACTGAACAAGCACAAGAAATAAGCTCACTTAAAGATAAGATTTCAGGACTAGAAAAAGGAAAAACTGAAGAAAGTGCTGTGATGGGTACTAGTACTACAGCGACAGGCACTATTTCTGGATTACTCAAGATTAAAAAAATAAGTTCAACTCATAACATTATCATCTGCGCCCAAGACAAATTTACCATTAAAGAATTCTGTACTGACGGATTACTAGAAACAACCGCTCCAAACGAACTCAAGTACACGCTTGAAATACCAATAGGAAAATATTTTATATTTGCCATTTCTCCTCCAGATCCAAATAAAGCTTATTATTCCAAAATTCAAAAATGCACAGACGGCGAAAACTGTGAAAATAATCAAAAAATACTTCTCGAAATTTCTGAAAACGAATCTCAAGAAAACATAGATATTTATTTTTAACACCATTTCTTCAAACCAAACATGATTCTTGAGATAAAATATGTTAAAATATTGCTTTGCTAGAGGGTGTATAGCTCAGTTGGTTAGAGCGCAGTCCTGATAAGACTGAGGTCCATCGTTCGAATCGATGTACACCCACAAAAAAAATCACCAAAATTGCATCAAAAAAAGGTAATTCCGCAAAAAAAATTAAGAATATGACCGAAGAAATTAACAACAGCAAACCAAAAATCATAAAAATTCAACCAAAAAGATTAATTTTGGATGCAATTCCTATTAGAGAAGGAGTACTTTTCCCAAGTACAGAATCTGTTTTAACATTTGGTAGAGAGTTATCTTTAAATGCAATTAAAAACATCAAATCCATTAAAAAAACTGTTGTTTTGATTACTCAAAGAAATCCAGAAATTGATTTACCTACTAAAACAGATCTGTATGAAGTTGGCACGCTTGCAGTCATCGAACAAAAATTAAAAACAGATAGAAATGTTAATGCTTTAGTTAAAGGTGTTAGTAGAGTAAAAATTATCAGATTCATCCAAACTTCTCCAAAATTGGTTGTTGAAGTAGAAAAACTGACAGAAATAGCTCCCGTTAATAACGAAACTTCAGCAATGGTTTCACACCTGCAAAAAGAATTTAGAAAAGCTGTTCACATGGGAAAACCAGTTGAATTTTTAAATTTCATGAAACTAATGGGAGGCGTAACTGATGGGGAATTAGTTGATCAAATTACTAGTACTCTATCAATTAAAACTGAAGATAAACAAGAAATCCTCGAAACTCTAAACATTAAAAAAAGAATGCAACTCGTAATTGATCATCTAGCTCATGAAATAAAAGTTCTAGAGATTGAAAAGGATGTTGTCCATAAAACTCAGGAAAAATTCGATAAACACATGAGAGAAAGTATTCTTAGAGAAAGATTGAAAACTATTCAAAAAGAGCTTGGAGACATTGATGATGATGATGAAGCAGCTGACGATTATGAAAAAAAGTTAATTAGCATTAAGTTTGTTAATGATCTCAAGAAAAAGATTAAAAAAGAGATCAAACGATTGAGAATGATGTCTCCAAACAATCCAGAATCTGGTTACGTCAGAAGTTGGTTAGATACTGTATTTGAACTTCCTTGGAACAAAGTAACAAACTCAGATTTATGTATTGATAAAGCGGAAAATATTCTTGAAAAAAGCCATTATGGTCTTGATGAAGTTAAAGATAGAATTTTAGAGTATGTAGCAGTCTTAAAACTTAAATCTAGAAATAAAAATAAAAAAGATCAAACTCTTCCTACAATACTATGTTTTGTGGGTCCACCGGGTGTTGGAAAAACAAGCATTGGCAAATCTATTGCGGAAGCCCTAGATCGTAAATTTATTAAAATTTCTCTAGGTGGTATTAATGATGAATCAGAAATAAGAGGACACAGACGAACTTATGTCGGTGCTATGCCAGGCAAAATTATCAATGGAATCAAACAAGCTGAAAGTATGAACCCAGTATTTATGCTTGATGAGATTGATAAAATTGGCAATGATTACAAAGGCGACCCTTCTGCAGCATTATTGGAAGCCTTAGACCCTGAACAAAATTCTAAATTTGAGGATCATTATCTTGATATGCCTTTTGATCTATCTCAAGTAATTTTTATCACAACTGCAAATACACTGGATACAATTCCACCAGCCCTAAGAGATCGTCTAGAAATTATTAGATATTCCGGATATACACAAGAAGAAAAGTTTAATATAGGCAAGGATTACTTATTTGATAAAGTTTTAAAAGCAAATGGATTAAAAAATAGTGAAATTTCAATTCCTGATGAAAGCATCAAAACCATAATTAACAGATACACTAGAGAAGCAGGCGTCAGATCACTAGAGAGAACACTTGGAAAGCTCATGAGAAAAGCAGCAAAGAATATTGTATCTAGTGATAAAAAAATAAAGATTACCATCAATAAAAAACTATTAAGAAAATATTTAGGTCCTGAAGAATACGATGTCAATATTGCAGAACGAAAAGATATTATCGGTCAATCAACTGGATTAGCTTGGACATCAGTAGGAGGAGAACTATTATTTATAGAAGTATCATTAACGCCAGGAAAAGGAAAAATTCAACTTACTGGAAAACTTGGTGACGTCATGAAAGAATCTGCTCAAGCTGCTCTGACCTATGTAAAAGCTAATCATAAAGAGCTTGGGATCACTGAAAAACAGATCCAAAACACAGATGTGCACATTCATGTTCCAGAAGGAGCTGTGCCCAAAGATGGACCTTCAGCTGGAGTTACTATAACTACCGCAATTGTTTCAGCATTTACAAAAATTCCAGTAAGAAAAGATATTGCTATGACCGGAGAAGTTACATTAAGAGGTAGGGTGTTAAGAATCGGTGGATTAAAAGAAAAAAGTATCGCAGCTCATATGGCTGGAATTAAAATAGTTCTTATTCCAAAAGAAAATGAGCGAGATATCATAAAAATCCCAGACAGTGTTAAAAAAGATATTAAATTTATTCCTGTATCCCACGTGAGTGAAAATTTATCCTACGCGCTATCAAAAAAACTAAAACCGCTAGGCTAAGAAACTCGTGATAAACTACAAGTATGAAATGGTTGAAATTAATAATCATGTGTTTTGTTGCAATAATTTTTTCTGGCTGTAATCCACTTAGCAAAAATTCAAAATCTGGTCTGCAAGTAATAACTGATGGGGTGGCTAGTGCTGTTTTCTTGGATGAGCAATATATTGAAAAAGCTCCCTTTATCAATCGAGAAATTAAACCTGGTGAATATACTTTGAAAATTCAACCAGATGATCCAAATTTAGTTACACACGAAACAAAAATTACACTTCGCCCAGGATTATTAACAGTGGTTACTTGGAAACTTGCAGAAAGACCAGAGTTAAGTGGCGGTGTTATCTATGAAATGGAGCCTATTAAGTCAAAAAGTAAATCTGAAGTTTCATTTATAACGATTCCAGACGGAGCCATCGTATCGCTTCAAGGTAAGGAAAAGGAGTTTTCTCCAGTTATAATCCTAGACATAACTCCAGGTCATAATGAATTTGAAGTTTCACTGCCTTCTTACGAATCGCAAAAACACACAATAAATGCCGTCGCTGGATATCGAATGCTTGTGAATGTTAAACTTGCAAAAGTTGGCATTGGAGAAACGCAAAAAACTACAATTAACAGCGATAAAATTAATGACGTGAATAGCGACGAATTAAACAGCTTGGTTCAGGCCAGCGAAAGTGGGGCAGCATCTAAATCTGGTCAATTAGACACTCAAACTAATGCGACTGAGGAAAGTAAGACTACAAAAAAACAAATTCTAATAAAGCCAACTAATTTTTTCCAAGATGGTAAAGAGGTTCTCAGAGTCAGAGATAAAGCAGGATCAGCGGGAACAGAATTGGGTTTCGCCACTGTTGGTAAAAAATATGCTTATCTCGAAAAAACAGAAGACAATTGGTTTAATATAAGCTTTAATGGAAAATCTGGTTGGGTAAGTGGCAATTATGCGCAAATTGTGCAATAGCAAGATGCTCATGAGCAAATCTTTAAAAAAAATCAAAAAGCAACTTTGCCAACACAAAAAATATCTTTTGCTAATTTTCCTAACTGCTGGACTTTACTTTACTCGAATTTTTTCAAAAATTATTTTTTTTAAAAATGGAGATTTATACGCTTCTCACCCAAATGTTTGGAGTGACTGGGCGCTCCACATCACATTCACAAATACATTTGCCAATAAACCAATTAGTGAGTGGTTTCTCTATCATCCTTATTTCTCTGGTGGCAGATTAACATATCCTTTTCTCACAAATGCAATTTCAGGCTTGCTAATAAAACTAGGCTTTAGCATAACTCAAGCAATGATTTGGCCTTCGATCTTATTTATTCTATTGTTACTGATTGGCATGTATTTCCTAAACTTTCAAATATTAAAATCAAGCAAAAAATCTATTTTAGCAATATTTATTTTTCTAACCTCAGCTGGACCAGGATTTATAAATTTTGTTAAAGATTTTTATTTAAACCCAAATATAAGCAATTTAACTTTTCCTCCAATTGATTACACCAGAATTGTTAAATATCAGTGGCTAGCTGGAAATATACCAATAGCAATATTAGTTCCTCAAAGAGCATTTTTATTTGGGATGACAATTGGAATTTGGTCTTTACTACTCTTAATGATTGCGATTCAACAAAAAAATTCTTTGAGTTCCAGAAAATTGATGATAATTTCTGGTCTCTTGGCTGGAATATTACCAATTGCTCATACGCATAGCTTTATTGCCATTGTGATAATAAGCGGTTTTATTTGCATAAGTATTGTTTATAAATTTATTAAAATCTCTCGTCGAAACAAGTTCGAAATGTTCGCTTTTAAAAAATTTATAAAAAATATTTTATACTTTGTAACCCCAGCCGCTATTCTATCTACCATTCTTTATTTTAGTTTTATTCATGGAGGAATTCAGAAAATTGATTTTATGAAAATTTCTTTCGGATGGACTTCTGAAAAAAATCTAATGTCCTGGATAACAATGTGGTGGAATATTTGGGGAATTATGGTTCCATTGGCCATCTATTCTATTAGAAATTTAATTCTTAAAAATAAGAAATCTAAAAAAAATATAAGCTCAACCCAATATTTTTACGGGTTTTTTGCACTATTTATAATTTCGAATATTGTAACCTTTCAACCAACCTCATGGGACAATTCAAAGTTATTTTCATGGGTATATTTTGGATTTTCACTACTCGCATCACACATAATTGTTGAACTTTGGAATAAAAAATCTCGCAAAATTGTAGCAATTGTATTAATGATCTTTCTTTCTACAACAGGAATTTTAGAACTGATTAGATTGCAAAAATTTGATAGAAACACTTATTTGTTGTCAAATCTTGAAGAAATTGAGTTTGCTCAACTGGTTATGAGAAATACAAACACAGATGATATCTTTCTTACTGCCTCGGATCATAATTATCCATTGCAAATGTGGGGATCAAGATCAATTGTGCTAGGATACAAAGGCTGGATAACAAATTTTGGTTTTGGGATTGAGGAACGAAGTAAAGATATAATTGAAATCTATCAATTTCCAGAGCGATCTTTGAAATTAATAAAAAAATATGATATCAACTACATCGTGATTGGCGAAAGAGAAAAAAATGAATTTATCGTTAACCAAAAATATTTCAATGAAAATTTTCCTGTAATTTTTCAGAAAAAAGATACCAATATTTACAAAATTAACTAACCGCCTCAAGCAATCTCTGGAATTGATCTGCATCCAAAGAAGCAGTTCCAACCAAAGCACCATCGGTAACCATTAAATATTCATTAATATTAAACTCGTCAACGCTACCTCCATAAATGATAGGAACATTGCCCGCAAGCCTTTTAACTTTTTCTACAACTCCTTTAACTTTGCCAACATCTGCATTTTTACCAGTTCCAATAGCTGAAATTGGTTCGTATGCCACAATACATTTTTCTAATTCTTTTTTATCAATTAGTCCAAACTGTTCTTCCAAGTATTCAGTGTCTACGCATAGAATTGGCATTATACCATTTTGTAAACTTTGTGTAACTTTTAATGCCACGTCACTAGATTTTTCACCAAAATATTTTCTTCTTTCAGAATGACCAACAACTGCATATTTAATTTTTAAACCACTTAAATTTTGACCTGAAATTGCCCCAGTATAACTTCCAGCAGGAAAAGAGCTGATGTTTTGAATCGATAAAGATACATTCTTCCCAATTTTCTCAAGAACCTTTTCAGCCGAAACTAATGCTACAAATGATGGTGCAACTGAAACATCGAGCTTACTTAAAACAGAATCATCTATATTCTTCAAAAACTTTTCAAACCACAAATTTGTATCTATAATCGATTTATTTGACTTAAAATTTGCGAGTATTAGTTTGCTCATATAGATCCCTTTTATATATAACTTACTATAACATTAATTTAATTGTATTTGTCAAAATACATGAACTACCATTTTTCCAAACCATTTTTAAATTATTTAATTTTTGAAATAACATAAGTTGCTTTGAAACTAGATAACAATCGTTCTTTTCCAAAAGATAAGTACCTTGTTGTCCAAAATTTTTAAAATTAATAAAATTCATTTTTAGCGACTGTTTGTCGATAATATCCTTTTGAATAAAAGAAACTGTTGCATAAGTTCCTTCATAAAGGTCGTTTGAAAAAAAGAATGGCCCCTCATATTGAAAAATTTTCCCAATTGATTCGTAAGCATCGGCCTCATGCCAAGCACCAGATTTTAACTTATAATTACCAAGATAATCATGTAAAAAAAACAAACTTTCAACTACAAGAAGAGTAACCAAAATATTGAATAGCTTTAACCTATTTTTTTGAGAATAATGAAAAATTTTCTCTAACCCTATTGATGCCACAATTATTAAAAAAAACATTAATCCTATGCTTCTAAGAGTATGAGGAGTTTCAATTGTAAGCGCTGAGAGAATTGGTGACAGAATAACTCCCAAAAAAATCCATTTAAAAAAATTAGTTTTTTTAAAAAAAATTTGATGAATGCCTACTCCCAACATAGGAATTGTGCTCCATAAAAAATTAGAGTGCCAACCAGACGAATGTCTTAAATTCCCGTCACCACTAATAAATAAAAAATTTAAATGAAAATGACTAAAATAACCACTAATAAAAGATTTAATAAAATCATATGCATCAGCTGAATACCTAGAGAGTCCAACAACACTATATCTAGACATCATACTTCCCGGATTCTGTAATTCCCAAATAACAACTGGCAACAAACATAAACTGAAAAGCGTAATACCAACGATCTTTTCTTTTAAAGTAAAATATTTTTTATAAATTAACAAAAACCCAACAAAAAGTAATGGAGAAAGCATACGTGCGGCTGTGTAAGTATAAAAAGATAATCCAAGAACAATTGCGAGTGAGTACAGTAAAAGACTCAATTTTCTTTTTACCAGCTTGTTTTTTCCAACTATTTTTTCAAGAAAAGAAAGAATTTTATTGTGCTGAAATTGCAAACTAGCTGACTCAACACTCCAAACTAAATATGTGGCTACCATAAGAAAAAATGGGTAACTAATAATTTCAAAAACTGTTCTTGAAAGCTGTATATGCCATGGAGAAGTTAAAAATATTAAACATAAAGAAAAAATTAATTTTTTTGATTTGTTTTGTGACCGTACAAATAAATAAAAAACTAAAATGGTTCCAAGACCCCACAAAGCAGAAGTCAACCTTGCAACTAAACGAGTTGATCCAAGTATTGCAAATAAAATAACTTGTGAATAAATATAAATTGGATTTTTATAATCACCAAAAGCTTTAAAATACAATGGAAAAGAAACTCCGTGTTCGTCGGCGCCAGTTTTTAATATAGAATAGGCATTATAGGCAATTGATGACTCATCAACATAAAATCCATTAGGTACTGTTTCTAAGAATGAAATTCTAAATAATACAAATATAAATGTGAGTATCAATAAGATAGTAAAAAAAACTTTATTAGCAGATTTCATACACTTAGATTATAGCTCTTGGTTGATTTCATTCAAAGTGTTAGTATAATTTCTCATGCCAGATATTCTAACCAATCTTAATAATGAACAAGTTGCAGCAACCATACATGAAAATGGACCAGCCGTAGTTTTGGCAGGTGCGGGATCTGGAAAAACAACTGTTTTGACATCGAGAGTTTCCTGGTTAATTTCAAAAAGAAACATTTCTCCTTACTCTATTCTAGTTGTTACTTTTACAAACAAAGCTGCTAAAGAAATTAAAGCAAGAATCCTAAAACTTACCGGGCATATCTTGCCATGGAGTAGTACTTTTCATAGTTTCTGTGCAAAAATACTCAGGATTGATGGAGATCAAATTGGATTGGAGAAAAACTTTGTTATATACGATTCAGCAGACCAAATATCATTAATAAAAAGTATTTATAAAGAATTTAATTTTGACAAAGAAGAATTCAATATTAAAGCAGTTCAAGCATCCATTTCTAGTGCAAAAAATGAGTTATTATCTTTCGAAGATTATCAACAGATAGCTAGTGGAGTCTTTCAAAACCACGTTGCACGAGTCTACAAAATTTATCAACATAAACTCAATAAAGCATCTGCTGTTGATTTTGATGATTTGCTCTCTAAAACTCTGAATCTATTAAAAACTTCCAAAGTGACTAGAGAAAAGTATCAGAATATGTTTGACCATATCTTGATAGATGAGTATCAAGATACTAACAAGGCTCAATATGAATTAACAAAAATTCTGAGTGCACCACAAGACAATATTTTTGTTGTAGGTGATTTTTGTCAAAGCATTTATGCCTGGCGTGGAGCTGACTATAAAAATATGCTCCAACTTAAAAAAAGTTTTCCAAAAATAAAAGAGTATAAGTTGGAACAAAACTATCGTTCTACCCAAAATATTCTTGATGCTGCAACAGAAGTTATTTCTCAGAACATCTCTCATCCAATACTCAAACTTTGGACCACGCAACATTCAGGCAATAAAATAACTTGTTTCGAGGCAGATTCAGGAAAAAGTGAAGCTAAACAAGTTACTAAGTTCATCAAGACTCATCAAAAAGATTTTGGACTTGGAGATATCGCAATTCTATATAGAACCAATGCGCAATCACGCGAATTTGAAGAAGCTTTAAT
>Ga0180007_10005655_pt1 | contig 12527 bp, 14 predicted proteins | sample MM_PC_MetaG_FD_121122 | JGI IMG/M metagenome (GOLD analysis project Ga0180007, IMG submission 121122) | Groundwater microbial communities from the Aspo Hard Rock Laboratory (HRL) deep subsurface site, Sweden - MM_PC_MetaG | ecosystem: Environmental > Aquatic > Deep subsurface > Groundwater... | reverse complement strand
CGTTTATCGCTTCGTGTGCAAATAAAAGGGTCCCAACCCGCAAAGCACAATGATGAGTGGCAGAATATTGACCCCAACCAGGAGCACCAATAGCAATAAGAGTGCGTTTAAGTTCATTGGTATATGCCACTCTTCCCTCTACTCTTTTAAAATCTACCTTACCAGGAAAGAATGTGTTAAGTTGTTCAACGACCAATTCCCTGATTTTATGAAAGTAGGAGTAACCACCAAACTTACAACTTATTTTAATTGTGCGTTCAAGTTCATCTGGCCATGTCCGATAATCCGTGGCAGCAAAAGAGGCGGAAAGGAAAACATTATAATGTTCCATGAACCATTTGGAAGGGAAACTTTTAATTCTCGGGAGTTCTTTTGAATTTTTAAAACGGGAGAAAGAGTCAACTTCTCCAGAATCATTTGCATCAAATAGTATTTTGTGGCCAGTAAATTGTTGAAAAAATTTATCTCCCAACTTCACCAAATTGGGATTAAATTTCCCCTTGTGGTGCTCATCAGGAAATGTTTGATAGGATAAAACATCGGTGGATGGATTACCTTGTTTAACATAATCATCAAGACGGACCAACGTGCAATTAATTGGATATTTATTCTGCATTATATCCAATACTCGATGATAATATCCTATGTTAGCCCCGGTGTGGTAGACATGAGTAAGGGAAATTTTCTTTTTTTGGTATTCAGGCACATCTACAGCTTTTCCATCAATTTTAATATCTGTTGCTTCACCCTTAAACCACTCGGTTTCTTTTTTCTTTTTCATTTTTTGTTCCTCCTTTACCCTTTATTTTCGAGTCCTTTACTTTCCAACCATTCTTTCATTTTGTGAAACTGTTGAGTAAGTTCCACACTGTTCATATGATCCAAGTCAATATTTGCCTGTGCTTCTGACCCGTCAGGCCGATAGGCAGAGTTATTGACATCTTTTACTTGTAAGGAACATCCATATTTTTCAGGATGATCATAAATATCCGTACCAGGGTAAGGCACAAACATCTTTAAACTGACCATATCAATCCTTGATCGTTCAACCCATTCTTTATTTTTATCAAGAGTGGAAAAAGTCTCGCCCGGTGTGCCCATCATCATCAATGCTCGGACAAGGGGAACTCCGGATTTCTTGGCATGACGTACTGCATTGAGATTGGTATTATAATCATTTCCTTTTTTCAAAACTGTAAGGACATGATCATCCCCGGATTCAATGCCGAAAGAAAGTTCTTCACAACCTGAATTAACCATCTCCACAAATATGTCTTCACCATATGTATTTGAATAATACAAAGAAGCCCGAACACTTGCCCGCCATTTAATATTAGCCTCTTTAAACAATTTACACAAACCAAATAAACGTTCATTATTACAATGGTTCTTAATAAGGTTGTCATCACTGATTCGAAAGTTCTTTATGCCAAGTTTTAAACAATGCTCTAATTCTTTTTCAATGCGCTGGAGATCATAATCACAATAGAAAGAGTCATTGCCCGACATACAGAAAGCACAATGAAATTTGCAGCCACGAGAAGTTAGAATTGTTGTAGAAACATCACATTCGGTACTTTTACGTTTAAAAATATTTCCACCATACTCTCCTTCAAGCAACGTTCTGTCTGGAAAGGGGTAATAATTTATATCCTTTTCTAAAGAACGGTATACCGCTGTTGCTTCAAGGAAATCATGTCCGGTAATTTTAAGCATGCCTTTATTAAAAACTAATAATTCTATAAAAGTTTCTCCCGGTCCATCCACCAACACATCAATATATGTACGGTCTATTTTATCAGGAGATTTTGCAATGGGACCACCCACATAAACATACTGGCATCTTTTCTGAATTTTCATATTTGCCGCAATAGTGCTTAGAATTGGAGCATCAATCAAGCAGCCATACATCATAAGGTTCTTACAGGAATACATTGCACGATATACTGCTCCCATGGTTTTGACAGATTGACAATTAACTACCTTAACAGAGGCCCCCAAATTATCCGCATACGTAGCAAGGCTGAGTAATCCGAGACCCAATTGAGCATCGGGATTAACATCATAAAAATGAGGTGTGTATAGGAAGACGAAATCATAATCATATTCCATTTATATATTCCTTTTTCAAAAGTTTGGTGTCTGGTTTATTATTACCAAGCACTTCAAACAACCTTTTTGTTGTGGGCAAAATAACTGTCTCAATACCTGAATGTTTCTCAAAGAATTGGGCTGTTTCTTCTCTTGTGGGAGTGTCTTTTGTTGTGTGTAATAGATGGTGTATTCCACGGGCCACTTCTTTAAAATCCTCAGAGTCACCAGCAACTTTTACCACTTTGTGATCTTCATTGAAAAAGAAAGCATGGCGATTGCGGCTGGCAATTATGATTGGAGTACCACAACGTAAACTCTCTAAAGGACCCCTATCATTCTGTCCGCCATAACCCAAGTAAATAAACAGTTTTGATTGATTGTATATCTCATTCATTTTAACTCTGGGAAGCATCCCCACTATATCGACTTGTAATGTGTTTGCAGCGACTTTGTTTAAAATGTTAGATGTCTGTGCTCCCCTGCGAAATGCCCCCGCTAAAACGCTCTTTGGCGTCGTTGAATAGAGTTTTTTATATTCAATCAGTATATCAATTATCTTCCATTGAGCTTTTTTGTCATGGACATGTGAGGAACCAATGCAAAGATCATACTTTTGTTCAAGTTTGAGTGGTTTAAATATTTCTTCATGCATTGGCTTTTTAAAGGGCATCCAAAAACGTCCATGACGATCAAGAGTATAACCATCGTTAAGATCATTAAAGATAACATCCCAAAAAAACCAACGTTCTCTACCTGTGTCAGCAGCGTATAACAATAACCAATGTTTATTTTTCTTGGAATTCAACCACCACCACCAACCTCTGAATCCCCCCCTTGCCCAAATAATATCATCCGGTCTAAGAAAGTCATCCACATAAGCTATTTCAGGAACAACATAACAATGAATTTCTCCTTTTTTTGTTTTAAAACTGCAATGGCCTGTTCCTCTATTAGACTCAATAAAAACCACTACTTCATCAACTATGCCAGATTCTAACATTCGTTTCAGTAAGTAAAAATACCCTTCAGACATAAAGCCACCTTCTCCGGCGGCAAATTTGTTGGTTGCAGGAATACCAGAAGACCAAGGAACTTTCGTTCCCACCGGGGCTGCCCCATAACTTGTGAATAAAAATATAAGTCTCATTTGAAATGACTGCCTCTTTCTATCTCTGCCCTAATTTTATACCACTCTTCTCTTTCTTTTCGCTTATCATGGCGCTTACCAAATTTTAAAATAGACTGCCCCACCATATGATAAATTGTATTACCAATATCTTTTAACCATATCATATTAATACGTGCTGTTGTCCATAACCAAAACCAATCATCTCCATAGAATGTTTTTATCCTATCATAAGGTATTGGAGAAATACTATCTATGATTTCCTTCTTAAACGTCATTGCACATCCCTCTCTTTTTTTCATACTAATAATCAAAGGTTTCTTTTCCACCAATGGTAATAAAGAAGGATCAACAATGATCATTGGACAGACAGTGGAACATTTTTTATTACTGAGAAAGGTATCATGAACTCTACGAAAGAACCAACTACCAATTTGAATATCATCATTGAAAATGGAAATATAATCACAATCGGTTGAATTAAAAATACCCAAATTCAATGATTCATTCACTGTTCCTGTCTTACAGTGATAAGTATCAATTGGGAATTTATTGGAATGAGGAGCATATGATTGTTGGGAGTTGTCAATAATAATGACTCTTTCTGGAAGAAGAGAATTATCCTCCATATTTTTTATTACAACATCTGCAAGATTAGTATTGACTACAGGAATAATTACCTGGAATTTGGGTTCCATTATTCACTCACTCCATACTTCTGACTCCGCAAAGATTGGAGAATATTCCTTTTTGTATAAAGTGTCCCAGTTATAATTTATACGATGGAACGTCTTCGCCATAATCGATTCATTTTCACGTACTCTGCCAAGTAGAATGAAAGCAAGGTCTCGATAATATTTTTTCTCATCCAGTATGTGGTGTGTCCGAGAATTGGAACCAAAATCATGGTAAAGACCAATGCCTCCACCAATCTCATGCATCATATCCAATGATCGATTCATTACAGGAATAACTCCAGACAAGCAGGCTTCTGGCAAGACAAGCCCAAAAGACTCTTCCCGTGTTGGGAAGATAAAAACATTTGAGCATAAGAGCAGTTCTCTCAATATCTGTTTGGGGATGCCAACATCATATTTGGGAGATTCAAAATCATGAGTGAATATAAATTCCTCCCCCACAAGGAGTCCTTCCCTGATTGCCAATTGTTTATATTTATCTGCGTCTTCTTTTTGTTTCTTGCCGGTGGCCCATTGAGAAGCAATGACAAGGCACACGGAAGCTCCCATCCGTTTGATTGAAGCAAACATTAGGATTACTTCTTTTACCCTTTTTGATTCCAAACGGTCAACTGATGCAGGGTATACTTGAACAATTTCTGCTTGCATTACAGCGGGGTATTTTTTTATGAATGCACAGGTGTTTTCTCCAAAATCAAACCATGTCCGCAAATCTTTTATATGATGGATTGTACGGACATTCCGTATCTCTCCCCTGTACTGTTCAGCCACTAATAATCTATCGGTAGCATTTGGGAAGACAAGTTTATGCCTGTCCCCCAATTCCTTAATATTCCACCAATCACTCATTCGAGATGGGATACTGTGAATCCAATGTAGCCAACGGACTTTCGGTAAGAAAGCGGAAGCCAACCTAATGCCTTCATAATAAGGTAAGTTCCAACCTGTAAAAACAATATCATGAGAAAGCACAATGTCCATATCGGCAAATTCATTAATAGCCATTTGCTTTGTTTCTTCAATCGTGCCTTTATGATCCGATGTAACTTTGGTTCTTGAATCATAATCAATCAGGTGAGCAAAGGGAACTGTCTTGTGAAGTATAACATTTTTTGGAGATGGGTAGGATTCTGAATTGTATTGAGTACAAACAAAAAGGTGAACTTCGTGTCCATACTCTTGCAACATTCGAACTTGGTCACTTACAATTCCTGTCAAGGAATAGCCCGGATTCATATCCTGAAATGTGGTTAAAATTCCAATCTTTTTCATATTACCCTCCTTTAAGAGTTAATGTGATTGCAAAACGGTTCTTTCGTAACATACTTTAAAAGAAAAATCAATGTTTAATCCGCCGTCCAACCTAAAGATTTCGCCATGAACTTTGCTGCTCTTCGATCCGTAAACCACCATGCATAAGAAGTCACAGCAAGATAAAGGATTGTTTGAGTTGCAAGCATGACAATTTCCATTGCTTGTTTGGGACTAACCGACATTCCTGCTTTGTTTGCAATGTCATAAGCAATGACTGTAATGTACGTTGCCAATCCCATTGTGTAATACGTCAACACTGGTCTTGCGGAGCCTTTCAAGTTATCTGTAAATGCAAACATCAAAGCAATCAGATAAACGGTGAATCCAGCCACACAAGAATACCATTTTCCGGAGTGAGCAATCTCCATTAAATACTTCATGTAAGCCTGATGGAACATTGGAGCCGTTGCGCCCTCTTGTCCTTTTACATAAGCGTCAGCTTCCAACTCTTCAACTCTTCCTTTCGTGGTTTCTCTGGCAATTTGGATATTTGCATTTGCTTCTGCCAGTAATTGAGCCGTAGCCAGTTTTGCCATTTCTATTTTGTTGGCATTATTCATCTTTGTAACTTCCATATCCAATTTCTTCATTTTAAAATTGGTAACAGAAGTCACAATTCCACCAACGAGTCCAGATAGAACTCCAAACACTCCCGTTGCAAGTGTGGAAGTTCCCCCCGTAAATACTCCTGCTATTGCATCCCACATACTCCCTCCTCCCACATGATTTCAAGTTTAAAATCCTCTCGGTTCATGTGATCTACAAAATTGTTTAAAGTTGGTCTTGAAAGCAATACCGCTTTTTGGCCATTTAATATTCCCCGGTACTTCCCAACAATGATACATCCTAAAGAATGTGTTTTAAATCCTTTACTAATGTCACCGGCTAAATTACCATAATGAGTTAAAATGTAAAGCCGGTCACAGTCACTTAACCAATAACACCATCCGAATTTTGGAGACTTCCGCATTATTACCGTATAAAGTCCAGTTTTAATACAAGACTTATCTACAACGTTATCCCTCCAAGGAAGCTCTATTGTATTGCAGGAAAAACCACTTGTAATAAGTTTTCCTAAACTCCCTTGGTCGGAAGTTTCATCTCGGAGTAAAAAAACATGGTTCATAACACCCTTCCATTTCCTTTTCTTAATTCCACTTTTATAGAATTAATTGTTTCCTCAGTATGTTCTTTAAAATCAAAAACTGATTGTGTTAATAATGCCACATTGGTACTCATTAAATTTATTTCTCCGGTTCTTTTTTCTTCCGAACTTTTAATATTCTCCTGAAGGCTTTTAAAATCCTGTCTAAGATCAATATAATTACTCTGTTGTGTTCTGGCAAAGCTATCGATCTTTCCACAAATATGTTTAGCACATTCATCCCTCATTTCTTTACACCTCCCTTTTGGCATAATAATTGGCATACTTTTATTATCATATAAAGCGGCCTTTAAAATTTTATTTGCCTCACTTATCCCTTTAATATTGGCAGAGATTTTTTCGTCCTGAATTTTTTGCTTTTCCACTAACTTTACCCATGTAATAATCGGACCAATAATTGCAGAAATTAAGGCAACCAATCCAAGCAGTAGGTAAATAATTTCTTTTGTATGTGTTGTTAATTCATTCATATTATCTCCTTTAAGGAGGAATGGTAGTTGTAGTGGTAGTTATGGTGGTAGTTGAACTAATAGTACTTACCGTGGAACTGGTGGAACTGGTGGTACTGGTGGTACTAATAGTGGAACTGGTGGTACTAACGGTACTTGCCGTTGAGCTGGTAGAGGAACTGGTTGTTGTGGTAGTCGTTGTTCCCTTAGTTTCTATTCTATCACTCAAAATTTTAATTCGGGAATCAATTAACCTAAATGCCTGAGTTATCCGATAAGGCCACTCTCTATCACCAAACCAAGTCTCAGGAATATTATAATTCTGAGTAAAATCCCTTGCAATTGCATAAGTTGCCCCTAATAAGGAAAAATCTGCCCAATTTTTTGATAGAGTTATCTGAGTATCCGAGTTAATTGAAGCCACTTGATAATGAGCATTCACCCCCACTACCATAAAAGAATCACCGGTCTTAATATTCATTAACCAATAGGTTCCATTGCCAGTCACAATATTTGACCCGTTTGTTATGTCAATCGTTCCTATTTGATATTGGGGCATCTTATGGTCCTGTTGTTGTCGTTGTAGTGCTGGTTGTGGTGGTAGTGGTGGTGGTAGTTGCTTTCGTTTCCACTCTACTTTCTAAAGAAATTAATAAAGTATTTATATCAAGAAGGTTTTTGGACACATGAAATGGCCATTGCTTGTCCCCGAATCCAATTTCTCTGAGTAAATAATTATCAGTAAAATCTCTGACTATATGGTAAGTTTTATATTCTGTAGCAATTCCCATTTATGGCCCCGTTGTCGTTGTCGTGCTGGTTGTACTGGCAGTACTGGTGGTACTAATCGTTGAACTGGTTGAACAAGTGGAGCTGGTCGAACTCGTAGAACTCGTAGAACTGGTAGAACTGGAACTGGTCGTTGTTGTACTGGAAGTAGTCCACACCACTTCTTCAGTTAATGTTATTTGAATATCAGAATCCACAGTCAATACAGTAAAAAAAGGGGTAATATCAATAATTTTCACCCGATCACCAGGTGAAATATTGGAAAGCCATTTTGTCCCATTGCCGGTTATTATAATAGACCCTTTTGTTATATTAACTGTTCCTATTTGATATTGTGGCATTTTATGGTCCTGTTGTTGTCGATATTGTTGAACTCGTTGAACTGGTAAAGCTGGTGGAACTGGTTGAACTGGTGGAACTGGTGGAACTGGTGGAACTGGTTGAACTGGTGGAACTGGTTGAACTGGTGGAACTGGTGGAACTGGTGGAACTGGTGGAACTGGTTGAACTGGTAGTTGAACTGGTTGAACTTGAAGATGAAGTTGTTGAACTGGTTGTCGTTGTGGCTTTTGTTTCAATCCTTAATTCAATTTTTTTCAAGCGCACATCAACATCTCTTAATATAACTTTCCAATGATGCTTCCAATCAACATCTCCATCATCAATACTACCAAATGGGAAAACAGAATTTCTATGAACCTGATAATTCATATTATACATGGAAACAAAAGGCCAGTCAACCGATAATTCTAATTCAGTATCAGAATTAATAGCAGAAACAATAAAAGAACAATCTATCCCTCTTATTTTAAAACGATCATTTATAGATACATATGCCAAAAAGAGAGTGCCTGTTCCAGTAACCACATTGGAGCCATTTATTACATTAACTGTTCCTGTTCTATATTGCATTTAAACCTTTCTATTAGCAATTTTAACTTGATTCTCCAAAGCTTCTTTCTGGTTTTTCTGGGTCTCCACTATTGTATTGGCAAGCCTTGACAGCATCCTTCCTGCTTTGGGGTCTTTACTTGCCGTATAGATAATCCCCGCCATGCCTTGAGCAACCGTTTCCACAATTCTGCTGCTGTCTAAAGCCTGTTGATTACGGGAATGCTCCATGGTGGCCTGCAACCGAATATTATCTTGACGAGCAGTGCCCGTAGCGTCCAATAAAGCACCGAACACACAGCGGTCATATTCTGAACCAGCAATTTTACCACCGTTTGGAGCATAATGTGCCATTTCCTGAAGCAGTCCACATCTTTCTTTCTTGGTTTTACAGATACCATTGCAAAACATAATCTCCCTCTCCTTTTTTTAATTCTTGGTCACAATAATACCTACTGCGGCAGTAGGTCTAACATCCACCGTTGACTGCGCGCCAGTATTACCTGTTCCGTCAGCCGCCATATCCCCCATAAGTGCCGTAACGCTAGGGTTCCCGGTCGTTGCGCTGGGTTGACTAATAGAAGTCGCGCCGGCTGATGGAGCTGTTAAATATCCAGCCACAATAGCAATAGCAGGCCCACCGGTATCATAATTCGCTGGAGTTGCTTGTGATGCAAGTGTATGTGTATGATTCGGCCCCGCCAAGGTTCCTTTAGCATGGACGTGGCTTGGGCCGGTATGCACATGGGCCTTTAAGTTCACCCAGGTCTCACCGGCCACATTTCCACCAGCAACATTATATAGACCGGTCCCCCCTTTAACTGCAAGCGTTATGTCTGAAATGCCCACAATTGTCCAGCCGGTGGGCGCTGTGTTCTCATATAGCCACATTTTTCTGCCGGTCACAAAAAAACTATTCACCTTATAATCAATTGATGCGGCCACGACAGATCCATTAACACCTAATTTAGTTTCAATAAATTCAATAGCGTCTTGAAGCTCGTTGATGTCTATTGCCATCACATCATCAACGTTATCTACCACGTTTGTGAAATCATCTATTGTAGTTGGGTATGCCATAGATCTTCCTCCTTAATATGGTATATTTACTGGCGGATTCATTGAACCCGGTCTAAATAAACCCTGAGTGTATAAATTTGTAAGTACAGCTATTTTTTCAGCCTTTGACATTTTAGCAGGATTGTTCAACGTTAGAGCTAAGATTATCCTATCTGCCAACCTGTCTGCTTTATGAAGTATCGCATGTTTTGCCCATATTGAAGGATCAATGCTGTACGTTTCAAATAACTTCTGTTCAATATTTGAGATTGTAATTGTAATATCTGGCATAATTTTCTCCTCTAATCACATACCCAATATCCGCTAAATCTTGCGTTTCCGGATAGGATATCGGTCTGTTCTGTTCCGGCACTTTGGTAAATAGCTATATATGCCGTATCCGATGCATCCATATCTGCTAATATACCAACGGCAAATTCATAATAAGTAATTGCGGCGGTAACTTCTTTGAAAAACGAATATGTTCTATTGCTAGTTACAATCCTTAATTCAATATATCCGGCATTTGACGGAATATTATCCACCCGTACCAAAGCATTTAATTGATACTTTCCATCAATTATTGCCGTAAATGTATTTAATACAAAATTTGATCCTATATCAAATATATCTGTGCCACCAAAAATAATAGTGACAGCACCCGCAACAACAATATTAGATTGGTCAGCATTACTCACACCCTGAAAAGCACTCTTAACTGGTCCGGCCCTTCTCCAATCCCCCGGCGTGCCTGCTGCAACACAAAGCGCCAATTGCTCATCGACAACCGCAGTATCCCCTTCCGTAGCAGCACCAGACGGATCAGTTGTTCTATTAAAAAAATGAAAATCGCCGACTGTTTGTTCCGCTGCAATATAAAAAGGAACAGAAAATTGGTTATGTTGAATATAAGCAAAAGCACCAAAACCATATTTTGTTCCATCTCCATATTTAAAAGTGCTATACTTTCCTACCAAAGAAGTTACATAAAGCGTAATGCCTTCTTCCGTGATAAGTATTTTCTTTCCAGAAGTAGCATTGGTTTGGATAGTTGGTGATGTAATATTAACCGAAGTTAAACTGCCCGCAGTAATAATTCCAAGATTGGCTGATATGGCAGATAATTCCGTGGCTGATACTTTAGTAGCATCAACTGCCGCTATATGGGCATTAAGCACGGCAAGGTTTTCTATATAAGCAGAACCTATTACCTGGTTTGCCAATGCATTCCACGCAAGATCATGATACCCATTTATATTGGTAGCAATAACAAAAGATGTGTCTGCAAGTATAGGATAAGTATCGGATGCCTCATATGTGGTATTTGGATACGCCCAAAAGATATATTTTAAACCTGAACTTCCAGCCGCAATCTGGTAAGCTACTCCATTATAATAAACCGTGTGAGCATTCCATGTGATTTCTCCGGCTCCGGGAGAATTATCAGACCAACTATCACTCTCCAAAATCGGTATCTTTGTCCATATTTTAGAAGCCGTTACGGCGAAATCATCAATGTTGGTAGCATCTACAGTAATTTCCACAGTTTCCGCATTTGCTGTTGTTGGAGTAACAGACTCACTTCCAAAAGAATCTACTGAAACTACCTCAATATAAAAAGTAGCCTGATTATTATAAATAACTTTTTCCCCTTCTGTCAAATACCTTGTGGCCCTATTAACAACTGTTTTAGTCCATGCAGACCAAACACCATCTCCTATTCTGGTTCTATACTTATAATGAGAAAAGTCCAAATCGGCGGCACTTACCCATTGGAAAGAAACCGCATATAAAAAAGAGGTTGAGGTTAGTCCTATTACATTATTAGGAACACCATTAGTAATTGTTATTTGGTTTGGAGTAGTTGAAAGCTGTAGATACTCATCCTGCGCCCAAACCTTTATTACCAAAGTGTTTTCGGGAACTCCACCACCATCTTCCTGGTTCATGTAATAAGTATAAATAAACCTTCTATCTGTAACGTACACAGTTCTACGTTCGGACAAATCATCATTTAAAATAGATACCTTATAATTTTTTAAGTCAATTGAATCAGAAGCAGACCAAATAAGATCAACATCATTTGTTTCGAAAGCACTGATACTCCCAGTAGAACTAATCCGTAAACCGGTTATATTATTAGGAACGGGATTTGTTATTACTATTATAGCCGGGTCCTCACTAAATCTCCCGAATGAATCAATCGCCCAAACCTTAATGGTTAATGATGGAGAAGGAATTCCACTTCCATCTGAAATATTATTATCTATTGTATAAGTATAGTAATTTACGGAAAGATGCTCTTCCCTTCGCAAAGAACCATCGTAATTAAATATTTGCAACTTATAAGTAACAGGATAATTTAATGTAGGTAAAAATGTGCCTGCCCCACCAGTTTCAATTCCTGCCACATCAGGAAATGTTGCTGTAGTCAATCCCCATATTATTCTTAAATCCTTAGTGTACCAGGTCGTTGCCAATCCTCTGCCCACTATTTGTAAACCCCCAACAATGGGTAATGCATTTACATCATTACCATAACCAGAAAAAAGTTTAGTTACTTGCTCCCCTGATTCAGGATTATCCCTTCCAGACACAGCAAATGTATAAGTTGTCCCCGGGTTCAAATAATGAACATCATAATATGGAACAGAACTATGTCCTGCTCTAATCCAATGTGTTTGGGAAGATTCTCTGTAAAAAATATACCACCTAATGGCTTCACCACGCCATGATAAATGCATTAATCCTTGATTATCCGTATCTCTCCAAAATTCTACTGCTAAAAGGTCCTTTACAAATTTCAAAGAGGTCTCAGACTCATAAGCTGGAATAGTAACATCATCACTATAAATCTCAGACCTGTATTCAAGAGCGTTAATCTTCCGTTGTTGATCTTTGCCCCTTGTAATTGATCCTATTCTAAATTGCTTAGTTACTTT
>Ga0180007_10005653_pt1 | contig 12530 bp, 22 predicted proteins | sample MM_PC_MetaG_FD_121122 | JGI IMG/M metagenome (GOLD analysis project Ga0180007, IMG submission 121122) | Groundwater microbial communities from the Aspo Hard Rock Laboratory (HRL) deep subsurface site, Sweden - MM_PC_MetaG | ecosystem: Environmental > Aquatic > Deep subsurface > Groundwater... | reverse complement strand
TTGAACGGGATTTTGGTGTATTTTCGTGGGGAAAGCCGCAATGGATAACTTACGAAGATCAGGCAAATGCTCTTCCCGAATCAAAAACTTCTTTCCAGAAGGAAGTATTTTCACAAGTATTACTACTTGCAGGACAGATGAGTGACTTGAAAGAACTCAGACGGCTCAGAAGAATGAGGTGATAATAATGGTATCAACAATCAAGAACTTTACTGCCTTTGTAGGACATATTCGGGCAGAAAATACAATATCAGACATATCACTTTGTCTTGAAAGATACATGGACTTTTACTCTTCAGATTATGAAGACGATTTCCTTGAGAATTATATCGGGGAAGCTAAAAGGCTACTTGACGAATTCTCGAAGCATTTGTTAAAAATGGCAGAAGAAGAAATCCAAAAGAAAGATGTTCCAGAAAAGGACGAATAAGAGGCATAATTATGGTACTATTAAGTTTTTCAATCCCTTCGCATATCGACCTTATCAAATCAGCCGAAAAGCATCAGACGACCCGTATTCCGCGTAAGCCACGAAAGAACGGCACACCAGCTCTCAAAGTTGGCGAAAAAGTACAGTTGTACTATCGATCACGCATGAAATCATCGTGTCATAATTGTATAGACACTGGTTGTTTTTTTTATAAAGATATACATGATCCATATTATAACTCGAAACCATGCAAAAATTGGATTAACTTCTTCGGTGAAAGTGAGATCGTAGAAATTCTGCATTATCATGATGGTGATTATAGAGAAAATGAAAATGAAATCTGGATGGGCTACACATTAACTCACGCAGATGATGAAGATGCAGAGAGTTGGGCGGTTGCTGACGGATTTAAGGATTATGGTTCGGCTTATGACTATTTCTCTAAATCAACAGGTAATCCACACTGGGCAGACCAGAACCTTGATGTTATTGTATGGCAGAGAGAACCGATTAAGCAGAGGTGGGATATGTATGACAAACAAACAATTCCCTATTGTAGTAGTTGTGGTACAATCCCCTGCAAACAACAGAACGAAAAAGATAATATGATTTCTGGCATGATGATAAAGTCGTGTTCAGATTGGACAAATAAAGAAGAGAAAACGTCAATTAACCCCCGATTAAATATAGAAAGGTGATAAAAGATGAAAAGTAAAGTGAACGTGAGATGGAACGATGGATATCTGGAAGAATTTGAATGTGACGAAGTACGATTTGGTTTTAACCTTTTATGGATGAGGTTATTATCAGGTTCAAATCGGCACATCCCACTAAGACAAGTAAGATGGTTTTCGACTACTCCTGAAAGTCATGAGAATATTGCACTATTGACGCATGATGTCAGCACACTGAAATGACACAAAATGAATGCAACGAATGTATATTCAAAATTTACTATTGCAATAATTTTGCAATGTTAAGATGTGGTGATTTCATTCAAGTTGCAAGAACCGAACCACATCATCAAGAATCGTTTGATAGTAAGAGGTGGAATAATGGTCATGTGTGAAGGGGTAAATGAATACAACGAGCCTGCATATTGTTTTTGTTTCATGAGGCAAACAAGAGGATGTAACAATCCAAGAATGAAAGTGGCACAACGCAGCGAACGTGAAATGCTGAACTTTGTGAAGGATTTAATATGTTAACACAAGAAAGTTTAGAAATTCCTGGAGTATTGGTTGAACACCGAATAATTGAAATGACTGACTTCTGTTTCAGTTGCCAGCACGGTACTATGACATCAGAGGGTTGGTGGTTATCTTATATGAAATTAGGAAAAGAACAAAGAAAAAGATGTTTGGCTTGTGATAAGAGGCGAGTATAATGCAAAAATCGAGAATCGAATGGACTGATTACACCGCAAATCCAATAAAGGGCGTTTGTAAAATGGGATGTAATTATTGTTATGCAATAAAAATGTATAAGCGTTTTAAGTGGGATACTGACGTAACTTATGATTATAAAGCATTCTATGGACTGGAAAAACTAACATCAGGTTCTAAAATATTTGTCTGTTCAACTCATGATATGTTTGGATCATGGATACCACCAGTATGGATTGAAGATATAATCTCGCGCGCAAGGTTGTTTCCGTGGTTGATATTTATATACCTCACAAAAAACCCCCAAAATACTTGGCAATATAAATATCCTAAAAACGTATGGCTTGGGGTAACGGTGGAAAACCAGGAACAAACATGGAGAATAAAAACACTTTTACAACCTGAAATTAAAGCAAGCTTAAAATTTGTTTCCTTTGAACCATTACAAAGCCAGATTAATTTTAATCCTGTTGATTATTTGACCGGAGAGAAGGTATCATGGATAATAATTGGTTCTGAGACTGGAAATAGGAAAGAGAAGATTGTACCATTACAAAGCTGGATAACTCATTTGTTGGAACAACAGGCAGATACACCAGCATTCTTAAAGAATAATCTTAATTACATTGGGTATGACTTGCATCAAGAATATCCAGAACAGAGGCGAGTATGAAAGTAATTGAAATTGATACATACAACACAAACATGACCGTATCTCAGGCAACCGAAAAGGGGCAGGAGTATATCGAAGCTTTGGATACTTCCAGAATGATTAATATGTTGATATTCAAGCAGACGGACAACAAAACTGCAAAACAGATATCTCTAATCTTAGGTGAGGTGCGGCGATTCTGTAATGATATTGAACACGAGCTTTTTGAACGGAACAGAAAACGTATCTTAAAGGAGGTTTCAAATGACACAAGATAAAATTAACAGTGAACGCCTTCTATCAAAAAAGAAACTAAAGAACATGACACCAGATGAGTTGTTGGATAATGCAAAATGGATAGATAATGAAATAACAGAACGCGGATTAGGTATGTTGTTTGGTTAAGAAGATGACACAGGATGAATTACAAGCTATAATTGCCAGGTTTCCTGGCGGTATCGCGCAGGGAGACATTCGGCAGCATATAGATTTGCATGAGACTACAATATCAAAGCAGGTCAGGAAGTTGGAACAATACAATTTAATCAGATATGAACTTGTTGGAAAGGCTAAGGTGTGGTATCCGACATGAAAAGAAAGTAGGGGTGATGCAAATGGACTTAGTAGAATTTACCCACGCGAAAGATGGTATGGAAACTGAATATCAAAAAGCACTTAATTATGAATTAGAATTAATTCGGATAAATAGATTTAGAAAAACGTTAAATGAAAGATATGCCGAATTACATAAACGCCAAGATAGATGTTTTGAATATATGCAAAATCTACTTATCGAGTTGTCGTTAACAGAAAGGGCATTACATGAAATTAATGAAAACTGGGATAACAAAGAATATTGGGGTGAGGAATTAAAATGAATGAAAGCATAGTCAAAATAACAGGTGAAGAAGATTTGTATTACGATAGCAATACAAAACAGTACAAATCAAAGATGCACTGCCCTTATTGTGGCAAATATTCAGGATGCTGGTGTTATCCTGACTTTGAGAGTGTGCCGATGTGGGAAGACGAGTATCCTAACGTCTATTGTTCAGATAGATGTTTTGTATTAGATGAGGATGAAATCTGTAAAGAAATTGCCGCTGAAATGGGCATAACTATCAAACCAACAATGGAAGAATGGAACGCATCTAAAATAGTGAAGGTGTTTATGGAAGACTTCGTTGGAGATATGGGTGTCTCCGGTGGATCGTGTGAAACATGATTCCTGAGGATAAAAAGGAACTTGGAAATATATTAGCCATGAGATCAACGGAAGAACTCGAAATAATGAACGGATTAATAATAGAAATATTGGGTGTTAGAAATAAAATAAAATTTGATAAAGAGCAATTGGAAGAAGAAGACCCGTTCGATTGCGATTGCGAGTCGTGTGTGCGAGCGCAGAAGAGAAGATTAAACGGATTTGGATAGATGACAACAATGGTAACTGGAGAGAAAAGCTATAAACAAGAATGATTCAAGAGATAAAAGAGGTTCGTGTTGTTATTGACTCACATGAATTACGTAGCGGTGTTCCGAGAGAACTTGAACGATTAGGTGCAACACTTCAGATTGAGGGTAATATGCCCGTAGCAGATTACGTAGTTTCAGATCGGATGGGATTTGAGCGCAAGACATGCTCTGATTTCTTACAGGATTGGATAACCTCGCGAGAACTATTCCCTAAACTTATTGATCTTAAGATTGCATACCCACAAAGCATACTATTACTTGAAGGATATACGGCAGAACTGTTTGAACTACGTGGCATTGATCCTGCAAAAGTGCAAGCATGTCTATTCACGATTGCACGTATGAATATTCCACTTGTGGAAACTATCAATGCAGCGGGAACAGCGAGAGCATTATATTGGTTTGCGTCAAAAGAACAAAACAATGAGCATAAACTAATTTCTTTGCACGGGAAACGCAGCCATCTTTCACGAAAAGGCAAACTCGAATATATTGTATCATCTCTTCCTGATTGTGGGGTTGGTAGGGGAACCGCCATAACTCTTTTAAATCATTTTGGTACAGTAGAGAATATTATGAAAGCAGGTATAGGGGAACTTGTTGAATGTGATGGGATAGGAGAACCAACTGCTATAAAAATTAGAGCCATTCTTACTGATCACTACTCATGACACACACCCCGACAACATAAAGCGATTGTATTAAAGAGATATTCAAGAGGAAGTACGCATGACCAAACAGATATGGGAGATTGGAGATTGTAGAAATCATTTAAAAAGGCTTCCAAAAATAGACTTAATCTGCACTGATCCACCATTCAACTTCTCAACACACGGACAGGGAATAATGCGAAAAAGAGATTATCTTGATACAATACAGGAAGGATTTGGAAGTGACTTTGATCCACTAATTTATCTTGATTTATTTTATGATCTAGTAGATCCATTTAACGCTTATTTCTTCTGTAATAAAACATTAGTTCCAGTTTATTTAGAGTGGGCTGCCAAGAAAGATTTATCGTGGGATATTTTAACATGGATTAAACCAAACCCCACACCATTACATAATAATCATTATCTACCAGATATAGAGTATATAATCTTTATGAAAGCCATGGGAGCTTATTGGAATCCATCTTTAAAGTTCGATTATTACCGAAAATGGATAATTGAAGATCCTCCAAATCGATACAAAACAATTTATAATCATCCTTCCGCAAAGCCAGTAAATATTATTAAAAAATTGATCTTAGTTTCATGCCCATCTAATGGAAGAGTATATGATCCCTTTTTGGGTAGTGGAGCAACACTGCAAGCATGTAATGAGCTGGACATTGAAGGGTACGGAACTGAAATCAATCCAATATATGAACCTGATATAAAGAAAAGGTTGAAGAACATCAAACCGTTAGGCGATTACGCATGACCACCACCCCGACAACATACCGCGAATGTACCAAAATGAATTGCGTAGATTGCTCTGAAAGTTTCGGGTAGCGGTATCATTTTGTTTCATGTCTGGCAAGAAACGAACTTAAGATAAAACAGGAATTGGTCACCTCTTCCAGTCCCGAAAACATCTATTTAGAAAATGTTCAGAATGTCGCTTAAAAGTAGTATTCGCATCTTCAGTTAATTTTCCATCTTTCATTTTTGATATCAGACTTTTGTAAATCTGTTTCAATCCATTCATTCCTGATAGTTCATCCATTCCCATACTTACTCCTTGATTATACCCGCACTTCCACTGCCAAGCAAGGTCGCAATATATCCATCAAAGTCTATATCTCGCTGTTGATCCATCATGAATACCGTGCGTGTACATATCATTATAGTATTTGCGGTCTGTCTTTCCTGGATACAGCTTTCCATTCCCATATTGATTTCATAAACTTCCATTATATTATCACTATCCCCTATATATTTAAATATAAGGTTCAACCTCATATCTAAAATCTGAAAAATGGGGTTGCAATTTTTCCTTAAATACCCTCCGCGATATATTTGTATATCATGCAGAATCCTAAAGTAGTTATCCAATCATCCACAAAATCGTTACTTGATTCAAAAAAACATGATGGGCAGACGTATAATGACGTGATCCAATCATTATTATCTCAAAAACAGAATGAAATGTATTCAGCATTACCTAAAAATCGAGTTGGAAAATCTGTGGATAGCAAATTATCTGAAATCGTGGGGGCAAGTGCGGGCGATCAGGCATTCAATACGTATACCAAAACACTGAACTGGATAAAAGATACTCGCAGGAAATTACCCGGTGATGAAGAGGATACCACCACATCAGGGATTACCCCTGAACAGAGGGAAGAAGCGTTCAATAAAGATCCCCTGGTTTCCGGAATAATCACGCCATTCTTGAAAAATATATTGTTAGGTTCATATAATATCGTGACGGGTGACAATAAAAAGTTCGCGCAGATGGTTACTGATGTTGAAAAGTTTATGAAACAAATCCTATATATGGAAACTGCCAGGGTAGATTTTGAGAATTATGCCATCAAGCACGGCAAATCATACTGGCGAAAGGATTATGATGATAATGATAATCTAAAACGGTTACAGATTCTTGATGCAAAATCGATCATAACACATATTGATACTTGGGATTCATCAATCAAAGCGCATCATCAACGAATCTGGGTAAATGACGTATGGGATTCTAATGAATCTACCAATACAGTTGAATCAAATTCATGGTTCATCCCGGAGGGAGAACTAATTATAGAATCTGATAATATCGGGGATGACTCGGCATGGGAATTATGGAAAAAATATCAGAAAAAATATAATATTTCTGAAACAGCAGGATTAAGAGTGAGTGCTACTGAATCCATCATCGACATGCATAAAAATAGTATTGGCGCGCCAGCTCCTATTGATTCCGCAATATTGGCGATATGGCTAAAACGATTAGTTATTGCCAATTCTCCGAATGTGATTTTTAATACTCTTGTTCCATTCATGCACGTAAAGATGGGTATGGTTATGGAATCTATCGATTCGGTTTCAGGACAGAAAACACTAATCACTTCTGTTCCCCAGAAACCCCCTTCGGCAATGGCAACCACAGATCCAGAATTATACGCTCAGTTATTGTCAAATTATAATGGGTATGAATCCGCGAAAACAGATGCTATCAAGAACCTGATGAGATATCGTGCTGAGAATGGCGCATTTGCTACCGGGCCGGATGTGAATCTGGATATCAAACAATCAGCATCCAGCATCACAAGTTCGTTTATCGAAACCATGATCCGGCAACTCAATGAAGATATCGGGATGGCATTAGGTTTTCCAGTAAGTCTTGTTCTGGCAAAAGGGGCAGAATTAGCTACATCGCGAAGTATAAAAGACCTGTTCAATACGGTTTACTCTGGTAGCAAGCAGGACTATGAACGAATCGCATTAGAATTAATCGAAGAACGGTTTACTGACGAAACGTGGAAATTCGAGTTAAAAGATAAAGAGGGGAATATCGAATCTGGAACTTATACCCTTGAAGATACTGCTCTTGAGTTCAAACTTGGCGAACAGGATAAGAAAGATGCTCTTATTCAGGCGCAAACCGAACTGGTCACTTTGCAAACCGCACAAATCGCAAAAGCAATAGGCGCAAGTGCAAATGATATTAAAGCATATCTGGATGAAAACGAGATGGGTATCTGGGATCTGGATAATTACGACTTTGCAATAAATATGTTAGAACAGCAAGGTAATAATCAATCTGATATCCCAGAATTAAAACAAGACCTGCCAGGGATTCCAGGTCTTGAGAAGATGGCGGGTTTAGATGCTCCTGATCTGAAGGTCAGTAAGCCCAGCACTCCTGCAAAACCGACTTTACCTAGCGATGTTAGAAAAGAATCTGTGATGGAAATGATCGAGAGTACGATCAAACCGGATATAAACCAAGATCTTAAACAGAAACAGGAAGAAGATAAATTAAAAGATGATCTACTTTTCGCATTTCAGACCGCAGAGAAAGCAATGCTGGAAGCACTTGAAAAATGACATACTCTCAGGACATTCAGAATATTATCAATGCGCTCAATGTAGCTACAGCAAAGGTATTATCGAAACGAATATCGATCAGTTTTGTGATGGGTTGGAATAAGTCAGGCGTGCAGACCCCATTATCTCAATTGCAGAAAAAGGCGATTGGACAGATCGCGAGTACGTCAATCGGCTACATGCAAGAGTACAATTACGCTCTGGGAAATCAGATCAAGGACGAGATCAAGAAAAGGATGGCAGAAGGCGCAGGTTATGAGGATATTAAAAAGTCACTCAAACCGTATATTGAAGATGTATTCAAAAACGGTGTTGTGGAAATAGATAATCGGGGAAAAACAAGGATCATCTGGGGTGTGGATAAAAACGGCAATATCTTCAAGACTGAAAAAGTTATTGAGAATACGTACAGCTCAACGATTGAGAACTATGCGGATTTAACTTCTCGCACAAGTCTCCATCAAAGTTATGAAAAAGGCAGAGCAGAAGGTTATAAGGCACAAGGAATCGATTCGTGGGTTTTCACGGGTCCAAATGATGAACGTGCCAGAGTTTTCCATATAGCTCTATTGGGGAACGTTTATAAATATGGGACACCAGAAAGTGATGCTGCGGAATCCATCCTTGCAGAAATAAACTGTAGGCATCGCGCAATACCATATATGGATAACCCAGCGTATGATTTGCCACAATCTCATTATGATGAAATGAAAGACAAGGCGGGTCTTTATTGGGATGATTCTACCGAATCCTGGGCTTTATCAGAATAATTGTAGCCGGATAAAATAGTCCAATTTGATTCAAGAGGCACATCCACTAAAACAAGGATTGAAACATTACACCAACGCAGTCAGAGGTTCAAGTCCAATGATTGCGAAAACTCTAAAGGGGTCTGGTTGGGTGAGGTGGGGTAGGGTATGGTAATATAAAAACGTATTCTTTTTTTTCTTTATTATCTGGTATAACTCTTTTAAATCGAAGTGATAATTAATGCCGTACGAATCAATTGACGAACTACCTGATCAAGTTAAGGATATCCCTAAACATGCAAAGGAGATCTTTTTAGCAAGCTTCAACTCAGCATATGAGACCACCTGTAAAGATCGGGGAGATGAAAGAGAGCAATGTGCATTTAGGATCGGATGGGCTGCGATCGGATCTAAATATGAAAAGGATAAAGATGGGAACTGGGTAGAGAAGAAAGAAAATGAAACTCCCGAAACTCAGTCTACATGTCCACAAAAAGAAATAATACTATCTTCGATTCCGGTTTTTAAAGACAACGATCTTATAATACCTTTTGTTCGTGATGGAACGAAGGCATTCGGAAAGGACGGAAAAGAATATACTATCACATCCGAAGCACTTGACAGGGACTTTAAGAGTTATGAAAACGGTCACATAACAGCCAATCACAAGCAGTTAGAAACTGGGCGCATATCAGAAGTATGGCGACAAAAGCCGTTCGTCTATGGGCGTATAACTGGCTTGACTGATGAGTTAAGAGAGCTGATCTTATCGAAGGCATACAAAGGGGTGTCCCAGGAATCCACAGCAGTATCAGTTACTGAGTCCGGGGATGTTACCAGTTTGAAAGGTTTGGGAACCACGTTAGTTTTTTATCCCGAAATTCCTGCCTGCTCACCATTACAAGGTTGTGGCATTCCAATATCATCAACCATAAAAGAAGAACCTGTTTTTTCTTTAAATACACAGGATAAAATATTAGATAATAATGATCTTAAAACTCATGGAGGACTGAAATCACAAATGACTGAAGAAGAACCTGGCGCAAATGCGCTGAAAAGTACCGTCATAACGGAACTGATGGCGCTAAAAGAAACCAATATCGCGCTGACACAAGAAAACGAACATCTTAAAAGCACTATCAAGACAAGGGATGATCAGATAACAAAATTCAATGATACTCTGACATCTACTATCAAGGATACGATTGAGAAACATGATCGGGATATGAAAGAAAAGGCTGAAATGGATGCAGTCATAACGGAACTGACAAGCGTCATTAAAGTGCCTGAAACAAGAGATAGTTTCCTGAAAACGAATCCGTCCCTGGAAACGATCAAATCAACAATCGCGGCATTCAAAGAACTGGCTCCCAGACCAGATGGTAAAGTGGGCGCAACGGCAGGACAGGTAATCGAAAGCACGGTTACTGATTACGATTACGACAAAGTCAGAACTGAGTTCTATAACACAATTGGGAGGTCGTAATCATGGCAGTCTCAACAATAGCAGGACAGTACGGCGGCGGCCTAAAGATCGCATGTATCCTGAAAGAAGGGAACATCACAGTATCAAGCAGGACATACGGCCCGGGCGGAACTTATGAAGCTGGAATGACATTCGCATCTGAGATCAGAAAAGGAATGTTAGTATCACTTTCAGTAGATACAGCTAATGTGTATACTGCAACAAGCGGGATGCCGGTCGTTGATCTGCCAGCGAATGGCGTGGATACACTTATCGGTATAGTTGTCTCAGAACCAAGACTTGTGACAGCTCCAGCATCAAGCCAGACCACATGGGCTACAATGTTAGCCGGCAAATATTACAGAGTAGCAACAGTGGAAATATGGGGCGGGATAACTGCAATTAGAGCAATGCAGTGCGTATGTACAACCACAGCAGTTGTTCCGGGTGTGAAAACTACGCTCAGCGTCGATGCAAGTCTATCTCTTGCAGCATTTGAACCTGTACTAGTTGATGAAACCACAGCAGGACTTGGGTTCACTCCACTGACTTATGTGGCTACCGGAGGGACTTATACAGTCCTTGTTGGAATACACGGTATTAATTCGGTGGTGACTTAAAATGACACAAGTTTCATTACCTAACGAAAAGTTCTTGAGAAAAGAATTTGTAGTACCGACCATATTCGAGATCATGAATCCGTATCTGACATTCCTTGAAATTCTGCCAAAAGTGCAGACAGATTCAAGATCAGTCAGATACAAACAGGAATCCACAAGTGATTCAGGGGATACTAAAAAGAATACGCCCGTAACCATAACTCCGGGTTCAAAGTTCCCGCGCGTTGATATCTCAAATGTAACTATTTCAAGCGCACTCTTGAATCAGAGCGGTATTGAAGTGGCGATAGAGCGAGATGCGGTCAGATTCGCTGAAGGTGTTGATCAAATACAGAGAGCATATAAGCGTGTTGCTTATTGGCTCGCCGAGTCAATCAATACAACGATAGGAACAACCCTTACTGCGGGCGTAACTCAGGCTGGCGGTTCATGGACTCCAACAGCAGTATGGAGCGCAGGAACAGCAACACCCGTTGATGACCTTATCCGGTTCGAGGCAGAGGTTGATCAGGAGGGATACCCCTATTCGCTGTCAGATGTATACATCCACAAAACAAATTTCTATGAAATGAAAGGATATTTGACTTCAGTGGATATCGCAGACCTGAAACAGCGCGAGATATACGGTATGCCAAAGATGGACAATAACACAATCGAAATCCCGGTTGTGGGCGCAAAGATCCATAAGATGCTTTCCGGCATTACCGAAGGCGGCATATTGGGCATGGATCTCGCTAATCCTGCGGCAACCATCTACTATAATAATGATCCTGAGTTCTCACGAAAGAACATTCAGTACAAAGGCAGTAATGGCGTGTTGAAAACAGTTCCCAACTTTGGGTTTAACTTCGATACCTGGAGAGAGGACGATACAAAAAACACGATCATGCAATTCTGGATAGATCAAGTTGCTGTGATCCAGGAAAGTAAATCTGGCTTGTACGACACTGGCATATAATATTAATACAGTAATGTATTATATGCTTTTATCTTTTTTTTTATTAAACTGAAGATTCCATGTAATCCCAAGCTATTAAATTAACCTTCAGCATAGCCCTTTCGTCCATTTGTCGATGTGGACACACTATATGTAAATCTTTAGGCATAAATATTACATTCTTTTTATCTAGATGATGTGCCTGTGAACCCTCACAATATGAATTTAAATTAGGAATGTTACACAAAGCATACACAAAGTATATATAGAATAACATCATATAAGAACTTAGCCCAGGCGCAATATGCAAGGGCAATATAAAAATCTGGAGAGATAATATGAGTCTAAAATGTGAATGTGAAAATCCCGATGTGGAAATCATCGGAAAGTTGAATTGCGAACAAACAATAGCCCATCAAGGGCATGTGTGGGTATCAAAAGAAGATAGAAAGCAATATTATTGTGATGGGGTGTAAAATATGTCCGAAGAAAGAATGCACGGTGATGTTAAAGAACACGGACATGATGGATATGATTATTGGCATCCTGCAACAAGGGTGCATGCAGAGTCCACCAAGGACGAACTCCCAACGGGTCATGTCCTCAGCAGGAAGCCCCTGGCTGAAAAGTTGATACTGGATTTAGTGGGCGTTACCCCCATCCAGAAAATGGAGATCGGAAAGTCCCTGGAAATAGGGGCAGTCCAGAGCCTAATGGAAGGACTGCTGCATCATAGATGTGTGGCAAGTACCCTAATTTCAGATTCGTTTAAGGATGCCGAT
>Ga0180007_10005652_pt1 | contig 12530 bp, 22 predicted proteins | sample MM_PC_MetaG_FD_121122 | JGI IMG/M metagenome (GOLD analysis project Ga0180007, IMG submission 121122) | Groundwater microbial communities from the Aspo Hard Rock Laboratory (HRL) deep subsurface site, Sweden - MM_PC_MetaG | ecosystem: Environmental > Aquatic > Deep subsurface > Groundwater... | reverse complement strand
CAGGGCCATTTTCACGGTGACACTTACCATTTTTCCAGTAAGTTCTACTACAGCCATTTTTCTGTAAGAATCTAGCTATCTTAACAGGGAGTTCTAAATTAAGAGCAGCCCATTCAGCCCAATCTTCATGGTCTTGAATTAATTCTTCCCATGAAGTATTATTAACTTCTATAAAATCTATAGCTTTCTTACAAGCTTTTTTTCGTATAGCCATCGAGATTATTCTTTTTGATATTTTCATTTTATTTTAAGTTAAAAAATAATGTGGGTCGTACCTTACTTTTGAGTAAGGCCGTACCCACTTCCGTCACGGTAATCAATCGATTTTTCTGTCTTTTGACCTTCTGGCGGGGATTGGTGGATCTTGTCTTTCTTCAACAATATATCCTCGATCCTTCCAGTGTTTCATATCATTCCCGTATATAATTGAAAACAAGAATTTACCTTTCTTGTCAAAAATCTCCCAGAATTTTCTGGGTTCCACGACATCTCCTTTTTGGTTGGGTTTAGATGTAGATATCTATTATTTTACCTTTGTTTTTATCTATTACAGAGGTTTTTTCTATCGGTTCAAAGTCTAAGTTTTCAAATCGTCTAAAGTGTTCTATACGTAGAATTATTAAAATATCCCTACCATTTCTATCGTAAATCACCCTATAGTTTTTTGGTTCGACTATCATTATCTCTCCTTTTTTTAGTAAAATAATGATACACACCTTGATACGACCACCAGAATGATGGGGTTGGGTTATGTTCTATAATAGCTTTTTCCATTACTACTCTTGTAAAAATCCAATGATGCGCTTTACTTTGTTCGTTTTTAGATAAGGAATTATCGACGTGTAAATATTTAATTAAAATATCATTTGATGGAGGTTCTAAATCATTAAATTCTTTTATAGATTCATCCATGTGGTTAAATTGTGCCGGGATAACAATAAATGAATGTATAAGACTACTAATAAGAAACATAATGAAAAATATGAAAGACATCACACCTGGAAAACTACCAGCTACATTAAATTTATAACCAAGAATAAACATAATTATACACAGTAAAAGTAATATCATAAATCCCATTATTTTTCCTCTCCCTTAAAAAGTTTTGCTTTTTTCCAATTTTGGGTCCAATATTTATCAGTAGTAATATGGTTAGCTTTTACACATTTTGCTACATTTAAATTGAAATTTTCAATATTGAAACCTAAAATATTTCTAACCACATACCCCTCACACGTAGAACCAAAAGAAGATTTTGTAGGAATTAATAATTCTTCTAATTTACCAATTTTTATAATAGGGACAACTGGAATAGTCATAAGAAGTGATATTTCTTTAACTTCTTCCCAAGATAAAAAAAATTTATTATCTTTTATAATGTTAAATAAGAAAAAGAATTCTGGTAAGAATTCATATTTTATGGAATGTACCCCAAAAAGATTTTCCCCAAATAATTGAAGACCTTTCGGGATATTATATCTTAATGAAGATACCCATTTTGCTTTCATATGAGATTGCCACGGTTTATTATAACCCTCAGCACTTCTAGCATGTATATAATCAGAAGTCATGCATGTGATTTCACCATCCAATTTTTCTGTATAGATAACTTTTGGTAATGATAGTAAATGTTTAGGTTTGTTTAAAATGATATCATCTTTAGATACCCCTGGAGACCAAGGTAAATGAGGAGTTCTAGGATACTTCATAATAAAAATGGTTTGTTTGTAAGTTCGGGATTATCAATCCAGAATATCGTTACGGTTTGATGAGACCATCCAAGTCGCTACTTACTATTTTATATTGGTTCAGGCTCTAGGCCGTTCAAACCATTTTAAAAATGGAGATGACGAGATTCAAACTCGTAATTTTCCGCGTGCAAGGCGGATACTCTCTCAATTGAGTTACATCCCCTTAAATTATTCATACTAAATATAAAGACTTTCGGACTCAAGTGTGGTCCACAGCCGTAGTTTTATGTAGGCGTGGACGGGTACTCTCATTTCATTTTAATTTTTAAATTAAAAAAGTACTATAGAATAATTTAAATTTTTTTCTAACTAAGAAAACATCAATCTATTGCCCATTATTTCTAGAGTTTCTGATTCAGAAACTCTGGGTGATAATAATCATCTGATTTTTAAAATCAAAGTTACTAAAAAATTTTTTACTTTCACTAATTGAAATCCTTCGATATAAATCAATAGCGGTTAGTTTCTAACTAGCTATTTGATTGTTAAAAAAACTAATTAATTGTAACAATTAATAAAATACTGAAAGTAATTTAACCTAGCAAGGGGGATTCGAACCGCCCACAGAGAAACTATAGTGTTTCTTCCACAGATTTTCGTTCTGTAGTTCTACCAGTAGTTCTACCATTTTGAACTATTGCTGGTTATAAGATTAAGCGGCGGGAGAGAATTGAACTCTCACCAGGAAACGATGTTATTTCCTCCCCGGGGTTTCGTTCCAGAGCTCTATCGTTGAGCTACCGCCGCATATAATTTATAGTGAGATAGTAGTTCTGTCAAATAATTCTCTTCTGGCTCTCTTAAGAGAAGACTCATCTGGGTTTTTTATTATTATATTATAAACCCCCATATAATTAAATTCTTTACTGTCTTCAGGAGAGAAGAAAACTAGAGAACCATCTGTCAGTGGTTTTAATTTTATCATAAGTTTGGTCTCATAGCAATCGTTTTCTTTTTCTACTTCTTCAGGAGTCTCATAAATAATTAAGATTTCTATTTCAGTATCAAGATCTTTTATCATATAATTTCCTCAGGAATCACCCCCCATAAAAATCACCTGAAAAAACAAGATCCGTCATTACCTGACTCCTTTTTTGTGATTAACTGCCCCGGGACGATTTGAACGTCCAACTTCCAGATTCAAAGTCTGGCACTCTAACCTATTGAGCTACAGGGCAATTTATATGCCCTTAATACTTACCACTATTTTTATTTGATAAAAAGTGTTTGACTATCAGAGTTATTAAAACAATTAGAGTAAAAATTGCAGAACATAAAATGTTACCCCACAAGGGAAAAGTAACCCACAGCCAATTCCATGAAATAATATCACTCAGTTTTAAACCAATTAATAGTATAGATAACAATAGAATAAAATTAGAATAAAATTTTCCCAATTCCATTTTCATTTTAATTCCTCCTAAAAGTGTGAATTGCGCCCGGTGCGGTTCGAACGCACGCTCCCCGGATTAAAAATCCGGTGCTTTTCCAATTAAGCAACGGGCGCTTACTCTCCGGATAGGAGTTGAACCTATAACCTAACGGTTAACAGCCGTTTACTCTACCGATTGAGCTACCGGAGATTTTTATTTACGTTTACTCTTGGTCTTTTTTTCTTCTTCAGGCAGAAAGTTATTTATCTTAGAGGGCAAAGGTTTAGATTTACCACAAACGGTACATCTTATTTCTTGTGCCTTAGTACTTATTGTATGAATTCGTTTATTGGGCCCATAAGTATTGTTCTGAAAAATTGCAGAATTTTTTATTAGAATTCCATTAACCCCGTAACCTTCACATCCGCATTCGTGAATCATTTTGATTTTTCCTGTTTGTTATGTTTATACAAAATAATATTTTTACCACTTATTTTAAGCAAAGTTTGATTACAATTATTACCTATCTGTTTGAGTTTAGTAATCCAACCATTATAATTCCTTATACCATTAGCATCTTTACCTTTTGTACAACAAGGGACTACGGCCCAAGAAATATTTTGTTTTTCAGCGGCTCTAATTATTTCGCTTGTAGCTTCGTCTGGATGCATACCGACTATAAGTTCTTCTTCTATTATGGTGTTTCTATCGAACCACCCTTTACAGTAATGTATATTTTTGTGGGTTCTTCCTACAAAACGAGGTTTATTCTCAATTACACGAATCATATAGCCTTTATTTGCTAATTTCCTTGCTAATTCCCCTTTCCCATCCGCAACTACTAGTATAGATTTTGCGTAAGGGAAATTTTTGTTAATAAATCTGGTAAAAACTGAATTTCTGTTTGGGTCCCCCATCAAATCTCCTCTTAAATAAAAAGTACAACCTTAGGGGGATTCGAACCTCCGTTGCCGGATCGAAAATCCGGTGTCTTAAACCTGACTAGAAGATAAGGCCACTTTCATTTTATATTTTGTCTGAAGTAGCTCTCTTAAATAACTTAACGGTAATTTTTTTAATTTTGATAGAATGCTTTGAAATATCTGTATTAAACATTAATTCTCTTGAGTTGTGGGATGTAACGCGGGTGGTAGGATTCAAACCTACGACACTCAGCTTAGAAGGCTGATGTTCTATTCACTGAACTACACCCGCTAGATTTTATTTAAATCTTTTAGTAAGTGATAATCACCAATAAATCTGAGTGATTTTGGTAATGAACTAGTGAACGTCATGTATTGGAAAGAATGATAGATTTGTAATCTATCTTCAGAAGAAAAACTATTACATTTACTGCTAATGATGATTAATTCGCAAGAGAATAATTTTTTTCCCTCTATTATAGATTTCATTGAAAAGAAAGGCACTAATTCTTGGGAGTTTTGTAATACCCCAACGGCGAATAACGGTTGATTCATTTTATACATATAACTTAAAATTTTTTGAAGATTTAAAACAGGATAACCAAAACTCAAAATCCTTATCTAGCTTAAATTTAATTCTTTTACCTTTATTTATTAACTTACCACTTACAACTAATTCTTTTTTATTTTTAAATATTTCAGGTAAAGAAGTTTCGTTATTTAAATAATCCCTAGCTATTATTATAGCTTCATCTATATTAGATTTTTTTAGGGGTGGTTTACTAGAGTGATAATGTTCTATACTACGCAATTTATTATTAATTTTCCATCCAGAATTTAAGGTTACAGATGTAGATTTAATATATGTTAAAAAAGATGTGTCCCACAAGATAGATATGAGTTTTTTTTCTTTTTGATTGTCACTTATTTCAATTGATGGGTATTTACATGGTGTGGAAGGAAACAATTCTCTTATCAACCAATTTACTTTGTTATTAGCTATCGATAAATAAGAGGGAATATAATCGTTATTAGAATGTTTTGGTTTATAGGATAAAATTCTTCGATTTTTAATTCGGGTACGCGGTAAAACAGTATTAATATTTAGTTCTAACTCTAATAAAATTATATTTAGACCTAAATTTAGTAGTGCCCTCTTATCAAGAAAATTTTCCATGACGATTCCTTAGGGTTTTAATTTTTCCCACTTAATATAAATAAAGGGAATCGATATAGCATTAAATATTAAATTTCTCATTTTATTACTTCCAATTTCATTAAGTGAATGAATGATTACACGAAGATTTTTTAAATCGTTTAATTTAATTTTAGCAAATTCATAGCCAGACAATTCATCAGAAGGGGGGCCATTTCTGTCCCATCTAAATCATGATCTAAAAACACTAAATCGTAGTGTTTGGTAAATTTGTCTACTCCTTCTTTTACTGAACTAGCAATAGTTAGTGAATGACCAATTAATTCTCTTCTAAAAATTTTTATCCTCTTAAAATGATTGTAGGAAAAGTGAAACACACATAATTAATGTAAACTTTATTTAATTTATTTTTTTATTTTAGATAATATTTCGTTTAGTTTAAAATCTATTTTGGAATAGAATTCTTCACTATTAAATTTAGGGAATGCAGTAACTCTCATTTCTATTTCAGAATGGCAATTACTGCACAAAGGTATGCACTTAGTTTTAATTTCAGTTATAATATCAATGGGGTGTTTATTTTTAGCTTGGCTTATTCCGAAAGATTTTATACTCTTAACTATATGATGAAACTCAATATTTTTATAACATTTAGAACCTTTATAACCACAACAACAACAGCATAAACTTTCTTTTATATTTTTTAACCATAAACCAACATAATAACGTTGATAAGATTTATACCCAACATGTTTATGATATTCACTCTCACATTTTTTACACCTATATCTTAAATAGGGTCCATCCCTAGAAAATTCCGCTACGGGTTTTTCTAGTTTACATTTGTTGCATATTTTAGTTTCTGAATTTACATTTTTCATAAGCTAAAAAATCCACTTCGTAGGGTTCAACTCCCCCAGTGTGTAAAAAGCATAATCCACCAGCGTTTCTACCGGTAAATGTACACCGTACACTTTTATCTACTACACACAAATTCCTATTATCCATGGGAACTTGAGAAGAAGATTCACAGAAAGAGAATAATTCAGCAATAGTATTGATTGTTATACCTAATCCATTTGCAATAAGAGTTTTAATTGATGGGTGTAAGTCTTCATCTTTATCTTCTTTAAGAAAATCCTCAATCAATTTTGATCCTAAAAGTATTAATAGTGTTTCCATGTGTATATTACCCTCGATCTGTTTTGTTAAGCTGAGTAATTCTTGTGCATTAATTACGCAAATATAAAAATTTTTATTTACACACTCTATTTAGCTTAAAATTATTAATCCCAATTTATTGAGTAAAAATAGTGCAGCCATCTATTACACCGCAGAAGAAAGAATTTAGTCTAAGTTTATCTCTATTAGATAATAAGTTATCACCTGTAGGAATAGCAATATACCTAAAAAGTTCATCTAAAATATCAGATAAAATTATTGAATAATATTTATTAACAATTTTAAATCTATCCATAATCCCCTCAAATATTTCAGAATTTATCTGGGTATTAGGTGTAAACCACGAGAGAACATTACACCTTATATTATTCCCTAATAAAGTCGCTGCTAATTCCGGATGCTCTTGGTTTTTTAGGAGTAAAATAGCACTACTTCTACCTAATCTTTCTATTGTATTTTGAGTTCTTTCTTCATTTAATTCTGAATTAGGTAATACAGAACAAGAGGTTAGTAATGATAATCCTAAAAAGAAATAAATTGTTTTCATTTATTTTTGTTAAAGAGAATGTTTTTAAAATATAAGAATAATTCCCAATAAGATATCACAAAAAAATATACTAAGAGAAATATAGTTAATTTTATTCGTTTGAGAAATTTCATTTTAAGTCCATAATAAACTCATCAATTGTCTTAAGATTTATATCACATTTTATTTTTTCAATTTGTTTTATCTTGAGTTTTATTAATGAATAAGTCTATATCTAACCCTACTTCTTTTTCATTATATCCCCCAAATTTATTTCTGGCGAGTGTAATATTCATATCGTTAATGCTAACTCCCCGATTGTAAGCATACTCTGCTATAACTTCTTTTAAATCATCATGATTCAGGTGTAAAAAATCATTGACTATTAAATTTTTCTTGGGTATGTTTTGTGGGTTAGGTGCATTATTAATTTCTTCCAATAATTCCTCTTCTTTTTTCTTTTCTTTTTCTAATAAAATATCATTTATTTCTGTGCTTACGGAATTGTCTCCAATAGTATGATCTCTTTCTAATACCCAATAACCATTTTTTTCTACATACCCCTCTATTTTTTCTATTTTAAATAAAGGTAAACTAACTAACTCATTTTGAGAAAATAATATCTTGTTAAAATAATTAGTATAATCCTTTAAATTATCAAATTGTTTTTCTTTAGTTTTCCCTGAATCTAACTTAAAAATTATTTTATACATGTCGAATAAACCCAAAGTTAAAGAAAAATTTAAATTTATTTTAAAATCCAATCTAGTTGTTTTTCTTTTAAGAAGTCGTAAATTACAGGTAAGGATACTACTTTTGCCATATGTGGAAGAAGAATACCATAATACCCTGGGATAGCATGAGTTAAACCTATTAATTTTCCGGTAATCTTTAAGAACACACCACCACCCGAGTTACCAAAAAAGATAGGTGAAGATACCCATAGCCCATCATAAAAAGAAGAAACTATACCGTCAGTAGCATGAGGTGGAAAACCAAGTGGACAACCAATAGCGTAAACTTCTGTTAGTATTTTGACATATTTCCATTCATCTAAAGATAGTAGTTCTGCTACTGGTAAATTTATATTTGGGGATAAAATAGCCAGAATAGCTAAGTCTTTTTCTTCATCAGAAGCTAGAACCCCCGCTGGTGTAGAGAACCATAATTCTGCTTTCTCATTAAACAATTCTATTACTACACCACAATCATCCAATACCCCCTTAAGCCAAGACCCATTAGTAACTGTAGGAGCATTGGCAATAACATGATAATTAGTAATTACGAAATGTACTGACCCTCTTCTCCCAACAATAATACCAGATCCGCTCCCCTCAAAACTTACTTTGCAAACTGTAGATAGAGTTTTATTTATAATAAAGGAAGTTGAAGGTATGTTTTTTCCTTCTATTAATAGAATGTTATTTGAATTAGCTGAAACAAAAACAAGATTTTCAATATTCTTTTTAGGTGGTTTAATCTTAGTTTGTTGTACAAATGAAAAACATAACCCAATAAGAATAGTAAGAACCGCTAAACCACTTAATTTTTTCATAAACTATTACTCCTTAAATTTAGAGAATTCTTTTTTAGCGTTGTTAATTAAATCTTTAACATAATAAGGGGCGCAACTCGAACATAAATTACCAGTAATAGGTATCCCATTCTTTACTTCCATAAGTTCTTCACCTGAAAATTTATACAGTTCTGTCCAGTCATCCGCTGTTAAAATACCGAATAACTTTATATAAATTTCATCCTTTTTAATTATTTTAGCACAGTGAGAACAATTAATGGCCTACCTCTATTCTTTAATTATGTATTCTTCTTCTTCGTCCAAATTATTTCTAATTGTTAAAATAATATCCCTAGTTTCTATATTTAAATCGTCCAGTAAAAATTCTTTAGATTTAGCATTACAATATTTGCAATAAAAAGATATTTTATTTGATGTCAGATAATGAACAAAATTTCCTATAGAATATCTATGTAACCCTAATTTGCATATCCATGGACTTTCTAACCATGACAAGATCTTATCACAGAAAAATACTTTTAACATAATATTCTCCAGAGTGGGCCGTAATGGGTTCGAACCATTAACCTCCTGCGTGTAAGGCAGGCGCTCTACCAATTGAGCTAATGGCCCAATCGGTGTCGAATTGAGTTCGACACCTTTATTATACACCAAAAAATATATTATCAAATAGATTTTCTTTTGGGTGTAGTGGAAATTCTCATGGATTTTTTTTCCACCACTAACAATTTGAACAACTTGCTCGCGTCAGCTGAGTTTTTAGGATTTAATAAAAATCTACCCAATTTTTTCTTATTATTAATTATTATCTTGGGGTATTTAGAGATACAATTTAAAGCTTCTGTGGTGTCGTTTTTCCATAGAGCATCATTAAGTGTGTTCATGTTTGACACAGTAAATTCGTCTCTTACAGTTCCCAAACTGTTTCTTTCTAAGATTTCTTTAATTAAAGGTAATGATTTTTGGGAGTCAGCGGTAAAATTTTTTATGATATCAATTCGTATATATCTGTCGCTATCTCCTGGATTAGACTCTTTATAGCTTGTGATAACCATTTTTTTAAGATTAGTCTCTTGAAAATATTTAGTCGCGTATCTTTTTTTGATTAGATCGTGTGGCTTGGCCTTTATGGTTCGTCCATTTCGTACATATTTGTCACCCCTTAAAAATTCCCTGGAACTATTCAATTTAGTACCACAATAAATAATGGTGCCATCAAGTTCATTTTTATCCATTTGTTAAATTCCTTTGCATTCTTTTTTTTCTTCTTTCTAAAACTTCTTTCTTTGTGAGTAGTTCCGCATTCCTTGTATTATTTTTATTACCGTGATAAAATAATCCAGCATTTTTTGCTGCCCTCGATAAAGCGAGAGCTCTGCCTGTGGCTTTACTGAATTTATCATTAGGGTTTAAAATAGCTTGTCCAATTCCTAATGGTTCATGTTCTATTCTAAATCTTCTAATACCTCCCACTTTTTTAAAGTCCGAAAGTTTATATATTTCAACATCCGTAATTAATCTTTCATCTTTTGCATAAGCTGTGGTAGCATTTCTTTTACTATAAAATACATAAATCCAATAGTCCCCTATAATCATTTCTGACCCCTTTCTTCAAATAGATCAATATCTAACTCTATATCGTTTTCTTGTAAATTATCTAAAATTTCTTTTTTGCATAACCCATTTTCTTTTAATTTTACTAAAAGATTAATATAGCTAGAATACTCTGTGAACTTTTGTTTTAATTCATTTTGTATTAATTCTTTTTCTAATTCTTTAAATATTGTTAAATGAAATTTAACTGAATCCAGAGCAGATATTTTTTGGGTTTTATCCCAGCTTTCAAAATTATTCAACCATTTTATAGAAGAATCAGGGATTATTTGGCGGGTTACGCCAAAATATTTTTTTACTAATGAATTCATAGAAGTATCTTTGTAACCCAATAAATTACCTAAAAGAGTTAACCCAAGCATTCTATTAGGCATTAATTCATATTGAGTTGAAAACCAAAGATTAAATTTTATAGGATCAAACGTTATTTTTCTAATTGAAGAAGTAGTTAAAAGATGTGCTAAATTTTTATGAATTTTTGAGTCAAGTTTTATAATATTAATTAATTTACATATAGGAGAAGGATATCTGCCAATTTGTAGAGTGCATAGTTCATCTTTTGTTGGATCATCCCCACTAGTGGTTATTTCTAGAGATATAAGAGAAGCACCCAGTATATCATTAGGAATATCTGTTTGATGGTATTCTACCATTCTACCCCCCTAAGCAAAAATTTGTAATTTTAATATTTCGTAGAATTCTGTGATGAGATCTGCAAGATCTCTTTTATAATCGAAAGGATTTTTTGAAGAGTCTCCAAATTCTTTAGCAAGAATTAAACAATATTTTTTAAGTTCTGCTATAGCTATAGGTGTATCAGCTGATGGTCTTCTAAAAATACTATTAGGTATCGGGTTCTTTGTTAATATTTCCATGGATTTTTTTTTGGCGTCGGGACTATCCACTACCTCTTCCATACTATGTAAACAATGATGAAATAATAATCTCAAAAGTCGTGCTTCAAGTATTATGCGGTCAGCTTCATAAATATCTTCTGTTTTTTCAGGGTTCATTTGTTCCAAATTCCGTAAAAAAGTGTTTTAAGAGACAGGGTAGGTTTTCTTTATCTAGATAGTTTTTTATTTGATTCCACTTTAAAATAAATTTGCGTTTATGGTAGAAATAATCCAGGTCTGTATATTCTAAAGCTAAGTCTAAATTTCCATTACAGTAGATATTCTATAAGCTAGTATAGACTCAGACCCATACTTTCTTATTTCCTCTATAACTTTATCACTTAAAATTTCTAAATATATCATTTTAAAAAAGCTGCCAGTAGGAATCGAACCTACACCAGATGTTTTACAAAAGCATTACTCTGCCTAGTTGAGTTATGGCAGCCATACATTAGTTAGAGTTAAATGTATTATAGCGGGGGCGGGAGTCGAACCCGCGTGGGCAGGTTATGAGCCTGCTAGGTGACCGTTACCTTACCCCGCGTTTTCTTGGAGGTGCCGTGAATCGAACACGGGTCCAGTGATGTTTTCATAAAACCATCTACGCTCATAGTTTATTTTTATTAGAATAAACAAACTTAGCCGTTTCCGGCACTCAACTTTATTTGTCTTTCCAAATTGTCAACTTGTCAATCTTCCAACAAATACAAGTTTCTTTGTTGGCAGGGCTACCCGCAGTCGATTAAGCTGCGAGGGCTACTTTGGAAGAACCAAAAGAGCCGTGGTAAAGTTTACCTTCGCCGTTTGTTATTGTGATTAGATTTTGACGTGGTTCTAATCATCCACGGAGCGCAAGTCTTACTACGATCCATCCTGTCGATGCCTTTTCACCCCCCCGATATGTAAATTAAATTATCTACATATTACTTATAACAATTTTATTATGGGTTGCCACCCCAAACATTGTAATAATCGTCATATGAAGAATCTATTAAATTATCGGAAGAATCTGTATTGGGGTTCTCTGGATTTATAGAATTACATAATTTACCATAATTGAGTAAACATTCTCTTTTTTTATTCCAAGTGTCACATATGCAAACTTTAGAATAATAATCACCTAGTCTGTGTTTGTATTTCGCTCCACAGCCATGTAACCCAAAACACTCCCAATCAAATGCTCTTAACAATCTATTACAATATAAACACTTATATTCCATATATATATCGGGGTGACTGGATTCGAACCAGCGACCTCATGGCCCCAAACCACGCACTCTAGCCAGACTGAGCTACACCCCGAAATAGAGGTGTAATCATTTAATTTCAAATTTTCTGGTAAATGGATTTTTTACTTTAATGGTGTTTATTTGTTTTTCCCATTTATTTATCAAATTATAAGAACTTATTTCATTAATATTGTACCCTATATGATTTAAACGTACCATATTAGATTTTAAAATAAATTCTTTTTTGTTATTAAATTTATTTTTCTTGAATTTGGATTCAGAAATAATATTTATTTCAATTTGTTTATCTGGTGGTAAAACTCTGTTTTGAAAAAGTAAAAAT
>Ga0180007_10005651_pt1 | contig 12535 bp, 10 predicted proteins | sample MM_PC_MetaG_FD_121122 | JGI IMG/M metagenome (GOLD analysis project Ga0180007, IMG submission 121122) | Groundwater microbial communities from the Aspo Hard Rock Laboratory (HRL) deep subsurface site, Sweden - MM_PC_MetaG | ecosystem: Environmental > Aquatic > Deep subsurface > Groundwater... | reverse complement strand
CTCATCATAGAGATAATCACGCAAGTAGCAAAAACCGTATTAAAATAAAAATAATAATACTATCTAAAACAAACACAATTAAAAAGAAAGGATACCTCATGAACTTTACTAAATTCCCCAGAAGAAAATATCTTCAAAGCCCGACACCCATTGAATTTTTACCTGCATTGACCAAAGCCCTTGGCAATGATGTTAAGCTTTATATCAAACGGGACGATCTGCTTCCCGGAGCTGCCGGCGGCAACAAAACCAGAAAACTTGAGTTCTGTATCGGCGATGCCCTTGCAAAGGGAGCAGACACCATCATCACCTGCGGAGCTGTTCAATCAAACCATGCCCGGCTTACCGCTTCCTGGTCTGCCAAAGAAGGACTTGATTGCCACCTTATTCTTGAAGAAAGGGTAAAAGGGTCTTATAAAGAGAATGCCAGCGGAAACAATTTTCTGTTTGAACTTCTTGGCGTGAAAAGCATTGATGTTGTTCAAGGGGGTTCCGACATGATGGCCCAGATGAACAAAAAAGCAGATGAGCTTGCAACTGCCGGTAAAAAGCCCTATATCATTCCAGGTGGGGCATCCAATGCCATAGGGGCCACAGGATATGCGGTGTGTGCAGAAGAAACCATGAATCAGCTCAATGAAATGGGTATTGATATAGATCACATTATCGTTCCTTCAGGTTCTGCCGGAACCCATGCCGGAATGGTAGTCGGTATGACCGGCGTGAATGCCAATATCCCCATCAGCGGTGTCAATGTGTCCAGGCCCAAAAAAGTCCAGGAAGAGATTGTGTACAAACTGGCCCTGGAAACAGCTCAAAGACTGGGAGTAAAAGGCGGGGTATCACGAGAAGAGATTGTATGTTTTGATGAATATGTCGGACCGGGTTATTCCCTTCCGACAAAATCAATGGTCGAAGCAGTAAAACTTTTTGCCCGAACAGAAGCCATTCTTCTGGACCCTGTATATTCCGGCAAAGCGGCTGCAGGACTCATTGATCTTGTTCGCAAAGGTCATTTCCCCAAAAATTCAAAAGTACTTTTCCTCCATACGGGAGGTTCTCCTGCTCTGTATGCCTATATGGATACATTCAGACAGGAATAAATCCTATTGACCCAGTTTTTATTGGCCCGGGTATTATTTGATCTGGCAACATGCAGAAGGCTATTATGGTTTCAGCCGCTTTAAATCATCGTGGCAAGGGATAAGAACAGATGAAAAAAGAAAAAATAGTCGGTATCTTAGGGGGCATGGGTCCTGAAGCAACCGTTGATCTGATGCAGCGCATTATTCGCCTGACACCAGCTCTTGATGATATGGACCATATCCGGTGTATTGTGGATAATAATCCCAAGGTCCCGTCCAGAATAAAAGCCATTATCGAAGGAGATGGAGAAGATCCCGGGCCTTGCATGGCAGATATGGGAAGGCGGCTTGAATCCTGGGGAGCTGACTTTCTCGTAATTGCCTGCAATACAGCCCATTATTATTATGATGCTGTCCAAAATGCCGTAAAAATTCCCGTCATAAATTTGATTGACCTTGTGTCCAATCATGTAAAAGTTAATTTTCCGGAACATGATAAGGTCGGCATACTGGCTTCTCCGGCTGTTGCCATGACAGGACTGTATACAAAAAGGTTTAAAAAATTGGGGATTGAGGATATCTGGCCTGACCCTGATTATCAGGCAAGCCTTTTTAATATTATCAAACAGGTCAAAAAAGGGAACACGGATTCCAATGTGCAGAATGACTATACAAAGGTATGTGAAAACCTGCTGAACAAAGGTGCACGGATAGCCATTATTGCCTGTACTGAACTGAGTGTCCTTGGTGGCGGACTGCCCATAAATACCATTGATGCGGCACAGGTTCTGGCAATAGAGATTGTTCAGGTGGCAAAGAATCAGAAAGAGCCGGAGCCGGTATCCTGAACCGGCTTTGAGCCATAAAAAATTTATCTTCCTGGCTGTTAAAGACCAGAACAGATTGACAAATAAGCAAATTCATACTAATTGAATGGCGAATTGTTCATGAATTATTTCATAAAATGTTTTATGAACAATAATTAAATATTTAATTAACAGGAGCTATTCATTTGAACGATAACAACTCTTCCATGAAATCCTTACAGGCATATGAAAAAATAAGAGATATGATTCTCAGCGGGTTTAAGTTTCCTGGAACCCGTCTTGTCCTATCTGAACTTGAAGAGGAATTTGGTATTGGTCGTGGACCTATCAGGGAAGCTTTGATGCGTCTTGACCGGTCCGGTCTTGTAAAAAATATCCCATACAAAGGCGCTATTGTTGCAACTCCTCCCAAGCAAAAAGAAATCCTTCACATCTATGACCTGCGGGTGAATTTAGAATCCAAACTTGCTGTCGAGGCCATGGGAAACCTGACTGATTCTGATATTTCAAAACTTGAAAAACTGCACGCTACCATGAAGGAGCTTCCCAAAAACCACTACCATTTTGACAGGCAGTTTCATTGTCTTATTTATGAAGCATCAAATCTGCCCCATCTTTGCAACATTTCTCAGACATTGATCCAATCGGTTGAGAGTGTGTTGAATATTTACAGATGGGAAAAAGAGCATTGCATTAAATTTAACGAGGAACACGAAGCAATCCTTGATGCGCTTAAAAGCCAGGATCCTGATCAATTAAAAAAAACACTTGAAATAAATATCAAAGGTGGACTTCGAATTATTAAAGAAACCTATAGTAAAATGTTAAGAGTTCCTTTTGAATAATTCAGAATAAAAATCAATCAGATAATTTGGGACTTAGTCGTTTGATACGTTAATCATATCAAAAATGAGGCAGATATCACATCATTCTTATTTGTCAGTTTTTGCTTTATACTCAGTGCATTTACATTTGGTTTTGCAGGGTTTGGCTTTGCACTGGTTGCAGTGCCTTTGATGGCGATTGTTCTGCCGATTAAAACGGCTGTTGCGCTCCAGTTTCCGTTTGGTTTAATTCTGGTGGGATACAATGTCGTCAAGTATGGTAAAAATATTAACCTTGTAAAATTGTGGCCTTTTTTTATCGGTGCCGCTATTGCCGCCCCCATGGGGTTTGCTGCCCTTAATTGGTTTCCTGAGGCCATAATGAAACAGGCATTGGCCCTGCTCATTGTTTTAAGTATCCTCTCTTCCAGATTGACATGGACGGAAAAGCTTGCAAAAAATTTTGCCAAAAGCGACTTGGCCGGTGGATTGCTGGGTCTTCTCAGCGGATGGTTTCTAGGGGCATACACCATTGGGGGTCCGCCTGCAGTTATTTATGCAAAGACAAAAGAGGCTGACCCCATAAAGATAAAAGGGATAATCGCTATATATTTTCTGGTGACTGATCTGTGTATTGGCAGTCTGTTCTGTTATTCCGGAATTCTAAACAAAGAAATTTTTTTACAGGCTGCCAGACATTCGCCTTTCGCAATTATAGGTTCTTTTATCGGGGTATTGGCCTTTAAAAAAATAAGTACCAAAGGGTATCTGCTGGCAGTGGATATGTTATTGCTTATCGCAGCAATTTTATTGTGCGTAAAATAATAATCAGCATTAAATTTGTGATGCTGCCTTTTGCCGATAAAAATTTTATCTCCCGGACAAATGAATGAAAACAAATAACTGTCAAATATAATTTTTTTACCTACATCTTCATTCTCAGGTTTTCAGGATCATAAGGTGAGCCTGGAACCATGGTTGCAGGAATTAGCTTTCCCTCAACCATGATGGCATATTTCCCCTCTTTAATCCATTCATCCGTTATACCTTCAGGATTTTTCAAATAACCCATGGCAACTGCCCTTCCAACTTCAAAGCCATAGGCTCCGGATGTTGTTGTGCTTATATATTCCCCATTTCGATATATTGGCTCATTTCCATAAAGCATGATGTCTGGATCATTTAAGGTAAACATGACAATTTTCCGGAAAAGTTTGCCTTGTCTTTGTCTGGCAAGGGCTTCTTTGCCCAGAAAATCTGCCTTGCCAAGTTTAACACCAAAACCAAGCCCTGCTTCATAGGGATTGTCATCAGGGGTTATGTCTGATTCCCAGTGGCGGAAACCCGTTTCCAGGCGAAGTGAGTTGATGGCCTGCATGCCCACCAGTTTCAGGCCATGATGTTTGCCTTTTTCCATAATGGCATCAAAAACAGGAACCGTAAAAAACGACGGAATATACAATTCCCATCCCAGTTCTCCAACATAGGACATCCTTACGGCCAGAACCCTTGCATAGGCAAGATCGATATATTGTGCTGTGCTGTGGGGGAATGCCGGGTTGGAAAGATCTGCATCAGTAAGGCATGACAGCAGGTCTCTTGATTTGGGTCCCATGACAGCAAGCATGGAATATCCATGGGTGACATCGGTTATGGTACATACAGCATCTTTGGGGATTCTGCGTTTAATATAATCCAGGTCACGGACCGTTGTGCCGGCTGCTGTAACAATGAAAAAAGTTTCATCATCAAGCTTTGTTATGGTGACATCTGTTTCAAACCCACCCCTTTCATTTGTCATGGGTGTGTAAACCACCCTGCCCGTTTCAACATCCATGTCATTGGTACAAAGGTATTGCAGAACTTTTTGGGCATCACGGCCCTGCACCAGAAGATTGCCCATGGAGCTCAGGTCATACATGCCCACCCCATGCCTGACGGCCAGATGTTCCTGTTTCTGAAATGGCAGCCAATTTGGTGATCTCCAGTCATATTTATGGACAGGTTCCACACCTTCAGGTGCAAACCAATCTGCTCTTTCCCATCCAGCTATCATGGAAAAACAGGCCCTGTTTTCCTTGAGCCGGTCATGGATCGGGGAACATATAACAGGTCTGGCCGTTGTTCTCTGGCGGTTTGGATAATGGTGTTCATAAAGAATACCAACAGATTCAATCACCCTGTCATGGAGGTATCTGGCATTGCTCTGCCAGGGAAAATACCGGCGCACATCAACGGGCCAGAGCTGTTCCTCGGGATACCCTTGTGAAATCCACTGGGCAATGGCGCGCCCCGTACCTGCTGAACCGGCAATGCCAACTGAGTTCATTCCGCATCCCACAAAAAAGTTTTTAACACCAGGAACTTCACCCACCATAAAGGCATTGTCCGGTGTAAAGCTTTCAGCACATACTTCCAGATGCCTGATCTGGGCATCTTCCAGGGCAGGAAAGCGTTCAAGACCGCAGTTCATAAACACCTCAAACTGATCCCAGTCTTCAGCAAGTTCAGTAAATTTCCAGTCTTCGGGAATTCCTTTCATACCCCAGGGCTTGGCAATTTTTTCAAAGCCACCCAGGAGGATTCCGCCGGATTCTTCTTTAAAATAGGTGACCCCGTCAAAATCGCGAATGGTTGGAAAATTTTTTTTCAAGCCGTTAATGGGAAGGGTAATGGCGTGCATGTGCTCTGCCGCATGAAGGGGAATACTGACATTGACCATTCGACCGATATTCCGTGCCCACATGCCCGCACAATTGACCAGATACTGGCATTTAACCGGCCCATGCTCGGTTTCAACGCCTGTTATTTCGCCTTTTGCCGTTTTGATATCAATCACCTTACAATTTTCAACAATGACTGCACCACCTATTTTAGCACCCTTTGCAAGTGCCTGGGTGGCACCGATGGGATCGACCTGGCCGTCATTGGGAAGATAGAATGCTGAAATAAGACCTTTTGCGCTCATTCCCGGAACCATGTCTTCTGCTTCTCGAAGACTGATTTCATGCATATCAATGCCAAATGCTTTTGCCATGGCAGCCCCCCTCAGCCATTCCAGTCTCCGGTCCTGGGTCTGGCACACACCGATTGCCCCGGTCCTGACAAAATAGGGATCCACCCCTGTTTCTTTGCCAAGCCTGGAATACAGTTCAGATGCATATTTTGCCAGGTTTGTCATCTCCTGATTCTGACGCAATTGGGCCAGCAGACCGGCTGCGGCAAAGGTTGTACCACAGCCCAGCTCTTTTCGTTCCAGCAGGAGGACATCTTTGAATCCGATTTTGGTTAAATGATAGGCTGTACTGCATCCGACGATACCACCGCCGATAATAACGATCTGAGCCTGATCCGGTAATGCTGTAGTCATTGAAACCCCCTAAGGACCGCAAATTTTATAACTTGAACGAAATAACTTAGGCACCCGGAAATAAATATATCACCAATTTCGGAAGGCCTTAACGTTCGCCACTGTTTTATGGACGCAGATTGGCGCAGATAATCGCAGATTAGGTGTCCTGAAAATCTGCGTTAATCTGCGTCCTATTTTGGAGATTTAGTTTTTTCCGAGTTCCTTATTTCATCTGCGATCCTAAATCATATTTTTAAAATTTTTTTTTATTGTTAATGCCATTTGTATACTGGAATTCTTTTTCACAGTTTTCTATAATTTATAGCGCATGCAACAGGCGTACCACGCTGTCTATTCACGGATCATTTGTCTTGAGCAGGAAAAATATGAAAAATAAATCTTTATAAAACAACCGGTTATACGAAAAATAGACGTCTGCGAATTAACATACTGGAACGAGTGAGTCTTTTCCCGGAACCTGTCGTTATCTTCTATCTGATCAACAATAGACAAATTGATGCATTTTTGCATCGTTCATACGATAAAAAAGAGTTATCAGAACGCCTGGTCGATCCATTTTCTGGCTTTTGCACAATGATTGACATCGCCCATGACAATTAGCGTTGTTTCCGGTTTCAACACGGTTGAGTCTCCCGGATCAAACTCGATTTTCTCATGCTTTTCCCGAATGCCAAGAATCAGCAGACCAAATTTTTCCCTTAATTTCATTTCGAGTATTGTTTTTCCTATAAATTTTGAATTGTTTGGGATAGTGATCTGATTAATTCTAAGGGTTCCCTGATTGGAACGGAGCATGCTGTCAAGAAAATCAACCACAGTGGGCCTTAGCATTTCAGAAGCCAGGCGTAACGCCCCGATGGAATTCGGGGACACAACTCCATTGGCACCGGCTTTATAAAGTTTTGATTCCAGTTTCTGGCTGGTCATTCTTGATATGATGCGTATGGAGGGGTTGAGCATTCGTGATGCCATTGTAATATACAGATTGTCCTTGTCCGAAGGCAGCGAGATAATGATGCCTGCTGCAACATCTATTCCAGCCTTGACAAGATTTTCATCATCTGTTGCATCTCCTTCGATATAGAGCAAATCCGGCATCATGGTCTGGCATTTTTTTATGATATCGCAGCTTTTCTCAACCAGGACAATGGGTTCATTGTTTTTATTAAGTTCCAGGAGAACAGGACAACCTGTTTCACCACCACCGCAGACAATATAATGGTTGGAAAGTTGTTTGATTTTTTTTAACATTTTCTTTTTCCTTAAAATTCCTGAGAGTTCCCCTTCGATGATCATTGCGGTCAAGGTGCTGATACCATAGAGAATGATGCCCATTCCAAAAACAATCAAAACCATTGTAAATATCTGGGCATAGATGTTGCTCGACACATCCAGAACTTCAGCATATCCCACCGTGGTAATAGAAATAATCGTCATGTAAATGCAGTCGATGAAACTCGATTCTTCACCAAAAAGGAAAAAATAACCCGTACTTCCCAGCATGACCACAAGGAAGATAGACAAACAGACAAAATATAATCTATGCTGCATCATGGAACGATGGTTTTCCCGCGACAGTAAATCCGGCCTTTACCAGACCCTTTTACTGATGTTGTCAGTTTATCCATCAAATCCTCCACGGCTCATGGTGTGAACGATAAAGACGATTTTTCCTATGATTAAAATATGATTGCTTTTTGTCTGTTCACTTGCTCACTGAATGGGTTCAAAATGTATCACCGGCAGATTCGGATGAGAATTCAAGTCCGTAGGAGACTGAACCGTCAAGTTGTTTTTCCGCCCATACAAGCTTTGCGACACGGATCTCTGCATCATCGTTTTGACCTATTTTCATATGAATCGTGATGGGATCTTTGGTTTCCAGACGAATACCAGAACCAGACTGGTCCAAAGCCTGGGCAGTGATAATATCGGCATTCACATAAAACCTTGCGCCTTCTTTACAGATCTCTCGAATACTCTTACGACAATCTTTCTTTGCATCCGAATTCATAATATTACTCTCCTGATGAACCTTACATTATACACAAAAACAGATAAGCAAAACAACACAACCTTCAGTGATTTACCTATCCTGTAAAAATCAGTGTACAAAATATAGTGGAGCAAGACAACTGAATTTTCAGAAAATGATTCAAATGAGAAACCATTATTGATACCACAAGGCAGATCAACCAATGGGCAATGATAATGAAAAAAACAATGACACAAGAAAAACAAGAAAAAATCATGGAGAAATAACCTGCATTGTAAAGAATTTGCAAATTGTCCCTGAATATGAGACGATTGGCCAAATAAATTTTAAATAAAGGAAATACCATGCAGGAATTAAAATCAATGGACATTGCCAGACAGGCAATGGATATTATTAAAAAAGGAGCCTTTCTCACTGTAAAAGCAGGCCATGACATGAATACCATGACCATTGGATGGGCCACCATCGGCCATATATGGAGAAAAGAGGTGTTCATGGTAGCCGTTCGTGAATCACGGCATACATTCGGTCTGATTGAAAAAGCGGATAATTTCACAGTAAGTGTTCCAACCTCAGATTATAAAAAAGCCGTGTTGTTTTGCGGAACAAAGTCAGGCAGGGATTTTGACAAATTCAAGGAATGTGATCTGAAAACAGCAGACAGCCGATATGTGGACTCACCAATCATTGATATCCCGGGATATCATTTTGAATGCAAAATCGTATACAAAACCGCCATGGACCCAAAATTTCTTGATTCCACATACGATGACGAACTGTATTCAGATAAAGATTATCATACCCTGTATTTTGGTGAAATAAAAGCCTGCTACAAAACAGAATAATGACGGTTTATCAGTGCTCTTTTCGCACAGCATCAAGAAGATCCCTGACCTTTGAGGATAATTCGTCCATTAAAATGGGTTTGTTGATATAGCCTTTTATTCCATATGATTCTGCTGTTTGCTTATCAACTTGTTCGCTGAACCCGGTACAAATCAGGATTGGTATATCCTGCCGGATTTCCAGTACTTTTTGCGCAAGCTCTGTGCCGAGCAACATTGGCATGGTCATATCCGTAATGATCAGATCAAATTTATCAGGATCAGATTTGAACACGGCCAATGCTTCGGTACTGCTTGTTCTGCCAGTGACGGAATAGCCTAATCTCTGGAGTATGCGAACGCCCAGTTTGACGATTGCATCCTCATCATCTACAAATAAAATCTGTTCATTCCCCAATCTGCTTGCCGTGTCCTTTATTTCAAATGGCCGAATATCTCTTTTTGAGGTTAGCGGAAGAAAAACATTGAACACCGCTCCCTGGCCAGGCTCGCTTCGAACCTCAATTGCACCGTTGTAATTTTTTACAATCCCATGAATCACGGACAGCCCCAAACCAGAACCTTTCCCCTGCTCTTTCGTTGTGAAATATGGATCAAAAATATTATCAATGATATCTGAAGGGATACCAGCGCCCGTATCACTGATACTCAAGCAACTATAGTTTCCTGCAGACACTTTAATATCCGGGCCAGGCTGGTTTTTATTCAGGGTCACTTTTAGAATACCGCCTTTGCCTTCCATTGCATGATAGGCATTGGTACACAGATTCATGATAATTTCATGGATTTCGGTTGCATTGGCAAAAACATGGATGTCCTTTTCAGCAAGATCCTGCTCAATTATTATATTCGAAGGAATGATTGACTTTAACAGATTGAGGGTTTCTTCGATCAACGGCTTAAGCGGCAACGCTTTTTGCTCAATATCTCTTTGATTGCTGAATGAAAGAATTTGTTTTACTAAATCCCGGGCTCTTTTCGTCCCTTTTAAAATGTCTTCAAGATTTTCCTGTATGGGGTGATCTTCTGGTAAATCTTCAATGGACATTTCCGTAAAACCAATAATGGGGTACAGGATATTGTTGAAATCATGGGCAATCCCTCCGGCCAGTGTTCCTATGGATTCAAGTTTCTGGGCCTGCAGCAGCTGACCCTCCAACTTTGCCTTTTCTTCTCCGGCCCGCTTTTGTTCGGTAATATCACGGCCAACCACTACTGAGCCCACAATAATACCCTCGTTGTCCCGGATGGGCGCCAGGTTATAACTGCCAATCCAGGTTTCTCCAGTATCTTTCCTGTGCAAGGTGTATTCAGAGTTTATCCCGGTTTCACCTCTCAGGGCCCTTGATACCGGCCACTTGTCAAGGGGGGCCAGTGTCCCGTCCGGCAGGTAAACGTCAAGGATATCAGGGTATTCAGCCAAGGTTTTTAAGCACTCATTCTTGTTCTTAAATCGATGGAACGTTGCAAACGCTTCGTTAAATTCCATGAACTGCCCATTGGCATCCGAGATGAATACTGCGTCTATCATGCTTTCCAGGGCTGCTTTTAAAGTTGATTGACTCTTTCTTAAGAATTCTTCCACCTGCTTGCGTTGGGTAATGTCAACGATTGAGCCTTCTATGTAACCCTGTTCCGGAAATATCGTTGCTGAAAAGCTTATCCAGATTAAAGACTTATCCCTGCGAATGATTTTCGTTTCATAATCAAGAACAAATCCATTTTTCTGCAGCATCTCCACCAGTTTATCTCGTCCACTGGTATCAGCCCAGGCATCGGCAGCATTAAACTCTGCCATGCAGTCCCCAATAGTTGAATATCCTGCCATATGCGCATATCGTTCATTTATTTCAAGCAGTTGACCGTCTGAAATCCCTGTCCTGAATAAGGCAACCTGGGCATTGTTGAATAATGCCTTGTATTTTTTTTCACTATCCTTTAGTGCTGTCTCAGTTTTTTCCCGGAGAAGGACCTCTGTTTTCAGCCGTTTGTTCCAGATCAAAACAAACCCGATCATAAAAGAAGCGATTCCGATGACACTCAAAACCCATTTTACTACATAGACTTTATTTATACCGTATTCATATCGGATGGAAAGCCACTTGTTTCGAATGGCTGCATGTTCCTCCGGTGTCATGGACCCAAGTGTCTTATTAATAATGCCGGCCAATTGCGGCCAGTCACTGCGTATGGCCATGGCCTGATTATGATTGCCAAATGGCGTCGGGGCGGCGACTTTTACATTTGTGTATCCCTTTGTCTGTATCGTATACGTCGTCGATAACAGATTGCCGATGTATGCATCAACCAAACCTGTGGACAACTCTTTAACCGGAATTTCAGCAAAATCTTCCAAACTGGCTGAAACCACTTTCAACTTGATTCCAGGATAGTTTTGTTTCAACTCCAGGTGCATTACATACCCTTCTTCCACAGCTACGGTTTTTCCGTTCAAATCATCTATTGAACTGATGAAATCTGAATCTGTCCTGGTGAAGATAACCCATGGCGAAAAAATATATTCATCAGTAAAGATCATGTCTTTTTTGCGCTCATTGGTAATTTTCGCAGTTGGGACCATGTCCACAACTTCATGTCGTTTTATATATTCAAGCGCCTCTGGCCAGGTCACGTCAAATTCACTGATATATTGAATTTTAATACTGTTAATCTTGAATATGTGCGTTAAATAATCTATGGCGATTCCCTGGACGTTTCCATCTGTGAGCATAAATGGCGGAGAGTTGCCGATACGAATCCGGACAATATGATGTTCGCTTATCCAGGCTTTTTCTTCAGGGCTCAACTGAAATCTTGAATCACTTCCAAAGCATGGCAATGTAATAATGAAAAATAGGATCCAAACGAAAAAGCCAATTGGACTGCGCATTATTTTTTTTATCATCAGCATTTTTTTATGAATTAACATTTATTGACACTTTCATTATATTGGGAAGGGATAATAAAATCAATCAAAATTCCATCGTTGAATAATTGGAAAAGATGAGTTTTGTCGGGAGCCCTGGAATTATTTTTTCAAAACTGGCCACAATGTGCAGGAAATGTTATTCATGCCCATCTAAAACCCACCGTACCAGATAATGATGTTGTCCCAGGCGCCGGTACGACTGTGCAGACCTGTGTCCGGCACCTCATCCACGGCCGGTTCCGGGCCGACAGCAATCACCAGACAGTCGAAATCCATTGCCCGTCCATTGCCGGATTTAAATGAGATACTATGGTGTTATCATAAGATTGGATTCTGAAGAATTAATCATCCGTTTCAAAGCATCTGATCTGGAACTCGCGTTTTGAACAATACAACAAACCGGCCAGGGATCTGTTAAAAGATCCCTGGCCGGTTTTGCGGATTTGTTTCAGGACAGCATGCGATCTGCGATTTCTTTTGCCTGGGCCATATAGGGATCGATAAGATCCGCTGTTCCGCCGCCCATGTCAAAAGCCCGAATTGTAGACAGTTCATACCCATACATGGTCAAAAAACCAGAATATTTCTTGAAAACTTCCTTGTGTTTTTCTTCGACATCCCCCTGGCTTGTTATCAGCAGGGCTTTTTTACCTCTG
>Ga0180007_10005649_pt1 | contig 12539 bp, 10 predicted proteins | sample MM_PC_MetaG_FD_121122 | JGI IMG/M metagenome (GOLD analysis project Ga0180007, IMG submission 121122) | Groundwater microbial communities from the Aspo Hard Rock Laboratory (HRL) deep subsurface site, Sweden - MM_PC_MetaG | ecosystem: Environmental > Aquatic > Deep subsurface > Groundwater... | reverse complement strand
TGTCTGCCCCACAATCCAGCTTGCAGAATGCTCTGTTGAAAATAACGAACTCATAGAGCTTGCAGTTCCAAGATTAAAATCACAAGTAGTTAAATTATAATAACACCTTGCATCCTCGTTTGTGATTAACTTAAGATTTCCGCCTTCATAAAAAACCCTCACTGCAATCGGCGGTGTTGAATCAACATTTATGCTAAAGACAGAATTATTCTGCGCAACATTCCCCGCAGTGTCCTTGCATTTTATTGGAATATTAAAATTCCCATGCATTAAATTAAGTCCAGGCTGAGTATGCGTGCTTGAAAAAGTATTCAAGAACTGAACAAAATTCCCTGCCCATTCATAAGAACATTCAGATTTTCCATTTTCCACACCGCCAGAAGTTTTAACTTCCAACTCAACAGAAACTGGTTCAAACCCAGACTCCAAAATTCCCTGCGGAGTAATTGAATTAATCACCAACTGGCTTTCCACAACATTCAAAACATAAACAAAATCATCCGCATTAATATTTCTCGCCCCATACTTTGAAACATTCTCTGCAGTTAAAACCCACGGCTTGTCTTTGCACTTAATGTAAAAATTATTTGTGCCGTTGCTCACACTTAAAGTTGTATTACACGCCCAACCATTTGCTTCTGCTTCTAACAAATCAGTTTTACACAACATTGGGTTCGCCATAGCGTCGTAACTTTTTCCCGCAACAATATCATACTTGCACTCTGCAGGTTCATTAATCCACATTTTCATGTTCTGCTGTGTTGTCCCGTATTTTAAGAAAGCCCCGTTTGCAGGGTCGGTAACTGTTAGTGCATGAGAAACAGCAGTCGTGTCTGGTCCTGAATTAACGCAGAAGTTCACAACATATTCATCTATGTTAAAGTTGCCGTGGTAGTCCTGGCACCGAACATACATATTCATGTTCCCGAACATTTCTTTCAAGTCCCCGCTAACATTGTAAACACTAAAGCTGTCTATGCTCGGCATTGAAAATCCAAAAGTATGGTTCTCCACAAATGTCGTCTGCTCCAAACCATATTCATTCATTTCTTCAAATGTACTCGTCCTCGCAAAACTATATTTACATTGAGCAAACTCATTTGTTTCTAAAGTGAAAATAACCGGAGTAAATTCTTGAACACATTCTCCACTATTTTTTCTAATTTCTATTCTCTTTGCCTGCTCATTCAAAAATTTATAGCCCGAAGTTAAAACATATCCTTTAGAAATCACAGGCGAATTAGGTTCATAAGCAATACTTTGACAAACAGGATTTTCCTCGTCAGCATTTAACAACTTGCACGCTTGTCCAAGAGAACTGCACCGATATTCTGAACAAGGTTTTGAATCGTCGTCATTACAAATTTCACAATCACTTCCACCAACAGGTGCTTGCCAAGGCATGCAAGTGAACTCAACATTTACTTGTTTAACTTTTCCCCAACCAGATAATGCAATTATCGCCATCACAATTACTGCTACTAGTATTATTATCCAACCTATAATTGGGATTGATACACCTATAGTGACATAATATCCTACAACTGCTCCTGCTACTCCTCCTGCTATTGCCATAACTGCAGTAGCCTCACTTCCTAATCCCAATGCTTTTGCAATATAATATCCTGCCATTGCGCCTAAAGCTGCTCCGCCTGCAGCCCCGGCAAATGCTCCTAATTGTGTTCCAACTAAAGCATTACTTCCTTCTGCTCCTAACAATCCTGCTTTTGCAGAAGCTATCTCTGCGGCAGTTCCCCCAGCTTTACTAATCGCCGCAGCTTTTCCTGCAGACCCAAATAAAATTCCAGCTCCTTGAATTATACTCCCTGCACCTCCAACAATTCTCCCTAACAATTGAACACCCAGAGAAAAATCACTTTCTTCTGTAATATCAAAATTCTCAGCATTCCCTCCAATTGAACTTAAGTATGCACTAATATCAGGTGGCTCTGCAAATTGTCCAGCAACGACATTCGCATAACTACTATATTTTGTCCAAGAAATCTTCGGAGAATTAGTCACTCTAATATTATCTGTTCCCTTTCCAATATAATTAACATAACTTCCGCAATCCCCAAGAGAAACACAAAAATCATTCATCTCTTCTGCGAATTTCTCTTTCTCGCAATTACAATTATCTTCACATTTATACCCTGAGAAAAAACCTTTCTTTAAAGTCACAACGCATGTTTGGTCTGCCATAGAACACAATTTATCGTCAACCCCTGAATTGTCTGTTAAGTCCAATCCCCGAGGATATCTTCCAACACAAACATCAAACTTAAAACCAGTATCAACATCAATATTATTAATCATACAACTTTTGTCTTCTTGACACTTTGTCGTCATGTCGTCATCTTCATTATATTTCAAACATTGCAACGCAGTGTTCATTATGCAAGATGCCATGGAAAAACTTTGCGAACCTTCTTCTATCACAGACTGCACACAAATTCCTCCTCGGTAATCAGAGCAACCTTCGTTCACAACCTCGCTATCAACACACGACTGCTTCCAATGCCGGCTCCCAACAGTGTCCTTCCCTTCCCCAATAAACCCGTCATAAGAACACCAACTTTCTCCATCCTTTCTCGTCTTACCTTGCTCGTCAACACAATCTCTTCTTTGACTAACATTACAATCATTTCCAACACAAGATTCTGTTGAAGAATTTGCAACCACTAAAAGACATTCAAGTTCTGTGTTCAGGTTTCTAAAATCTTTTGCAAAACCTTGAACCAACGAAAGCACCTCACATCTCTTCTCTGGAACAAACTGCGCATTATTTCCCAAAACACAACACCCTCGCTGACATTCTGAAATCAAGCACTGCGCATTACTATCCCATGTTCCTCCTCCATCTTCACATGCTTTTTTTGGAGACTGAGTAGAACACAACCCCTCACTTTCATCAATACAACACCCTGCAATACAATCAGCAGAATCCTGGCATCTTATCGGCAACAAACTAACAGCACAACTCGCAGAATCTGTTGAAGCCAAGTCCTGACAAATTGCCCCGCTTGTTTTTCTAGAACAACAATTCAAGGTCGGAGTTGCAGAAACAATATTTTCTTCTCCAAAGATTTTACCTAAAATATAACTATTTGAAACAGGAAAGTTCATCATCAAAAAAATCATAAACAATCCAACAAACAATAAACTTAATTTTGATTTCATTTAAAACCCAGGAGGAATCACGCAACCTCTTACTGCAAATTTAAATTCTTCTTTAGTGTCCTTGTGCTGAACAGTATAAATTGTTGTCCCGTCGCCAGTCTTAAATCTCCGAATATCAAACTTAGGATAAAATGCCATGAACCCCAAAGTTTCAAAATTACAAAACCTCGCCTCCTGACTAACTATCTCCTGAACAACAATCGCCAAATCATAAAACATAGTAGGGATAACCATTTCAATTTCTTCTTGTCTTGTAACTTCCCCAGATTTCGTCAAAACAATTCCTCCATCAACATCAATAATTATTTTCTTTGTCATAAACTCAACTTCAAATCCATTATAAGTCGCATCAACCACATAACCTCTTCTATCTAAACTCGAAACTAAATTATCAAAACATTCTCTAACGTCGTCCAAAACATAACTTTTCAATTCTGCTTTCAAATGCTGAATCAACATCGGCTCCTGGTTTATGCACGAAAGATAATAGTTCCCATTATAACATAAATAAGAAATATCTGTAAAAACCTTTTCATCACTAAACTTAAAAGTCCGATTAAGTGTATTCTCCAAATAACCTCCTTGCGAAGAAATCAATTCAACACCCTCTATTAATTTGTCTTTAATGCAAACTTCTAAAAAACTTCCAGGGTTTTCTTCTGGCTTTTCACCAATTCCAGGAATCACTCCTCCTCTGAAAAAAAAGAAAAGCACAATAGCAACAACTATCAGTATCCCTGCAATTATAAAAATCGTCACCTGTCCTTTTTTCATGAAAGCATTAAAACATTTATGCTTATAATCTTTTTCCTAATCATCAACTCGAACCAGCACTCGTCACTGGATTATACTGCCTCTAGTTCTACGACGCTTCGGAGGACTAATGAAAATCTTCCCTAGACCTACTTGGTTGATTTACTTTCTCGTGCTAGTCCTCGGTCTCAACTCTTTCGCTCGACCACACGACGTGGACGCTTCCACGAAGTCTTTCTTGGGCGAGAACGCCAAAAATTTTCAAAGAAAATTTTTGCATTCAGTTATCAGTCTCAACTCGTGGTGCCAAAATAAAACTCAGTTCAAAATGTCCTGCTTTAAAATCCAGTCTCAACGGATGCTCATTTGCAAAATTCAAAATCGCCCTATCACAAAGTTTCGCACCCTTGATAAATTTCTGCAAATACTCCAGACTATACCTCGCCTTGCAATCCTCTGCTTCAATCTTCACTTCATCACCTGAAAATTCAGAGCGTGCAGAATTCAAACTCCTTGCTTCAATTATAAATTTACCTTCCTTAACAATAAACGAACACGCATCATCAACAACCGCACAATCTTCAACAGCCTCGACAAAATAATTAGACAACATCTCAACTCGCGAACTAAACTCCAAACTCGGCATTTCCTTATCTTCGCTTTCTACTTCAATCAAGTTCAAACTAAAAGTTCTCTTTATCTTGTCGTAAATCCTAATTTCTAATTGGTTTTCTTTCTTTTCCAAAATCAAAGAACCCCCCGCCCCACATCTTTTCAAAATTTTCTTAAAATTATCCAAGTTAACTCCCAAAACTTCACTCCCAGCTTCAAACTCAGAAAAAGCACTCTTCGGCAATTTAAATCCAATCATCGCAACATTCGCAGGATCAATCGCAGTAATACTCATTCCAAACTCATTTACTTTAATCCGAACCTCTGTAACAAGCTCTGAAATAATATCAACAATCTTCGACAAATATGCAGGGTTCTCTAATTTAACTAACATCCTAATTGAAATGCAATTTATCTTTTAAATATTGTTGTTCTGAACATAGTAATTAATATAAATCTCCTCGTGTTTCAAGTTCCATGCTTTCTCACAAAGAACAACGAATTAGAAATATGACTCATTTGTATTATTCTAAACCTGAAATACAAAAAGCAATTTTCGAGTTTTCAAAAAATAGAGAAATTTGCCCAAGGTATTTTGACGACTTTGGAAAACGCCCAGACACATTTCAATATCCTGGAGACATTTTAGAATTAGTAAAAAAAGGTGCGACAAGTTTTCACTGCTCAGAAGAAATCTGGCAAGACCCATTGAATATTGTGACTGGCATGGATGAACAACAAGCAAATGAATTACGAACAGGATGGGATTTAATTTTAGATATAGATAGCAAGTACATTGATTATTCAAAAATTTCTGCAGAAGTAATAATTAATCTGTTGAAATTCCACGGAATAAACAACATCGGAATAAAATTCTCAGGAAGCAAAGGCTTTCACATTATTATCCCCTGGAAAGCCTTTCCAAAAGAAGTAAATGAAATCAAAACTTCCACAAGATTCCCAGAATATCCTCGGATTATAACCCAATATATAATTGAAAAAACAAAAGCCCAGTTAATTGAAAAAATAAGTAATTTGGAAAGACCGAATAAATATGTAAAAGATTTTCAAGCACCAAAAGAAGTAATGCCTGATTTAATTTTAGTCTCGTCAAGACATTTATTCAGGACTCCGTATGCTCTCCACGAGAAAACAGCTTTATCAAGTGTTGTTTTAGACCCAGATAAAATTTCTGAATTCCAACCAATCCACGCAGATCCTATGAAAATAAAAGTAAAAAATTTCATGCCTGATTCTGAAGAAGGAGAAGCCTCTGAACTTTTAATGCAAGCTTTAGATTGGGCAAAGCAAAATGAAATTGAATCTGGAGAAGACAAAGAAAAAATCAAAGGCAAGTATGCAGATTTTAAACCAATAAAATTAGATAATCTTTCTGAAGAATCTTTTCCTCCTTGTGTGAAGAATATTTTAAAGGGACTTGCAGACGGGAAAAAAAGAGCATTGTTTGTTTTGATAAATTTATTTCGTTCTGTCGGAATGGACAAAGAAGAACTTGAAAAAAAAATTAAAGCATGGAACTTAAAAAATAAACCTTCTCTAATGCAAGGCTATATCAAATCTCAACTTACTTGGGCTTATGCAAGAAAACCAATTATGCCCCAAAACTGTAAAGAGTTCTATGAAGGAATTGGAGTTTGTCAGCCAGACAACTTCTGCAAGATGATAAAAAATCCTGTAAATTATGTTGTGAGAAAAAATTATTCACAGAATAAATCCCCAAAAAAGAATTCTAAGAAAGATAATTCTAAAGATAAAATCAAAGATAATTCTAAAGAGTAAAAATCTTAGATTTTTTCACTATCAATATTTTTTCTCAAAATATTTATAAACAACAATTAACTAATTCTCTTATGAAAAAAGAAGTGTTATTTATTGTTTTAATTTTATTAATCTCTATGCCTTTTGTCCTTGCAGCAGACAATGTTACCAAAATAAACAATTCCTACAACTGCCTTGCCAATAAAGTAAACGGGAAATGCAACACTCTTTCTCCTGAAGAAAAAATATTTTCTTTATTATCAATTGAAGAATGTAAAGACTATGTAATTAATAGTTCAACTAATCTTCAACATTGGTCGTCATCTCTAAAATTAACTTCTCAAGCAGTTTTAGCATTGGATAATGTAAATGTTAATGTGACTAATGCAACAAATTGGTTATTGTCGCAGAACACAGTTCCGTCAGATATTGATTGGTATTTGGAAGTAGAAGGTTCAGGAGCAACAACTTGCACAATAAAATATAACAATGTTTCTTACCCAATCAGAATCGGCACAGACAAAAAAATAAACACCAACGCAGGAAGTTGTTTGAGTTTGTCTGAAGCCCCTTATGCAAATTACTGGCTAAAAATTGCTCCAACTTGTTACAATAAAAATTTCGATGTCTCATGCAACCAATCATTCCTCACAACATTATTATACAAAAAATCCGGCTCCCCAATAATTTATGTTTCAGATAAAACTTCTTCTGCATCTGCCGACGGAACAACAACAGAAAAAGTTGATTTCTCATGCTTCAAGCAAGCCAACATTTGCAATTATGAAGGAAGTTTGTGGGCAGCATTTGTATTAGATTCTTTAGGAAAAGATATCTCTTCTTACAAACCTTACCTCGTCACAATGGCAGAAGATAACCCCCAATATCTTCCTGAATCATTCTTGTATTTAATCGAACCTTCAGATACAAATTTCCGCACAATCATATTATCAAAACAACAGAACAGTCAATGGTGGTTTGTTTCAGGGGATAAATATTATGACACCCCATTGGCATTGCTTGGTTTCCAAAATGAAAACCCAACAGAAAAAACAAATTCCAAAGACTGGCTTTTAGATGTCCAAGATGCTCAGGGATGCTGGCAAGGAAACATAAGGAATACAGCATTTATTTTATATTCAATCTGGCCAGAATATTTTGTTTCCGATGCTGTTTGCGGAGACAACGTAGTAGAAGGGTCAGAACAATGTGACGATGGCAATATAGTAAGTGGCGATGGATGCTCAAGTTCTTGCCAAATAGAAAGCCAACCAAATTGTGGTAATAATGTTGTAGATGCAGGAGAAACTTGTGACGACGGAAATACCATAAGTGGCGATGGATGCTCTTCTGTATGTCAAATTGAATTTATCTGTGGAGATAATGTAATTAATCCTGGTGAACAGTGTGATGGAACTGAGTGGGGACCTATAACCGAATGTTCTAATTTTGCTAATTTTACTGGGGGTAGTTTATCTTGTGTTGGTTGTATGTTTGATACTTCCCTTTGTTCTGGGGCCCCTATTGGTATTTGCAGTAATGGTATAATTAATATTGGTGAACAGTGTGATGGAACTGAGTGGGGGTCTATAACTGGGTGTTCTAATTTTGATGATTTTACTGGAGGCAGTTTATCTTGTTATGCTACTGGAGAGACAAACGAATGTATATTCAATACAAACGAATGTGTTAGTGGAGATACATCAGGAATTCTCGATTGCGACGATGGTGGAGGTTATTGCATTTTTGAAACAAGTTGCTTAGATATTGCAGGAAGTGAAATCAGTGCATATTCTCCTTTTTGCGACGGAACAAAAATCTGTTGTGACACAAGCCCTGCTTCTCAAACTTGCAACGACGTCGGCGGAGAAATCTGTGCTTCAGATGAGACATGCAGTATTTCAAATATTGAAACATTAGACACTTATGATTGTTGTACTGGTTATTGTGAAGAGGCAGTCATTGTTTCTGAATCAGAATGTGCATCAGACGGAGGAACTTGCAGAGACTCTTGCTCAAGCAGTGAAGAAGAAAATTCAGACGAGTGCGATTATATTGGAGAGGTTTGCTGTGAAGATACAACAGTAGCCACCAGAGGAGTTGACAAAATAAAAAGTTACTGGTGGATTTGGGTGTTGTTAATATTAATTGTATTAGTTGTTTTAGGAATAATTTTTAGAGATAAATTATCCCCTCTTTGGTTTAGAATAAAATCTAAATTCAAAAGAAAACCAAAAACTCCTCCGGGATTTTCTCAATTAAGGATGCCGATGAGAATGCCTCTTCATAGAAGATTTTTGCCCTCGAGAAGACCTGTTCTTGCAGGAAAGCCCATTCAAAAAACAGCTCCTGTAAGAAAACCAATCTCAGAAGTAGATGAAGTTCTTAAAAAATTAAAAGAGATTGGGAAATAAAAAAACTTTATTAATTCTATTTCCCTTTTGTTTAGATGAAGAAGTATAAAATGTATCATTCTAATAGGTTTGAAAGAGAGTTAAGAAAATTTGACTCTTTCTTTATTGAGCTTGTTGATAAAATAGAAGATAAATTGACAGAAGACCCTTATACTGGAAGTCCTTTAGGAGTGAGATGGTTCAGAGAAAAAAGAATTGGCAAATATAGAATTTATTATTTGATTTATGAACAATTTCTGCAATCTGTTTTTATGATAGCAATTAGTGAGAAAAAAGACCAGCAAAAAGTTATTAATGCAATAAAATTAACACTAAATATTTTAAAAGAAGAAGTAGAAAACATTATAGATAAAGAGGATTCTATTTAACTCTTCTAACCCTGCCCTCTTTAATGTCTTTGAGACTGGAAACAAATTGCTCTAGTAAATCAATATCTATCTCTGATTTGATTATTCTCATTTTCTCAAATTCTTCTCTCGGCACTTTTACCATTTCCATAATAATATTATATGTTTTATGTTTATATAATTTGTGATTTTTAAAAAATTAAAAGAGATTGGGAAATAATTAATCAACAAATTTATTAACTCTTTTTCTTTCTTCTTATTATGAAAAAGAGCATCATTATTTTACTAATATTATTCTTACCAATTATCTCAGCAGTTACAATTAACATGAATGAAGAATTTTCTCAAGGAGAAACTCTCATGGCAAAAGTCTCTGGAAACTTTTTCGAGTCAATTACAAAAGAAGACATCTTTTTCTACGAGAGGCATGTCAAAGAACCAATGTCCCCTTTCATCACAAAAATAAACAACGACTTTTATATTTATGCCCAATTATTTGACAAACCAGAAAATAATTATTCAATGGTTGTAAAAAATGTCATGTACATAAAAGGTGGTTTGGTTTTTCAAGAAGACTTCACAAAATATTTTTCAATATCAAACAGCACGGCAGACTTCTCAATAAACCCCGGATTTATTTCTACAGACAAAAACTTTTTTATTGAAGTGGAAAATTTACAAGATTCAGAAACAACTATAAGTGTTGTTACATCTTCTATTGTTTTAGAAACTTCAAAACCAATAACCTTAACATCAGGAGCAACAAAAAAAATCTACTTTTCAATTAACAATCTTACTCAGCCAACATTTGAACTTATTGGATTAAGCACAGGAAATTCTCAATATAAAATACCTGTTTATGTTTTTGGAGTAAGTGGAGGAGACCCTGAATGCACGTCTAATGATTCATGCAGAAATAGCACTTGCGTCGGAAGCACATGCACAGATAGTTGTGGGAATATTTATGGTGGAATTCTCGCCCTAGATTGTACAGGAAGAGAATGTGGACTATCGCCAAACACTTGCGGGAATTGTGGAACATGTAGTTCTGGAGAAAATTGTGTTGGTGGAACTTGTGTATGGGGGGATGATACTTGTGAAAATGTTGGAACCTGCAAAACATCCTGCGACGAAGATTCACAAGATTTAGGAAAACTCGACTGCGGATTTTTCTCTACTTGTTGTCAAGAAAGTGTAATAGACTCGCAAAAAATTTTCAACTTTGAGCAGTCAGAATTAAAAATCACAATGCCAACAAATTCCCACACTATAAGAGAGATTTATATTTACAATACAGGAAATAAAACAATAAAAGATATCTCACTAACAATTTCAGGAGAATTGAAAAATTACATTTCTCTTTCACCAGACACTATTGATGAATTAGAACCAGATTCTAATGTAAAAATTGAACTGGAGTTTTACTCATTTAACAAAGACGTGGAAGTCCAGGGAAAAATAACTGCAAAAGAACAAGGCATTTCAACCTTCTCTGAAATCTCCTTAGACATCATTAAAGATTATATTCCCGAAGACAAATATAAATACACCCCGAGTAATCAAATTAAAACTTGTGCAGAATTAGGAGGAAAAATTTGTTCCTCAGGTGAAGAGTGCGACACAGATTATGTTTATGCAAAAGACAACAAATGCTGTTTAGGAAAATGTGGAGGAGAAGTACCAAGTTCTTCTGGAAAAATAATTGGCTGGTCCATCATCGGAATAGTTGTTGTTTTTTTAATTTGGTTCTTCATGAAAAAATATCGCGGAGCAAAAAAACCCTTGAACTTATTAGATATTGCTAAGGGTAAAAAATAATCACTTATCTTTCCCTTTCTCTAACACATCCTTCAACTTCTTCTCTAAAATGTCTTTTTCCATTTGAACTACTCTCGCAACCTCGTCGTATTTATGAAGCCGTCTTGTAAGTTCACTGAGAATGTCCCCGTATTCGTTGTTTGTTAAAACAATTGATTCAGGAGAAATAACCTCAACATGTGCAGGCATGTACTTAAACATCAAAACCGCAAGTTGAATTGCCTCTTCAACTTCAAATTCTATTTCAGCAAAAGTAGTAAAAAATTCTTTTCTATCTTTTAACTCAACAGGTTCGTTGATTTTTTTATTAGTAATTTCAACACCTTTTTCATTACCAAGTTCTTTAATAATTTCTTCTAAAGTTTCAACTAAATGTTCTTTTGGCTTTCCAATAATCTCTAAAATCATTACCGCTGTAATTTTTTTTTCTTCCATCAATCAATCTCCTGAATTTTAGGTTTTTTCAAAATAAACAAAAACACAAGCAAAACACAAAAACCAACAAAACCATATTTCGCCCAATCGCTCTTGTCTAAAATTTTTTTGTCCTCCTCACTTTTTATATCTTTGGGCTCAGGAGCATTTAACTTGATAGTTTCTAATTCAACTTTATTCTCTTGATTGGGAATATATTCTTGTTGTTCTATCACGTTTGGAAAAATAGACGAACTCGGTTCATCCTCTTTAACATCCTCTTTCTGTTCTTTCTCCCTATCAACACAAGCCACGTCTTTTATTTTTTCAAATGTTACAGGCCCAATTCCTTTAACATTAATTAAATCATCCACAGAATCAAAAACTCGCGCGTCAATTATCGCCTGTGCTTTCACAGGTCCGATTCCGTCGAGTTCGTCTAACTTTTCCAAAGACGCAGAATTAATATCAACCTGCCCATTTTCACAAACAGCACAAATAACTGAAACCATTAAAATAAAAAATATCCCAAGTAAATATTTCATAAAAAATAAAAGAAACTAATGATTTTAAGTTTTATTGTGTTTCTCCCAAAAATCAACATATTCAATCTGTCCTCTTTTTTTGTCCTCTGTATTTACATCTCCTTTTACAAAGGGTACACCCTTGGGGGCGTATTTTTTTGCAATCCAAATTCCTGAGAAAATTTTATTCTTCAAATACCATCTGCATTTTTCTTTTTCTATTTTTGAAAGAGTTCCATTTATCTTGACTTCAACTCCAATAACATCATAACTCTCCTCGCCTATTTTCTTAAAAGCAACAAAGTCAGGAAAGCCTGTTCCAACAATCAACATCTTCATAAAAGGGTTGTATTTTCTTTTTGCTTTGATTAATTTTCCATCTTCAACATTGTTTGTCCACTTGTCAACAATCCATTCTTTAGACTCCAAGTCGCTTCTGACCTTCAACTCAAATCTCGCTCCCTGTCCCCTCGACAACTTCCCTTTTTTCATTTCAGATTTTTTCTTTTGCTCCCCTATTCTTCCTTCAGCATCCCATTCAGTCTCATATTCTTCACTTCCTGCCTTCTTAATCATCTCCATAATTTTCTTTTCTTTTTCTTTAGAAATCTTTTTCATTGTATTACTTTTATCCCAATGATATTTGCATAGCATCTTTTATCAATAGGATAATAATTTTCTCCAGTTACATTTATTTC
>Ga0180007_10005648_pt1 | contig 12540 bp, 18 predicted proteins | sample MM_PC_MetaG_FD_121122 | JGI IMG/M metagenome (GOLD analysis project Ga0180007, IMG submission 121122) | Groundwater microbial communities from the Aspo Hard Rock Laboratory (HRL) deep subsurface site, Sweden - MM_PC_MetaG | ecosystem: Environmental > Aquatic > Deep subsurface > Groundwater... | reverse complement strand
GGCGTTAAGGGCGGCAAGTGCCAGGAACTGACCAGAGCCGTCGAGGAAGCGCTGGGCAAGGTCAAGAACAGCGAGAAAACGGGAGAGTATTACCTCAAGGAGAATCCAGCGCGGTTGAGAATCAGAGGGAGGTAAAATGCTTCGCGATTACGGGAACTACGAAGCCTTGTTCAACAACAAAAACCTACATGCGGCAATCAGGATACTCAACCGAGTTTCCAAGCGCCTCTGCGTTCCGTATGCAGTCATAGGAGGCTCCGCTACTTATCTTCATACCCACAACCCTCCGGAGGATTTTGCCGACTTAGATATCATGTTGGACGCAGACAAGGAAGGAGGCCTGGCTTTTGCGTCTGCCGTTTCCAAGAATGGTTTCCGAATCATCATGTTGGACGATGCTCCCGACCTCACAGACATGTTCGCCATCACGAAGTACAAGGACATCCAGGTAGACATCTTCACCAACCAAGACGAACGAACGGATATCAGGGGAGCGCTTTCGATTCGGGGAATTCCCGTCAAGCGAGTAGAACCGCTCATCGTAGAAAAGCTCATTCGGGCCAGCTATGAAGACCTCCTGATGGTGGTGGACCTCCTGGTAAACGCGGAGTATTCACGATCTCTGGTCTTTGAAGCCATTGGAAAGCATGGCAGAATGCTTCTCTTGAAACTGATACATGTGGCCGATCAGGTTAAAAACAACCGGTGGTCAATACTCAGAAGCCGAAACGCCATTCGCCGGATTTCTGAAGGAGAAGGGCTTTGAATATAATCATCAGCCCCTCCGGCCAGATCCGCTTCATCTACTCAGACGACCTGATTGGCCTGACGCAAGAGGGGAGCGCCCGCACCCGGCGGGCCTCCCGTGTGGAGCCGGAGGGCAACGGCTGGATGGCCGACCTGAGCCCGGTGGAAGGACCGAAGCTGGGGCCGTTCGTTTCTCGCGGCGACGCACTTGGGGCTGAGGTCGAATGGCTAGAAAAGAAAGGAATACCAACTTGATCACCAAGATTTCTGGGAAGTGCCAATACAAAGGATGCAACAAGAAGGCAACCGACATCGCTTGCGGCAGAACCCCATTAGGAACAGAAAGCGTCGGCTTCCACCCCACGCCCGGATGCTACTGCAAGGAACACGCCTACAAAGTGCAAGGGGAGGACTCTCCGGAGTACGGCGCAATCTGCCCCAACTGCGACTGTCTCTTTGGGGTCAACTGAACCCCACTTTCCGCTTGATTTGCCGCGGGCTGGCGGCTATAGTGGGAGGGTGAGATCGGGGAGCGCGTCAGTCCTGTTCTTTTAACCGGCGGGGCAGAAAACGGCGCTCTCCTCCCCTTTTTCCGGAGCAAGAAACAGTGCCAGAACTCTACGAGCATCAACAGAGAGCCCTGGCGCTTACAAAACAACAATCCTTGCTTCTTGGTGCCGACCCCGGCTGCGGCAAGACCGCGGTAGGCGTTCTGACAGCCGAATACCGCAAGGCGCACCCGGTTCACTCGGGCAAGACACTCGTGGTGGCCCCGTTGTCGCTGCTGGAGACGGCTTGGGCCGAAGACTGCGCCAAGTTCTCGCCGGGACTCAAATTCAGGAGTCTTTGGGCTCCGACCCCCGCCAAGCGTAAGAAGGTCTTGGCCGACTCAAGCGGAGACATCCTGGCGATCAACTACGAGGACTTCAAGAAAATCGTCCCCTGGCTCCGCAATCAGAAATTCGACAACCTGATCATCGACGAGTCCAGCGCCCTGGCCAACCCGAGGTCGCAGATAACCAAGGTCGCGAAGGATTTCAGCGCATCGATTCCGTTCAAGTACTGCTTCTCAGGCACCCCGATGCCTAATGGCCCGTTGGATGTTTGGGGCCAGATGGCCGTGGTCAACCCCTTGCTCCTGGGCTGGAACTACTGGAATTTCCGGTCGCAGTGGGCTTACCAGACCGGCTACATGGGTTATCGGTGGGCAGTCACGCCCGACAAGCAGGCGCGGCTCATGCAGACCATCGCGCCCAGCGCGCTCTTCCTGGCCAAGGAGGACTGCCTGGATCTGCCCGAGCAGACCTTCACGACGCGCGCCGTCTACATGGATGCGGCGCAGCGCGAAGCCTACGACGCGATGGTCCGCGACAAGCTCCTGCCGCTGGTGGACGGACGGGAGGCTATCGCGAACAACATTCTTGCCGAACTGATGAAGCTTCGACAGATTACTTCCGGGTGGGTGCGCGATGACAACGGCAAGGACTACGGCTTCTCGAACAGCAAGGCCCTGGTCCTCGATGAGGTTCTGGCCGAACTGGGCGAACACCAGGCGGTCATCTGGGTGGAGTTCATCCACGACGCCGAAGAACTGACATCGCGACTCGGCGACCGGGCCGTTAAAATCATGGGCGGATTGAGCCCCAAGGAGCTGACCTCCCGCCTGAACGCCTTCAAGAACGGCGAGAAGCAGTATCTCGTGGCCCACCCAGCCACCATCGGCCACGGAGTAACGCTGACCAATGCCTCCTACATGATCTTCTACTCGCTGAGCTACTCCTGGCAGCGCTACACGCAGTGCTGCGCCCGGATCCACCGAATCTCGCAGCACCACCCCTGCACCTACGTACACCTGTTGTGCCGCAAAACCATCGACGAGGTGATCTATCGGGCTCTGCAACGCAAGGACGACATGGCCCGTTCGGCGCTCTCCCACCTGAAGGATCACGCCGCGTGAAACTGCTCTACTGCGGAGAGTGCCGCGATATGGTCAAGGTTCTCGCCGTTCCGCGATCCTGCGGCTGCGGTCAGTGCTGGTGCCAGTTGATCGGATCCGAAGCGCACTTCGGCGGTCCCGGCATCCCCATGGAGGTTCCCGACCTCAGCATCCAAGCCGCTCTGCGGGACCGCAGTCTCGCGAGAGGGCGGGAGCGCATCTGCATGTTTATCGTCAGTCAGAACGAAATCGATGATCCGGAAAATCAGGATCGTTGGAAGAAGAAGCAAGACCGCTTAAGAGGAGATCGAATTGGCTACAGCAGAGACAAGGCTCAAAGGAAAAATCCGCGCCGCCCTAAGAAGCGTTCCAGATCTATGGTTTACAGCGGTTCCAGGAAGCCGGTTCGGAAAACGCGGTAACCCCGACTTCCTGGGTTGTTACTTGGGAGCCATGTTCTGGATCGAAGCCAAGGCCCCGGACGGCGAAACCTCCCCGCTTCAGGAACACGAAATTGCCCTGCTCAAGAAGGCGGGTGCTTACGGAGCCGTGGCTCAGGACGTGGATACCGTCAAGTTGTTGCTGGCGCACATCGAAGCGGCGAGGAAAGGAAGGCAATATGCCTGACCGCTCTACCGTTCGACATCTACCTTGCGACTTCTCTTGCCCTGACTTGGTTTCGTTGTTGGAGGACAAGCTCACCTCAAGGTTTGTAGGGGTCTATTTCCATGTTCGCCCCGACCCTCCCTCTGAACTCGATCTGGTGTTTCCCCGCGATGAAGAGATGCAACATGTTCGCCTGAAGAGCGGAACGCAAACCCCGTGGGGAGCTTATGAAGAGGCCCTCTCCAAAAACGGATTCAATCCGGAAGGGGTTTTCGCTCATTTCGCCAAGGAGGTTCACAATGCCTGACGACATCTTCTCTGTGGCCAAGCCCATGCCCAAGGACGTAACCGGATTGCTTCGCAAGATGACCGACGAATACGTAACTCTCGATTGGGAGCTTACGCAACTAGGAGAACTCACCGACTCCAAACGTGTCGAACGCGATGACGTTCGCCAGCGCATCGTCGCCACAATGCAGCAGTACGCGCTCTCCAGCCAGAAGTTCGACGATGGCCTGATGATCATCAAGAGCGAGAAGTTCTGCCCGAGCATTCCATCCGAGAAACGACCCGAGTTTCATCGCTGGCTGGAAAAGGAAGGTTACTGGCGTCTGGCCCGCGTCAACGCCAAGCAGGAAGTGGCGCTACTGCGAGAACGCTTGGAGGGCGGTCAGCCAATACCGCCCTACGTGAGGATTTACAAGGAGCCGCAGTTGTCGGTAAGAGGCAAGAAGAAGGGAGGATAGTTGTGGACGCCAAACGCTGTGACGTGTGCGAGGCCTACTACCATGGGCGCAGGAGCTGCGAGGCCAACGCAAGCCTGGAGATCGGGCAACTCGAAGATCTCAGCAGTAAGATGCCCATCACCTGTCATGTGACCTTTCTGCCGCAGGACAAGTCCGGATCGGCGCGAGACCTGTGCCCGAGTTGCCTGACCCACATGGTCCGGGGAGCGCTGGGATCGCTGGCCTACAACAAATTCAAGACACTCATGGTCAGCGAGGAGGACCACTCCAAGACTCTCTTGCGGATCAAGACGCTCGAAATCGAAAACGCCCGGCTTGTAGCCGAGCTTGAGAAAAGAAGGAGACCAAGTGATGCCTGATCTCGCCAACCCCACCCCGAGTCTGCTGCCGTCCATCCTGACGGACGCCAGCGCCAACGCCAAGGATGAGGTTTTCGACGTGAAGGACAACCTCACTGGCATCATACCCCAGATACCCGTCCTGGAGATAATCCACAAGGAGCAGATGTTCCGCCTCAAGAACGACGCCGGCGCTCCGTTTCCGGGATTCAAGGGCATCATCGTGTATCACCACATGGGCCGCGTCTGGTTCGAGAACCCCATGGAGGTCGGCCGCAAGCAGCGCCCGAACTGCGTCTCGAAGACCGGTCACTTCGGCGAGCCCACGCAGATCAACCCGGACGGCAAGGACTCCTGCCCCATCCCCAACGCGCTGCGGGCCGCGAACAAGAGCAAGTACGGCCATGCGCTGCTCTGCGACACCTGCCCGATGAACGCCTGGGGATCCGACGCCAAGGGCTCCCGCGGCAAGGCCTGCAAGGAGAAGCACCGCATCTTCATCCTGCCCACCGAGCAGTCCCTGGCCAGCCTCATTCCCTACCTGCTGATCGTTCCGCCGACCAGCCTCAAGGCCATCAACGCCTTCTTCAGCACGCTGGTCAGCCGCAACATCCCGCATCAGACGGTCATCACCGAGTTCAAGCTCAAGCGCGTGGACAACAACGACGGTACCGACTACTCGGAGCTGGTGTTGACCGCGGACCTGAGCCGGAAGCTGCCCCGCAGCGACCAGGTGGTGCTCAAGGGGTTCATCGACATGCACAAGCAGGCCTTCGCCGAAGTTGACGACGAGGGCCAGGACTCGCGCGCCGCCTCGCAGGAGGGGGAGGGGGGATCCCCGCAGTCGAGCGGCAAGAACGAAATCGATTTCTGAGGTTTTCGCTTGCATTGAAGTGCGCTCCCGCTATAGTCGGGCGCGGCGAACAGGAGGTCATAGCTCATAACCGGGTTTGGAAGCGGCCCTGCGAAAGCGGGGCCTCTTTTAGCCTGTTCGCCGCGCCCCCGGCGGGGCCGCTTCCAAGCCCGGAAGAAAGGGCCTGTCGGTGGCCAGACCAGCACCCAACCCGATCTACGCCGCCTTTATCCAGCACCCCCTTTGCGTCCTGACCCCCGAAGACCGCGAGCACCTGCACACCGTCCGCGGATTCTCCGACGAAGCCATTGACTCCTCGGCCTTCCGGTCCTGCCGCCCCGAAAACGCCGCAGTGGTGGAGGCCCTTCAGTCTCAGTTCAGCCGCGAGGCCCTGTTGGACGCAGGCCTGCTGCGCGCCAGCGGCACGGTGATCGAAGTCAACCCGCAGATACTCCAGCCTCGCATCCTAATTCCGTATCATGGAGACCAGGCCGGAACCTTCTACGCGCTTCGCCCCCACAAGCTGGGCTTCAAGGGCCTGCCGGTCAACTTCTACTGCTGCGGCAACCAGACCGGCGAGGTGATTCTCGCCGAGAGCGAGTTCAAGGCCGTGGCTGCGTTCTACGGATTCGGCTATACCGCCATCGGCATCCCCGGAATCAGCAGCTTTGCGCGGGAGTACTTCAACAAGCTCACCACGCACCTGATGGACGTGGGCGTCGAACGCCTGGTGGTTATGTTCGACAACGAGATCAAGGACGACCCGTCGCTGCCCAACTACAAGAGCGACCCGGAGAAGCGCTGGGACACCCAATACTACTCGATGCTCATGGCCAAGCGCATCGCCGAAAACTGCCACATGGACACCGCCATCGCCACGCTGCCCGACGCCTGGCGCGTGAACGGCAAGGTGGACATCGACGGCGCGCTCGCCGCCGGACACACCCAGGAGGAATTCCTGGCCTGCATGGAGAACGCAATGCGGCCGGGCGACCATCTCGATGGGCTTCAGCCGGAAGCCCGTAGGGTGGTCGTCCGCAAGCTCCGGGCGTTCGACTTGAGCATGAAAATCCGCCGCTCCGCGGCCGGATATCAGGTGGCCCGCCCCAAGAAGGGCGGTGGAGATCCGGATTGGTCAACCATAACCAACTTCACCTTCGACATTCTCGCCAAGTACCAGACGCAGGACCAGGGTATAGTGCGCCTGGTCAAGATCCGGCAGGAGGGCAAGGAGTCGGAACCCTTCCGGATTTCGGCCGGCGACATGGTGAAGCCCGACTGGCTTCAGAAGGCCTGCTATCGCGAAGGAACCGGAGATGCCTGGTTCAAGGGAAGTGCCGACGACCTCATTGACATCTTCGATCTTGAGCATACCCGCGGCCCCGAAGCGTTGATTGTCGAGCCGAACCACATCGGCAAGATCGTCGGCAAGGACATGTGGCTGTTCGGCTCCGGCGCGATCATGGGCGACAGGATTGTGCTGCCCGACGAGAAGGGCGTCTGCTGGAACGGCTCCTACGGATACTCGCCACCCATGCCGGACGAAGAGAAACAACAGGATTCAGTCCACAGAAACAACAGCAAGCTCCCATATCCGTCTTTGAGCTTGAACGCGAACTCAGATCCGAACCTCAAGGAAATCTGCAAGCGCATCCACGATAACTTCGGAGGCGCTGACGACAAGGGCTTCCACTCGGTGATCTGTATGGCGTGGGCGCTGGCCTGCGTCTACTCGAACGATTTCTACGACATGTTCGGCTCGTTTCCAATTCTGTATTTCTGTGGACCCAAGGAGGCGGGCAAGAGCACCTTGGCGCGCTGGCTGCTGAAGATGTTCGGACTCTATCACGCAGGAATCAACGCCAGCGGAACCATCCCCGGAATCCAGAGGACGATGAGCTACTACTCCTCGCTGCCGGTCTTCATCGATGAGTGCCGAGCGGAGACCATCGAGGGCCTCCGCGAGTCGATGTTCCGGTCGGTCTACGACAGGCAGTCCCTGGTCAAAGCCGCTGGCGCAACCGGCAACGAAACCGTCACCATCCCGGTGCGGTCGCCACTCATGCTGGCCGGCGAAGCCGTTCCGGGAGACGCAGCCCTGAACTCCCGCTGCCTGATGCCGGAGTTCTCAAAGGACCGCAAGGGGTTCGGAAGCGAATATGAGTGGCTGGAAGAAAATAGCAAGAGCGTCTTCCCGACTGTTCTGCCTTATCTGGTCCTCCGCGGTCCCGCAGCAAAAAATTTGATGGACGAGGCAGACGACTACCGCAAAGAATTGCAGGTCAACAGCAAGCTGGACCCGCGAGTCGCCAGAAACTACGCGGTGATCCTGGCGTCGTACATGGTGATGATCGACCCGACCGACGAGCTCCAGGTTGGCCACAAAATTCTGGAACTCGCGAAGTCGCAGACAGAAGAGAACCGCGAGGACTCAATCCTGGCTCACTTCTTCGAGGACTTGCCGAAGCTCAGGAACGACGGGGAAATTAAAATCAACAACGACTACAACGTCAGTGGGGTCCACCTCAATCTCAACCTACGGCGCTGCTGGGAGGCGTGGCAGAAGCACCGAAGGAACCTTCCTGGTCTGATGACGCCGAACACGGGCACGGCCCTGAAGTTGCTCAGGCAGACCAAATATCTGGTCAAGAGTAACCATCCGGTCAAGATTGGCGGTGTGGTGAATAAGTGTACAGTGCTGGAGCTTGACCCGCTGAAGGGTTGCCCGCAGGTACTGATTGATTTCTCCAGCGTAGTTGGGTAACCTTGGTAACTTTTTGGTAACCTCAAAATTTTCGCAAAGGTTACCGGCCCGGTCGCGCGTAAACCCCTATAATATAATAATTTAATAATTTAATAATTATATATTATACACCCGGTAACCCGGTAACTTCCCATAGACACCCCTCATGTATCAAGCGCTATGCTTGACCCTTCTGTTCCACCTATACGTACCTGTACACGTATAGGGGGGTATGTCCAAAAACCCGTTTTTAGGTTACCGGAGGTTATCTATCGTGTTTTCAGTGCTTTGCGCGGTTACCTATGCCAAGAATAAGGTTACCAAAGGTTACCTTTTTTTGTATAATACGTAATTCCGAGGTTTACACCAAAAACAAAAGGTTACCACCTCCACCAAAAACGCTTAACCTACGCGAAAAGAGTCTCTTACAACGATGGAGGAAGCATGAAACCGAAAGACGCTGTTACAAAATGGAACACCCAGCTTGAAGACGGCCAAAAATCGGCCCCAGAGCCTCCAAACGCTGCCCAAGAGCCACCACCCCCTCCATCCACCCTCTATCCGCCAGATCTCGCGCCCAGCGCGTCCGCTGCGCCACCGCGGCCCGACGTAGAGCCCGGCGACGAGGTTGGCCAAGCACTGGCCGATCTGGAGCCCCTTGATGAGGTGTTACGTTTTGTAACAGGTCGAGCCTACCTGCTCCCATTGAACGCCGCCTGGGCGATCTACGAGCAGTCTGGGCAGATCAATGAGTTCCAGGATGTCGTCCAGCGCCTCCAAGAGTTCCACTTGCGGGTCCGCAAGGCCCAGCGCATGGTAGAGGTCTTCGGGTTGAACAGCGACCCCCGAGCCGAGGAACTGGCTCAGGGGCTCCAAGAGCGGGCGCTGGAGGATCGCGAAGTCCGGCGCAAGTGGGAAGACCGCGTGGATCTCTATTGGGGCTTCTTCCTGCGCGACGCTGGGCCGTTCCGGGGAGAAATAATTCAAGAATTTTCTTGAATTCAAGAAGGGTTTGGGTAGTATCTCCTTCTGGTGGAGCTTGCTTTTGGGAGACTACCGTGAAGAAAAATCAGATCTTGGTGGTGTCGCCGAGAATGGAAAACGAGGACATGGGGATACCCAAGCCTCCTTTCTTGTCTCCTAGCGAAGCCTCAGCTCCACCAAAGCCGCGGGTAACGGGCGGCACCACCAAAAAATTTTCAGGAATGGCGTTAGCTTTCTTGCAAATGGCAGAATACCAAAACAATCTACTAAAGATGTGTGAGCACTGGAGACATCCAGAGGTGAAGGAATTCGTTCTTGCTTGGTGCAACAACAGGAAGTCTGGGTGGTCGTGCGGAGAAGGTAAAGAACAATTTTGGAAAGAGGAAATAGACGCATTAAAAAGAGAACACTGGAAGGACGGAAAGAGCGACGAAGTTTTTGCTGAAATTAACACAGAAGAGAAGGCTTACCTTTTGGGTTTTTTGGCGGGAGACGGATATATTGACCCGAGAGAAAACCAAGTCAATGTTAGGATCCAAGAGAGGGATGCCTGTTACATTTTTCCAGAATTCTTAAAAATCATTAACTCCAAAACCCCACATCGGGATATATTTTATCCAGCTCAAACAGAAAGCCGTCAAAACACAAGGTTGTTGCGAATCAAGGATAGATTTATTTGTAAGTGCTTGAGGTTTCACGGGGTGTCCCCCAAGAAAACAATGCGCCTTAATCCTCCTTATGGGCTTTCCAAATCTTTATATTTTCATTGGATTAGGGGCATATGGGATGCTGACGGATCTATTTATAGGGCAAAGAATAGAAGCTTGTGGAGCATGGGAATAACATCTACTCATCGGGTTCTTATGTGGATCAGGGATACGGTTTTGGAGGCGACCGGGGTTTCAGCCGCTATTTCCTTTAGCGGAGAAAAGATGTTCTCAATGAAATATAACGGGAGAAACGCCCTGCGGGTTTCCGGGCTTCTTTACGGAGGGGCGAAGATAGCTCTTCCCCGAAAACTACAAAAATATTTTGATCTCAAAAAAGAAATCGAAGAACGAGACAGAAATCTCATTGTAAAAAACAAAGAAAAACAAGAAGCCCGAGACGTTATCGAAATTATTACCAATCGCGTTCCAACTTCTTGCAAACGCTGGGATCCTTCGATGCCCCTTTTACCCTAGAAAAAGGAGATCGTCATGCCTCCACTGACTAGCACATTTTCAATTCCTCGCGCTTCCACCGAGCAGTTCGCCGGCATCGTCTCGCGGGCCGGCGAGGCTGCGGCGAACGTTTTCGCCGCCGGCGGCAAGGCGCTGATCTTGCGGGTCGGCCACTACGAGCAATTGCCCGACCCCAACACCGGCCAGATCGTGGAGAACTTCGTGGCCGGCATCAACCCGAAGACCGACGAGCTGTTGCTCGAAGTTGTTGCTGAGGTTGATCCGGCGCAGGGGAACCGCGATGTGAACCCCTTCGTGCTGAACATGTGGCCGCTGACCGTGCCCGAGAAGCGGCACGCGCCCACGACCATCGAGGAGGCTCTGAGGCAGCACTTCCAGCAGCTTCCGCCTTACGTTACCTCGCCCGCGCACTTCACAATTCAGCTTTCTTCCGACCAGAGCATGTACCTACTCCGCAAGGCGCTCTCTTCGGTCTTCGCTCTTGCGCTGCTGCGGGGCGGCGCTCAGGTCGAGTTCATCCTGATGCGCGGCAACGAGATTTCCGAGACCGTTCCCACCCAGAAGGTGGTCAAGACCAAGGAGAAGCGTCCGCAGCGCCAGCGCGACCCGAAGACGGGGCAGCTCCTCTTCAAGGAGGCGGTGGACAAGGACGGCAAGCCTATCTTCGAGCCCGTCTGCGACCGCGTAGGACGGCCGCTTTACGACCCCGCGACGGGCGAGATCAAGCGGCACCGCAAGATCGAGTACGTCACCCAGGAAGTTGAGATGGAGGTCGAGAGCTTCCAGAACGTGGACGAAACCTTGAAGCGCACCCCGGTTTTCCTTCAGATCACCAAGAGCCCCGAGATCGACTTCGAGAAATTCCCAGGGGCCAGCATCAACGAGTCGCAGTACGACCCGACCTGGATGCTTGCCGACGTGCTTGCCGGCAAGTGCCGCGACAGGAAGCCGTTCCATGGGATGGGGGAGTAAAATGGGCCGCAACGCACAAATCCGCCGTGCCCGTAAAGCTCTGATCAACCCCAAGGCGACGCGAAGGTTCCCTGGCGGCAGGGACGGGGCAGAAGACTTCCTCGCGAAGAAAGGCAAGACCCCATCCAAGAAAATGTTGGCTGGGGTTTGACATGTTTGGGCTGGCGCAGCTTGGAACTGCCACGAAACCTGATGCGACCGGGGAAAGCTTCCAAGGACTTCCCGGTGGAGAGTTCGCCCCCGTGGGTCACTGCCTTGCAGGTGCGCGGGCGTTCGAGGGAGCGCGATAACGTGAGCGCTTTTGCCTCGGCGGAAACGTGACCGCCAGCCGCTCATTTTGGAGGGTGAAGGATGAGCAGTTTTGCCCGTGTTGTTGCTTTTTTAGCCGGAGCTGCGGAGGTTTTTGATTCCGGCAGGCAAAGCTTGGCTGTTCCGGTGAGTTCTACGATTCTTGGTGTGATAGCTGGGGTGGCCTTGATGTATTTGGGGCTTGCGGAATACGGCGGGATCGACAGGGAAGCGAAAAATGCTGATTAACTTAGGTGGCGGTTTCTGGGTGGACCCGAAGTGGGTAAAGCGCATTGAACCGATAAGCGTTCATTATGATGTTGGGAAGCTGGCAGGGTTGCGTAGCGAAGCTTTTTTCGAGGACGGAAAGAGCTTGCTTTTTAAGGACGATCCCGACGATCTCGCCTTGCGGGTGAACATGGCGCTTGAGGATCCCTTGCAAGGAGGGCAATTGACATGAGTTACGCGAAAGTTAAGCAGTATATTCCTTGGGAGGAGTACGAAAAAACCGCCAAGGTAGTTCCGTTGTTTAGTTCGATGATTATGAATCACGATTGCCCCAGGTGTGGTGCCCCCAAGGGTCATTATTGCAGGTATCCTTCGGGACGCACAAAGCGGGATCCCCACATCGAGAGAGAACCTTCTGAAGAAGAAGTGAAAAGGTCTAAAGCGTGGTGATCTTCATTTTTCGCCAGCGCGATTGCATTCTCCTGGGAACTGAGTTCGGCTTTCGGCGCAACTTTCCTCCCGAGAGACCAAAGTCGAAATTTAGATTGCAGGAGCCGCTGGCGGAATTAAAATAAACGCCGAGGTCAACTCGGTGTTGGCAGGGGGCTGGGGTGGTCCCGGCCCCCAAAGTGGGCGCGAAATGGTTTCGACCGGCACGAGGAGGGCAACGGGTGCGAGCCGTGGTTGACCCGGCCACGTTAAACAGGGTCATCAACACGCTGCCAAGCGTGAAAACGTCCGTCTGGCTGCATAGCCAGGCCCTTGGCGTACGAGGATCCCGAGTAGTTCGCCGAGGACGATACGCGGGTGACGGCGGGAAAGACCGCTGACGAGCAGAGAAAGAGCTGCCGAACTTGCCGACGATCGAAAAGGATCGGATGAAGCTGCAAGGAGCTGAGAGGCGGCGGAGCCGCT
>Ga0180007_10005647_pt1 | contig 12540 bp, 10 predicted proteins | sample MM_PC_MetaG_FD_121122 | JGI IMG/M metagenome (GOLD analysis project Ga0180007, IMG submission 121122) | Groundwater microbial communities from the Aspo Hard Rock Laboratory (HRL) deep subsurface site, Sweden - MM_PC_MetaG | ecosystem: Environmental > Aquatic > Deep subsurface > Groundwater... | reverse complement strand
TTGGTGCAGGGGTCCCAGCGGTGGTTGTGGCTGCGAACGGCCATTCCCTCGGAGAATTCCTCGGGACATTCCGTCCGGAGCTCTTCGTCTTGGACTCCTCAGAGTCAAGACTTGTTAACGAACAACATGATTATACTCCGTTAGTAACAAAAGTCAATGATAGACCTACCCAGCCTAAATTTTACCGACACGGAAATAATTTTTTAGTATTTTAGCTATATATTTTCTTCCCCACCCAGTTTTGAAAAATATTTCTCTTTCTAATGCGTCCTGTTTATCACAATATGCTTCGTAATATACCAATTTCAGTGGCAATCTGTTCTTAGTTGAAAAATTATTTCCGCTATTATGTTCTTTGATTCTTCTTTGAAGATTATCAGTATATCCAATATATAACTTTTTATCTGATAAACTTCGCAAAATATAAATATAGAACATAATCGTCAAAACTTAAGCGGGTAACCCGCCTAAGCCCGGCCTAAGTTTTCTGAAAGAAAATTTTGGCGGGTTTTGGCGGGCTATTTTTTCCCCTCTATTATAAGCTGAGCAATGTTGTTCGGAACGGGTTCGTAGTGATCAAACTCCATATTAAATGTTCCCCGTCCTTCAGTTAAAGAGCGCAAGGATGTAGCGTAGCCGAACATCTCCGAGAGCGGGACGAGAGAACTAATGACTTTCAAATTCAACGGACTTCTGTCATTAATGCTCAATATCTGTCCCCGGCGAGAAGCAATGTCTCCGGTCGTCTCTCCCAGTGAGGGCTCGGGCGTGATTATTTCCACTTTCATTATCGGCTCAAGTATTATCGGTTTCGCTCTTTTGGCGGCTTCCTGAAATGCGGCTGAACCCGCTATTTTAAAAGCGATTTCCGACGAGTCAACTTCATGATAAGAACCGTCGTAAAGAGTAACTTTTACGTCCACTATCGGGAAGCCGGCAACAACTCCTTTTTCAATGGCTTCTTTAATACCTTTTTCTGACGGGGCTATAAATTCTTGCGGAATAGCTCCGCCCTTAACGGCATTAACAAATTCGTAACCGGCGCCGCGCTCAAGCGGCTCAACGCGCAACCAGACATGACCGTATTGACCCCGGCCTCCGGATTGTCTGATATATTTGCCTTCAGCCTGGGCCTCCGCGGAAATGGTTTCTTTATAGGCAACTTGCGGCCGGCCGGTATTAACCTGAACGCCGAATTCTCTTCTCATCCTATCTACAATAATTTCAAGATGTAATTCGCCCATGCCGGATATGATCATCTCTCCGGTTTCCTCATCGCTTCGGATTTTAAATGTCGGGTCTTCGTCGGATAATTTTTTCAAAGACAAGCTCATTTTTTCCTGGTCGGCCTTGGTCTTCGGTTCAATTCTTAAGGATATGACCGGCTCCGGCACATCAATGCCTTCAAGCAAGACCGGATTTCCGACATCGCAAAGAGTATCTCCGGTTCGGGTATCTTTCAGGCCGACGGTAGCAGCAATATTGCCGGCAAAGACCTCTCTTACCTCTTCTCTTTGGTTGGCGTGCAATCGGATAATGCGGCTGATTCTCTCTTGCTGTCCGCTTCTGGTGTTTAAAACATAAGATCCGGAAACAAGTTTTCCGGAATAAACCCTGAAAAAAGTCAGAGCGCCGACAAACGGATCGGTCGCAGTTTTAAAAGCTAACGCGGCAAATGGAGCATTGTCGTCGGGCTCAATCGTTTTTATTTCGCCGGTTTTTTCTACTGTTGCGGATATGGGCGGAACATCCAAGGGGGACGGCAGATAATATGCCACTGCATCCAAAACCAATTGCACTCCCTTATTTTTCAGAGCAGAGCCGCATAAGACCGGAAAAATTTTATTAGCGATGGTTGCCTTTCTAATTATATTGCGGAGCCGTTCCAAATCTATCTCTTTCCCTTCCAGATATTCAGCCATGGCTTGATCATCCTGCTCAACAATTTTCTCCACCATTATCGCTCTTTCTTTTTGGGATTGTTCTTTAAGATGATCGGGAATCTCGGCTTTAATGACTTTTTCGCCCCGTTCCCCTTCAAATGTGTAATACTGCCTAGTCAGCAAATCAACAACTCCTTTGAATTTATCTTCGTGGCCATCGGGAATCTGAAGTTTTATTGCGCTGGGCGATAAACGTTCCAGTATGGACTGGAAAGATCTTTCAAAAGACGCGCCGAGCCGATCCAATTTATTTATGAAACAAACCCGGGGCACTTTATAATCATCGGCATATCTCCAATTGGTTTCCGACTGCGGTTCTACTCCGGCGACTCCGTCAAAAACAACAATGGCGCCGTCAAGTACGCGCAGAGAGCGCTTAACCTCAATGGTAAAATCAATGTGGCCCGGAGTGTCAATAATGTTTAATTTGTATTTATCTAATGAGGGGTCAATTTTTGCTGCTTCTTCTTTTGGATAATAGAAAACGGTCCCGGGCCTAAGGTTAGAATAATCAGGTCTGGATGTTACTGGCGTCCAGTAAGCCGTGGTTGCGGCGGCCGTGATGGTAATTCCCCTCTCCCTTTCCTGTTCCATCCAGTCCATTATGGTATCTCCTTCGTGGACTTCGCCGATCTTGTGAGAAATGCCAGTATAAAAAAGTATCCGCTCCGATATCGTAGTTTTTCCGGCATCAATGTGGGCTATTACTCCTATATTTCTAATTTTTTCTATTGGATAATCTGCCATGCGATAATTGTTTATGAGCTTTTGCGAGTAACTACAATTATCAGCATCCCTCCCCAGTTTTTATATTCATAAAAACTGGGGAGGGATAACTTTTTGTAACCAATCGCTTCGCTCTTGGACAAAAATTTACCATGCAAAATGGGCAAATGCCTTGTTGGCATCGGCCATTCTGTGAGTGTCATTCTTCTTTTTAACTGCGCCGCCGGTATTATTAAAAGCGTTTATTATTTCCTCAGCCAGTTTTTCTTCCATGGCCTTGCCTTTTGATGAGCGAGCCGCGTTTATTATCCAGCGGATGGCCAAGGCGATTCTTCTCTCCGGCCGAACTTCAATCGGAACCTGATAGTTGGCTCCGCCTATTCTTCTTGATTTCAATTCCATGGTCGGTCCGGCATTGTCAAACGCCTGCTGAAGAACATCCATTGCCGGCTTGCCTACGGTTTTTTCGGCTTTTTCAATGGCGCCATATACAATTTTGGCAGCAATTGATTTTTTGCCCGAATTCATCACTTTATTTATTAATTTAGCAACCAAAAGATTGGAATATTTTAAATCCGCTTCAATTACCGCTCTTCTTTTAATTGGACGTCTCATTGCAGAAATTTACAATTTTCAGTTTTCAATTTTCAATTTTGGAAATTGAATTATTAAAAATTTATTGAAAATTAATGTTATTTTCCTTTCTTCGCTCCGTATTTACTTCTCTGTTGTTTTCTGCCTTCCACTCCGCCGGTATCAAGAACGCCTCTGACTATATGGTATCTAATGCCCGGTAAATCCTTTACTCTCCCGCCTCTCAATACTACCACGGAGTGCTCCTGCAAATTATGCCCTATGCCCGGAATATACGCCGTAACTTCCATTCCGTTGGTCAGGCGGACTCGGGCAATTTTTCTCAAAGCCGAGTTCGGTTTTTTCGGCGTCATGGTCTTCACCTGAAGGCATACTCCTCTTTTGAACGGCGCGGGATAATAGACCGGTTTGTTCTTCTTGGCATTAAAACCAAAAATCAAAGCAGGCGATTTTGTTTTCGCTCCGGCTACTTTTCTCGGTTTCTTTAAAAGTTGTCTGAATGTCGGCATCGCTTGCGCTTAACGATACTAATATACTAATTACACTAATGATACGAATGGATGCTAATGTTCTTTATTATTCATATTTATTAGTATCATTCGGATGCATTCGTATATTGGCATCGCGTTATTAACAATAAAATAAGACCCCTAAGGCCTTATATAAAATATCAGATAAATGAAGCTCGGTCAAATTTTCAATCCCGTTAGCATTTGATAGATAAGCCCGACTAAGGGAAAAATGAGCGGAAAAACATAAATAAGAAAGATGACCAGAAGAATTAAACTATATTGATAAAGGAACTTTTTGAACGCGAAGAATCTCGCCGGCAGAAATGTCATCAACAGCCAGTGGCCATCCAGAGGCGGTATGGGAAAAAGATTAAAGATAGCGAGAACAAGATTTAGAACGATGATAAACGACAAAAGCTGCGGCACCAGCGGTGAAGTGAAGATGTCCGGCAAAAATCGCAAGGTAAGACCGAAGAGGGCCGCTAATATTAAATTAGAAGCCGGCCCGGCAATTGCCACTTTGACCGGCCCGTATTTTTTGTCACGAAGATTTTCCGGCACATAAGGCACCGGCTTGGCATACCCGATAAGGAACGGCGAACGCACTAAGAATAAAAGCAAGGGGAGAAGAACCGAACCGAACATATCTAAATGCTTGAGAGGATTTAAACTTAGGCGGCCTAAATTCTTCGCGGTCGGATCACCAAGCGAATTGGCCATTAAACCATGACTGACTTCATGAATCACAATCGAGTAAAGCAAGACGACAATGTAAAAAACAGGGATTAATAATGTCTCCATCCCGTACGAAGTAGCTGTTGCACAGTTATAATCATAAACTATGTGTACAGAACTACTATTATTGTTTATTCAATATCCCGTTCATTTAACCCATTGGGGCTACTTCGTTCGGGATCCATGCTTGACCAGGTAGTAGATTTTTCAGTTGCGGCAAAGCCGCTGTAAAATTCTGAAAAATTCACTACCTGGTTGAAATGTTAGCAAGATTAAGGTATATTATCAATCTATGACCAAATGTCCTCGATGCGGGAAAAAACCAATTATGGTGACTACGCGAGTTTTGCTTCGCGGTCATTATAATCCGACATCCCGATCAAAACGCTATCCCAACTTGCAATGGGCTCGTGTTGGCGGCAAACGAATCAAAATTTGCACCGACTGCATTAAAACACTTAATAAAACCAAGTAATGCCTAGGGAAAGACCGGTATCTCAATCTGAAGATTTTGATGTCATAAAAACTCTTGCGCCCCAAACTAAAATGAGGATGGTTTTAGAGATTTTTGACTTGGGAAAAGACAAGAAAAAAAACGAGGAGAGAAAAAATGAGTTTATAAAATTGATGGGCAAATATCACGAGCAAATGGTATTATCTCAATCATCAAAAACTCCGGGTAGTAATATTACTTCAAGAGAGCTAACCGCCATAGATTCTTCTGATAAAAATAAAAAGGGGCTACATGATCAAATCATGGAGATTTTAAGAAACATGTCTCTTTCTCTGGGCTTAAGTAGGGAGCAAAGACAACTTACAGAATATTTAATAAGGAATGGGGATGAAGTGGAAAATATTATAGGAACTTATTTTTTGGGATATGACCCAGGCGATCCTCGCGAGCAATCAGAGCTCAAGCAAGCCATGCGGGGCGAAAGATATTTTACTTCTCCTCCTGGGAAAGAAAATGAATAAAAACCGGGCCGTAGTATAGCGGTTATTATGCAGGGCTGGGGGTCCTGTGACCCGGGTTCGAATCCCGGCGGCCCGACTGAACGAAGTGAAGGAGGGGTATTGCCCATCCGAAGCTTTACTATGTCCATCCGAAGTTTCTGACGAAGGAGGATGCGAAGGAGGGCGGCCCGACCTAAATACAAAAACCATCCAACTGGATGGTTTTTGTTGGGGCCCTTCTTTCATTTTTCAAGTCTTCAGCTATTTACCAAAGATGGTCTCCGCAGGACCCCGCCACGGCGGGATCATCATATAAGAGTCCTAAGTTAAATAATTTGTTCTAAAGCTTGGAAACAAAAGAGGGGCTTACAATAATTTTAAATCTAAAATTTTAAATTTTCAACTGCCGGATATAAACACTTTAGTCCTCTTCTCGGAGAGTAAATCTGGTATATATCGGGCGGTGCCGAATAAGCTCTTCGGGCTTGAACCATACGTTTATTTCGGTTTCTGCCTCTTCCGGAGTAGCAGAAGCGTGGATCAGATTAAATATCCCTATGCCTTTTTCATCGGCATATCTATAAGATACATGGGCAAAGTCCCCTCTTATGGTTCCGGGAACGGCGCTTTTCGGTTCGGTGGCTCCGATAAGTTTTCTGGCAACTTCCACCATGTCAACGCCCTCAAACACGACGGCAATAATCGGTCCGGATATAAGCATCTCAACCATCATCTGCCGCACTTTTTCTCCCCTGCGCTTGGATAAGTCCTCGGTATAATGCTTCATGGCCGTATCTTTCTCCGAGACCAGCAACTTCATACCAACCATTTTGGCGCCAATCTTTTCAAATCTTTGAAGAATTTCGCCGATTATCCCCCGATGAATCGCATCGGGCTTAAGCAAAACAAGCGTCCTTTCAAGCTTCGCCCCCATTTTATGAGCGCGGGGATAAATCTGTTTTTTAGTCCCGTTAGAAGTCCGACCTGCTTCAGAAGCATGGTCGGCAGACGACCTCTTTGAGGGCGTCTTACTTCTAACGGGATTCAATTTTATAATTTTCGCCATCGCTTAATACTTTAATGCTTCCGTCCACATCAGTACGATAATATTTTATTCCGAAATTCTCAAGACACGAGAGAATGGCCAATGCAGGCAAACCATATTGATTGCCGCCACCTACCTCAATGAAGCCAAATTTAGGATGAACCGCCGACAGAAATACTTCGCTGGAAGATGTCTTTGAGCCGTGATGGCCGACTTTCAGCACATCGGCTGAAACATCACCGCCGTTCAAGAGAAGCTGTCTCTCTAACGGCGCCTCCATATCGCCGGTCAAAAGCGCCCGAAACGATTTATATTGAAGAATCATCGTTATATTTGCTTCATGAGGATTTTTTAAAATTACACCATCATACGATTTAAAAGGCGTGAGAATCGTAAGAGTTGTTCCATTGCCCATATCAATCACTTCCCCGGCTATTGCTTTGGTATAATTGGCGTTTTCTTCTTTAATCGTTTCTTCCCATTCTTCATAAATCGGCGATATATTTTTATCTCCGGATTCAACAATATTAGCCACGTCGTATCTTTTTAGAACCTCCGCCAAACCGGTAATATGGTCGGCATGAGTGTGCGTCGCCACCACAACATCAATGTCCCTGTCGTAAAAAGGCATGATATCGGCCAGTTCGGATAAAACCTTATTATCCGGCCCGCCGTCAATTAATACCTGATTCCCGTTCGGCGCCTCTATAAAAATGGAATCCCCCTGTCCCACATCAAGAAAATATATTTTCAATAAACCATCCTTCTCTTGCGCGGTTGAATGAGTGGAGAAAGCAAAGACAGAGAGACAGAGAAAAACAACGAAATGAGTTAGAGACAGCTCTTTAGATTGCATTAAATCTTTTTAGCATAAATTTAAATAAAAAGGAAAGCCAACAAAGTTGGCTTTAGCGAGATGGCGCAAGTTTATAAACTCAAGTTTTGTCTCTAAGTTATCTTGCCGCTTTTTCAAGCTGATGTTCTAGATTTTTCAAATGCAGTTCGTATGTTGAAGCATCAGCCCTATTGGCTCCATATTCTGCAATTCTTCTCTTTGTATTTTCTATCGCTTCTTTTAAGCCAGGGATTCTTTGGGCTAAATCTTCCGGTGGTACACCCCGTGCTATATTCATTGGCTACCCCTCCTTATAACCAACAAAGACAACAATGGAATAACTTTTATAAAATTACAAAAAAATTAAGTGAATTTCAAGGTTTATCGGATTAGTCCGGAAAAAACCTTAACTATTTCAATTTGATAAGTCGTAACCGCCCAGGCGGCATAACCGATAATCTGGCCGAGGGGCGCGAATATCATTCCGCCGATTCCGGCCAAAAATCCAAACAACATCGCCGCTGGGATAAAAGGCAGAATTAATACGTTAGTCGGCAAAGATATCGGCGAAAGACCGCCGAAATAATAAACCAGCAAAGGAGCAACGGCGATCTGGGCAGATAAGGTCATAAATAAAATTTCTTTTAGACCGCCAAATCCCGGAATTTTATCAGACCTTTGATTAATCAAAGGATAAAGATAAATAAGTCCCAACACCGCCGCAAAAGATAATTGAAAACCGATATCAAATACAAGGGTAAACGGATTATAAAATATCATAATCCCGCCGGCAAGAATTATTGAATTTCTCTGATTATAGAGCCGGCCATAGCCGTGTGCAAAAGAAAAAAGCAATCCCATGATCGCCGCCCGAACGACAGACGCCGAAGCGCCGGTTAAAATAACGAAAAGAATGATTATCACAACCGAAATCCAAAACGCGGTCCGCCTCTTAAAAAAGAATATCAGTCCCATTAGCACCGCCCATGAAATAATCATTATATTATAGCCCGATATCGCCAAGATATGGGTTGTGCCAGTTTTATTGAACGCTTCTTTTAAATTATCAGGGATATTTTGCCTTGAACCCAGCAGAATCCCGTTTATATAAGAAGCATTTGGTTCAACTATTGAGCTGTTTACCGCCCTCTCAAAACGGTTCTTAACGGCGGCGACTGTTTTTTTGAAACCGACTGCCGATCCGGCTAAAAATCCCATTTTCAATTTTTCCGTTTCTAAAACTGTTGGAAAAGACATTACCGTATTAATTCCACTTCGTTTGAGATAGTTAACATAATCAAAATCTTCCTCAAAATTTTTCGGTCTGGAAATCGGCCCCTTAATCTCTAGGGTATCGCCTATCTCATAAAAAGCCGCTCCCCTTATTGTAATCTTGGCAACCTCGCTCACCGGCAAAATTTTGTCGGGAAAAATGATTTCCTTTGCCCTAAAATTAAATTGCGTTGTCTGGCCGTTTATCGCCGGCTGTTCGCTTACATATCCTCTTAAGGTCGTCTCTATCTGTTTGCCACCGGCATATTTATCGGCAAATTGGACAAGAATGCCGTTTGACAAATCGGCATAAATGAACCTGCCCATACCGAAAATCAGGGCCAAAAAGAAAATGCTTCCGTACAATCCCCTGACCGAATGCGTTTTTTGATAACCAAAGACGGCTAAAGCGCTGATCCCGATTACTAAAAGTACTAAAACAATTTCATATGAGATCGTAACAAGAGAAGCAATAAAAACTCCGAAAATAAAAGATGCAAGCAGAAAAAATAAAAATTGCGATTTATGCACACTAGTTGCACACTCCCGTTGTGGTAAAACAATTTGGACAACTCCAGCATGAGCCGGCTCTTATCATCAGCGTTCCGCATTGAATACAAATCGGGGCATGAGCTATCACGGGGGTAGCGTTTTTCCCATTAACAGAGTGCTCGTTGTTGTTGGTTTTAATTACTTCCGGCTGTTTTGAAATCAATCCAGCTAAAAGAGTATCTGTCTTATCCAATTCCTTTTTTTCATCCTGATTGTCTTTGGCGGCAGTAATAACAGGATCGTTTATGTGGGCGTATTCGGAACCAAACAATTCTTCCTTATCCTCCGGGCTTAAGTATTTTACGCCCAGATACCGGAATATATAATCAACTATGGATTTAGCTATTGGAATCTGCTCATTATTGGTAAAACCCGACGGATCAAATCTCATGTCTTTGAATTTTCTCACAAGGGTCTTTAATGGTACCCCCGACTGCAAACTCATAGAGATAAGCGTGGCTATAGTGTCAAATAAACCGGAGACCGTACTTCCTTCTTTGGCGGTAGTAATAAATGTTTCTCCCGGCTTCATCGTATCCGGATAAAATCCTACGGTTAGATAACTTTCGAATCCGCCCACCGAGAATTTATGAGTAATTGAAGGTCTTTCATCGGGAAGCTTGATCCTGATATAACCGTTCACCTTTTCCACTAAATTGTTATTCTCTTCTTTTTTGGTGCTCAATGGCTGAAGCGACTTGGAGCCGTCCCGATAAATAGCAATGGCCTTCAACCCCAATCTCCAGCCCTCAATAAAAACATTTTTTATATCTTCACGCGTGGCGTCTTCGGGCAAATTAACGGTTTTTGAAATCGCGCCGCTGATAAACGGCTGGACCGCCGCCATCATTTTAAGATGTCCCATATAGTGGATGCTCCTTTGGCCATTCTGGGCCTTGAATGAACAATCAAAAATCGGTAAATGTTCTTCTTTCAAATGCAGAGCTCCTTCAACAGTTCCTTTATTTAAAAGATAGTCGCTGATATCTTTTATCTGTTCATCGGTATAACCAATACGGCTTAGGGCTTGGGAAACTTGACCGTTAATTAATTTCAAAGTTCCTCCTCCTACCAATTTTTTATATTTTATCAGAGCCAGTTCCGGTTCAACTCCGAACGTATCGCAATCCATTAAGAAACCTGTAGTTCCGGTTGGAGCCAAGACCGTAACTTGAGAATTTCTCACTCCATATATCTGTCCGAGTTCCAAATCCTCTTGCCAGACCTTCAGAGCGGCGTCTCTAAGCTCGCCATCATCAATCCCAAGCATTCTGGAATTCATATAAAGTTTTTCGGCCTCTTCAAGATGTTTGGCTAGAACCCCCAACATCGGTTCTTTATTCAATTCATATCCGGCAAACGGTCCTTTGATATCCGCCAACAATGTTGACATGCGATAGGCCTGTCCGCAAAGCAATGATGTAATCTGCCCACTGATCGCTCTTCCCTTTTCGGAATCATAAGGAAGCCCAAGAGACATCAGTAAGGCCCCAAGATTGGCATAACCCAAACCAAGCTCTCTGTAGTTTTTCGCATTTTCGGTTATTTTCGGAGTCGGATAAGAAGAGTTATCCACTAATATGTCCATAGAGGTTACCATAGTATCCACTACTCTTTTGAATAATTCGGTATTAAATTTTCCGTCCGAAGTCAGAAATTTCAAAAGGTTCAGAGATGCAAGATTGCAGGCACTGTTATCAATATGCATATATTCACTGCACGGATTTGATGCATTGATGCGACCGGTGTTAGAACAGGTGTGCCAGTCGTTTATCGTTGTATCATATTGCATACCCGGATCGGCGCTGTGCCAAGCCGCATCGGCAATCCAATCCATTATTTCTCTTGCTCTTAAACGCTCGGCTGTTTCCCCGCTGGTAATCGCTTTTAAATCCCAATGCCCATCGGCAAGAACCGCCTGCATAAATTCATCCGGAACCCTAACCGAATTATTGGCATTCTGATAAGGAAGAAGAGTATAAGGATCAAAGATTCCGGCTTCAATGGAATCCTTGATTCCGGCCTGCTGTAATACCTTGGTCATATTCTCAATTATCTTTTTACAGTAAATAAAACTTTTGATGTCCGGATGGTCAACATTCAGGATTACCATTTTTGCCGCTCTTCTGGTCGCGCCTCCAGAGCGAATTGAATTGGCAACCCCGTCGGCTCCTTTCATAAATGAAACCGGACCTGAAGAATAACCGCCTTTTGATAACGGTTCTTTTGAAGAACGCAGCTTGGAAAGATTTGTTCCCGATCCCGAGCCGCCCTTAAAAATCCACCCTTCGTCCTGATACCAATCAAGTATTGACTGCATATTATCTTCAACCGCCAAGATAAAACAGGCGCTGCATTGGGGCCGCTCTTGAATACCGACATTAAACCAGACCGGGCTATTAAATGCGGCATACTGGTTGATCAGAACCCATGTCAGATCAAGAGTAAAATTATTGCAATCTTCCTCGGAAGCAAAATAACCGTCTTTTAACCCCCATTGGCCGATCGTCTTAACCACTCTATCTATCATTTGTCTGGCGCTTTTTTCTCTTTCAGGCGCATCAAGACGGCCTCTGAAATATTTAGAAACAACCATGTCGGTAGCCGTTTGACTCCAAAAATTAGGAACTTCTACATCTTTTTGTTCAAAAACAACAGTTCCGTCGCCTTTGATTATTTTTGCGGTTCTTTTCTCCCATGCAATTTCTTCGTACGGATGTTTGGGTCCGAAAATTCTCGGCCAGCGCAAGCTCATTCCGGCAGAAAAGCCCAGACGCTTTTGCTCTTCGGGTATATTTAGAAGTTGTGTAACGGTCTCATTCATAATAATTTAGAAAAAATATCCGCCGGGCGGCGGTGCATTTGTAAATTTATCTTATCGTAATTAAATCTCATTTCAAGACCGAAAAAGTTGATAACCCCGCGCTGCAACAAACGTATAACTCCCGGCCGTTTGTTTTAAACGGGTATACAGTACCGCAATCCATAAAAATCACATTATTTTAAGTGCTTCTTACAGAGCGCCTACTTATTCATCTTTCTCCTGATAAACGCCGGGATATCAAATTCATCGTCATTCACCGAAGAATCAACGAGTTCTTTCACGGCAGAGCTGCTGCCGTTAATCATTGTTTTAGGCGGCTGGCCAAAAAGATTGCTGGTTTGATGAACAACCGGTCTGGTCTGAACCGGATTGCCGGTATTGAACCCGGTTGCGATTACCGTGACTTTTAATTCTCCCTTTTTTAGTTTGTCATCCATAACTGCGCCAAAGATAACCTTTGCGTCCTGATCAATGTGTTCGGTAATTACTCTGGCGGCTTCGTTGATTTCCGCCATAGCCATATCCGCTCCGCCGGAAACATTAAATAA
>Ga0180007_10005646_pt1 | contig 12541 bp, 13 predicted proteins | sample MM_PC_MetaG_FD_121122 | JGI IMG/M metagenome (GOLD analysis project Ga0180007, IMG submission 121122) | Groundwater microbial communities from the Aspo Hard Rock Laboratory (HRL) deep subsurface site, Sweden - MM_PC_MetaG | ecosystem: Environmental > Aquatic > Deep subsurface > Groundwater... | reverse complement strand
TCCATATTCTCTTACCCAGTGTCCAAGAGAAACAATCTGCTCATTTTTGCGAGATAGTAAGGAACCGAATCAAAGAATACTTCGCCTCCCACCGCAAAGAAGATGTCTTTATTAATGTCGGGGTAGCCTCTTATCCTTATAAAAATCAGACCTCCACCACCAATCACATCTTGGCTAATTTATATCTGAAGATCATGTATATCGGCTCTGAGATCCGCCGTTTTCCCAGAATCAGCCATCAGATGGATATAGAAGTACTCTTTCCCGATAAGAAACAGGAGAATTCACAGACCATTGATATTTCTGAAGGAGGGTTGTGTTTTTCTTCAACGCGGCCTTTGGCTACCGACACCAAGATATCGCTATATCTTACGCTCCCCCGGACGAAAAACACCCTTCATCTCAGAGGGAGGGCGGCGTGGCTTAAACCGGTCAATGAGGAGTATAGCCAAAAAATACGCTCCTATCTGATAGGCATTGAATTCAGCGGAATTAAAGAATCGGAGAGAAAAATCTTACGTAAATTTTTACGCACACGTCAGAAGTAACTTGCCGCATTAGTTTCTTTATTTCGTTTTTATCCTCTTCCTTAAGACCACCAGCTTATTTAACTCTACATCGAGCCCACTATTAAGATCAGCAAAAATACCTTTCAATAATTCCACATACCTCTTAGTCCCCGGATCGAAAGGCTGATTCATAGCCTGGAGGCTGGTAATATTGGCATTATTGGTTCTCTTTATTTCATTGATCCAGCTGGTAACCGTATCAAGGCTGCGGGGCGTCAAATCCTTCTCCTTTATTGTATCCAAAAGGGTCAAAAGAGAGTAATACCCGTCTATTTGAGAAAGAGCTAACATACAGGAGTCAAACATCACCGTCACGATAATCACATCTTGAGAGCCTGATAATGCTGATTTGATTTGGCCGGACGCATCAAAGATTCTGCCTCGTAATTGATTGATACGAACATCTGCACAGTAGGCGGCCTGGACACCTAAAAAAAGATATGCGGCAATCACCACCACAAAGGTTTTCTTCATCGCTACTCCTCCTCTCTTCATGCTAATAGGCATCCAAATCATCTTTGAGATCCTCTGCTTCAGCGCTATCGATAAGGCCATCCGCATTGACATCATATCCCACCTCTAGATCGCTCTCAACTTTTACGTTCCCTTGCGCAGCAATAGCGGCGTAGCGGTCTTTTAGATACTCTTTCCCTTCCGATGCATCGATAAACCCATTCCCATTGGTATCGTAAACTGCCAAACGGGAATCGCGTACCCGCGAATACCCATAACGCCAATAGAGCCTTTTTTCTTTATCGTCGATATTCCCATCATTATTGAAATCAAGCTGTGCGCGTTCAAATGTCCTCCATGCAGTCCTCTCATTCGCATCCACCAATCCGTCCTTATTCTTATCGGCGCGGGTTTCCTGCCAATAATCTTCGTCGCTGGCCTCAACCTGAGGACCAACCCGTGCGTCTACCTTAGTAGGTTGCTGCCGGGCATCAATTAACCCTTCGCGGGCGCGATCCGCGTGCTGGGGGCGCTGCTCACGATACAATTCCTGCGCCTGTACTTGCGAGACGCCCAGGAGGATAAAGAATCCCGCTAAGAACACAATACTTCGCAGCATAAAAACCGCCATAGCCACCCCCCTGTTTACATCAATATCTTATTGATCGTCAATGTCACCGATGCGATACTTGAATCCCTGGTCTTCTGAAGTATCTGGTATTTACCGATCAAAAGAAGGCTTGTTGAACTCTCCACGCGAAACATAAAATCAATAACCTGTTCCATCTGGGCCTCACAGATAATAGTGACCACATACATCTTCTGGCCACCGATCTGGCGCATGCCTTGAGGCTTAACATCAATCAGGGAAACGGAACTTTTATTCGCGAGGATCTCGATCTCCTTCAAAAGCGAAGACATCTCCCTCTCCCCGAATTCAATGCTATGCAGGTACTTGGAGTAACGGGCGCTCTCCGACATGATCCTATCCTTAAACGCCAAGATACGCAAGTTTCTCTTTATCGCGCCGACTTTATTTTGTATCTCTTTATCCAAAGAATTCATTTTCGAATGGATGGGGCTAATAATTGCCCGATCAAGGAGCACTCCCATAAGCACCCAACAGGTACAATAAAAGACCATACGCTCACGCTTAGAGAGCCGGGAAATAAAAGCAGTAAACATCTGGAGCTTAAAGAGTGGCTTCATCTTTTAACGTTCGAGATCGCAATTCAATTCAAAGTCAGTTACTTCGGCAGAGCCGATTTTACGCTTCGTCGTATATTTGGTCTTTACATCCTTAAAGAAAGCCGACTTCTCTAATCCTTCGATAAAAGAAAATACCTTTGACATCGATTCCGCCATCCCGCGAAAAACACCACGGCCTTGTTGCTCCTCAAAACGCGCCTCGCTAAGAAGCATCCCGTCGGGAAGAACGGTATAGATCTCATTGAGCGAATCCAACGAATAGCCGCGTTTTACCAGATAATTCCTAATCAAGGCGATTCGCGCGGAATCCTTCTCCAAATCCGCGACATCCTCCGTTAATTCTTTAAGCTTCGCATCAACTTTGGATAGATAAAGGTTTTTAAAATAGATCTTGCTGGAGAATGTTAAAAAAATCAGGAAGAATACAACCAGAAACAATACGGCGGTCCTTATTAAATCCTTACCGCGCGCCTCCAGCGCGCGCTTAAATTTGATCTCCTCAGGAATAAGGTCAACCTTAAGCTCTTCCCATGCGTAGCCGCAGGCAATGACATTAAGATAGGAAATGCGCGGGGCAGCATTAAGGCGCTGGATAATAGAGTCACTTAAAGATGCCGCCTTTACAAACGGCAACATTTTTACCGCGCCTGAAACCCCTTGTTTCAAGGCCGTCTCCAGAAAACCCAGCTCTTGAAGCGCGCCCGTAACCACAAAGGTCGCGGGGTTCTTCTCGATATTCTCACTCTGATAGGCCTCAAGGGAACGTTTTACTTCATCAACGAACTTAAGCTCGTACTTTTGTCGTTCAGAAGCTAAAAGCTGCGCGCCAAGAGAGATGGCCCTTGCAAAGAGAAGCTTCCCCTTAAAGGAAATGATAAAATCCGTGAATTCATCATCGATATGCAAAAGTGCGACCGGTGCGGCTTCGGTCTCGGCACGTACCAGCCGCGGCAAGAACCAACAGAGTGCTTCAGAGATCAAGACGACCTTCTCCAACTTTAGGCCTGCGCGCTCAATGATATCGGCATGCCGTTTAATCAGGGGGCGGGTAACAATTACCAGCAATATCTTGGTATAGCTGTGTTTGTACGTACCGATATCGAGGTAATCCGATAAGATCTCCTCCCGAGAATAGGGGGTATGCCGGCCGGCTTGAAGATTGATAATCTCCCTGATTTCGATAGGATTAGTGGAAGGGATTTCTATATTTTTCGTAATTACCTGGTGCGCAGGCAGACAATCGACGATCAAGGGCTTCTTGAGATTAAAACTGGCAACGGTACTCTTAAGTATTTTTGTCACTTCATTATCAGGCAGCCCTGAGATCTGCTTAACCACCACCCCGGGAAAATCCCTCTTATACGAAGAAACCTGCAGAGACGCAATCTTCAGTTCGTTTTCCGTAAAGGAAACCACGACAAGATCCCGCACGCGCAAGCCCGAAAAAGGATTAAGTTTATTAAAACGTATGCCCCACATTAGGACTCCCGCCAATAAAGGATCGTGCCTTCACGGGAAAAAACACACCGTCCTTCAGCAGTAATTCGCTTGTGCATAAGACCTGCCTCTGCTTCAATAGAGAAGTAATCCGAAACCGTCGTAAGCAAGGAACCGGCGATCTCTTCCAACTGATCCAACTCAATCTGCTGTTCTTTAAAGAAAGGTGCCATCAAGGCTACAATAGAATCCCTCTTCTCAAATATTCCGTCGTCACTGGTTCCTTCTACACCATCCTTTCCGCCACGGAATTCTATGATCTTGGCAACCATCAGATCACTTAATCCCAATGACTGTAAGACAACTGTAGAGGCAGTATTGATATTCACCTTCCCTGTTCCGAATACGGTCACATACGGGCGTATCTGCACAAAGACCGCAGGGGTAACGCCTTTTACTAAAAGTAACTCATCGGGAAGCTCGAAGAAGGCGTTCTTAGGCTCATAAGGAGAAGGAAGTCCCCGGTAATACGGCCCCTCTGCGCTACTGCTGGCAGAAGACTCTTCGTCTGCGTCACGCCAATCAATGAACGCGCCGGCAAAATCCTGTGCCTCCATTTCAGGTATTCCTAAGATATGCATGAAAAGCTTCGCCAGCACTTTTCGATCTGCCGTATTCAGATTAATCTTACGCTCTTCATCGACGACCCCTGGGACAAATTCAATAGCGCCAGTCTTGAGTCCTGCGTGTGTTGCGCCAATAGTACAGAGATCCTCTCCGATACTGATCTGTGCGACCTGCTGAGCATAAGAATACATATCCTTTAATGAGGTATATTTTTCATCTGCCTGCGCAACCCACTGCACCACGGCGGAACGAAGACCCGATGCAAGTACCAAGCGCAGTCTTTCTCTTTCTTCAAGACGCTGTACAAGAGTAACTTTCTGCCTAACATTAGCGCCTAAGATCACGGCAAAGCTACTCAAAAAACAAAGCGTCCACAAGGCAATAACCAGGATACTGGCGCTCTCAAGGCGTGGATTGAAACGCATGTCCTGGTATCGCGACGGTTTTGGTAAAGATACGTTCGACATTGTCTCCCTGTAATTCCAACTCTACGCGTATCGCAGCAGGAAGGCGCGGCGATGAATAATACGGCTGCCAAGTATATTCCTCTTTCTGAGCATCAAAGACATAATACGAAAAACGCGCAGAAGCAACCTGGGGAACCAATCTTGAAGCCGCCACTTCCTCCCCGGTAAATATCTGACTATAATTTTTCTGCGTACGAGTGATTGCGCCAGAGCTCTCATAGGAATAGAGAGTCTTTCCGATGGTATACGCAGAGAAGAGTGGGTCATAGATAAGGGTAGCACACTCAAAGTTTTCACTGTTTCCACCGAAATCAAGGCCGTTAAAATGAATGCCATTATTCAGATCAGATGAAAGCTTCTCGAAGAAGACCAAAACATCTTCTTCAATAAAAACCTTCTGCGTACGCTTCCATACCTGAAGCCCATTGCCTAATACGGAGTAAAGCGCCAGAGAAATTATTGCGGCTAACCCTGCGACAATGAGCAATTCTACCAGGGTCATCCCCTGCTTATTTGTCTTTCTCCTCAAAGAAAAAAAACCGTGCATACATAGTCCTTCTCAATTTGACCATACGCGCTCCTTCTTTCCACGTTGCCCGTAGGTCAACCTGGAAAAGGTCATTGCCCAGTACGGGCTGGAACTCTAGGGCCCAGGAATATTGCTTCCCGCCTACACTTTCCTCCCCTTCCCGTTGGAGAAAAGCCGCCGGCCCAAATTGGCGGATATGATCCTGCGCCTCCCAGAGTTTCTCTCCTAACCGAGGGGAAATTTGAAGATAATGGGAATAATAATTGAAGGAATCAAGCGTAGTAAAGAATGCCCCGTATATAAGCACGGTTCCCAACGCAATGACCGCCGCGGCAATCATTACCTCGACAAGAGTAAATCCTTTTTTATATCCTTTACGCATACCCCATTCCCCGTAACCCGAAATCAGTCCCAATTGACCACATCATCGCCGGTGCCATCCTGTCCGTCATTACCCATAGAATAAAGATCATAATCCTGAGGGCGGTGCTCTCCCGGAGACCGATATTTGTATTCTCTGCCCCAAGGGTCAAGCGGTTTCTTCTCCAAATAAGGCCCGTTCCAATTGTGCGCCGTACCGGGCTTACTCAAAAGTGCGTTAAGACCATCACTACTCGGAGGGAAACTTCCATTATCTAACTCGTATAGCTTCAAGGCGGTTGCAATATTTGCCTGTATATCCGCCTTTGCGGCAGTAACCCGTGCCTGTTCTCCTCTGCCGGTCAGCCGCGGCATAACCATCGCCACTAAGGCACCGATTATAATAACCACTAACATCAGCTCAATTAAAGTAAACCCCCTTCTATTCATAGCTCCTCCTTTTTTGGGTTTTTTGGGGACGTTTCTATTTTTTGGGAACGATTCCGCGTACGCGTAATTAAATAGAAACGTCCCCATTTATTCCCCATCCAAATACCTCACCCACGCCTTCTGAAGATCTGAGACGCTACGGATCTTCGGCGTAAACGCAAAACGAAGCGCCTCTTGCATATCTTTACCGTCACGCAACTGCCGGCAAAAATGGGCAAACCTATCAGAGCCTAATTTCTCGATCAAGAAAACCACCAGCGACGCCGATTGGAGGTAAAAACTACTCACCAGACTATCCCCGCGTAAAGAAAGAATAGATTCCTTCTCTTTATCCCCTCCTTGCGCCTGAAGCGCGCGTACCTGGATGGTCTGGTTATCTCTTAGGGCACTAATATCCAGCTTCATCAAATCTTCCAGAATAAAGAACCTTGCCTCCTGATAATACTGCCGCGCAGCCGCGCTGGCTAGGTTACGCTTAGGCTTCTCCGCCCATTGCGCCACCCCTTCATCCAACCAAAGAGGAACCTCACCCTTAAATCCGACAAAATCACGGAATATTAAATGCGCCATTTCATGAGGCAAGAGGCTCTCTAGAAAACCACTGCTCCAGGCAAAACTGCTTATTGACCGCTGTGTATAATCCGCCATCCCCTGTGACCATTGCGGCTGTCCTGTCTGAGCGATAAACGTCGCATGGTCCGGATAGATATAAATCTTGCACCGATTATCCCAAGTCCAGAATCCCGAATACCGGGCATATCCTATGGCCGAGGCAATATCCCGGTAATACCCTTCGGACGTGCTTAAGAGTTCTTTCGCGAAATTCTCGTCATTTGAGAAATACACGATAAAGTGGTCGCTTTTGAGTTCTTTCCACTCTCCGGCAAAAAGCATTCCCGCCGCAGCGGATACCACCCCAATAACCGCGCACAATGGTACGAGGATGCGAGAAGTACGTACTGCTATTTTCATTATTCTTCCCCTGTATACATAAAATTGCAAGATAAAGTTCAAGGGCCTTATATTACTCTGTACTTACGCGCGGTATTATCCTCCAAAAGCCGGGAAAGAGAGCGTAAAAGTCGTTCCTATACCTACCTGACTCTTAAGTTCTATACTCCCTTTATGTTTAGTCACTATATTATATACAAAAGAAAGCCCTAATCCCGTGCCTTCTCCTACCGTCTTAGTGGTAAAGAATGGCTCAAATATTTTAGACAGATTCTCCTGGGGAATACCGATGCCAGTATCAGTAACAGTTACTATCGCTCTTGGTTCCTGCGGAAGAGAAAATGTTTTAACGAAGATCTGGTCTGCTGCGTTACGATTATCCTTCTTGATGATTGCCCACTTGGCATTGAGCACGATATCAAAGAACGCCTGCTGCAATAACTGCACATCTCCCATCACCGATGGCAGATGTTCATCTAATTGAGCCTTGAACTGTACCTGCTCGGCGCTTAATTCATGTTCACAAAGAACCGCTACTTTCCGCACCACCTCATTCAGAGAAAGAGGAACAAAAGTTTGGTCGGAAACATGGGCAAAATCAAGTAACGCCCGGGTAATCCTCCTACAGCGCTGCGCGGACTCTTCAATGAGCTTTAATGATTTATCAATATCGTGACGTGCAACGCTATTCTTTTGCGCCAGCTCCAGATGGATGACCTGGATATAGTTAAGGATTCCCGCCAGCGGATTATTTATCTCATGCGCCACCCCGCTTGCCAATTGCCCTACCGCAGCCATCTTTCCAGTCTGCATCAGCTGTGATTCCTTGAGTTTCAATTCCTCATACGCCCGCGACAATTCCTCTTCCGCGCGTTTACGCTCGGTAATATCGCGGATCACATGGATTAGTTTGACGATTGCACCAGACTCGTTGAAGACCGGAGATACCGAAACCCCCAACCACTTATCGATACGCGTTTCAAAAACTTCAACATACTCTTTCCGTCCTGTCTCTTTGGCCTTCTCCAAAGGACATCCTTGTATCGCGGATTCTTTCCCGTGAAAGATTTGGAAACATTTCTTTCCGATAAGATCATCGCGCGGACTTCCCAAGAGTTCACAGACGGCATTATTGACATTGAGAATCGCAAACTGCACATCATGAAGAGAGACCCCGTCAGCCATTGCATCAAAAGTCTCTGACCATTCGCGGGCAGCCTTTGCCACTAACTCATCCGCTTCTTTGCGCGCGGAGATATCGAAGATCGCGCCGTCAAGATAGGCCACCTTTCCCTGTTCATCAAATACCCCCTGCCCCCGCTCATAGACCCAATGGATCTTCTCATTGACATCGACAATCCGATACTCCAGGGTATATGATTCCCTGCGCGTAAGCGCATCGAAAATAGTCTCTTCCACATATTTGTGATCATCAGAAAAAATAATACTGGCGTATGTTCTTTTTGAGTTTTTTATGAAATCTTCCGCAGCATACCCGCTTATATTCTGGATCTGCTCACTAATAAAGTACATCGTCCAATCAGCATCACAGGCGCAGCGATAGGTAGCTCCCGGGATATTCTGTACCATCGTACGAAAATGCGCTTCACTCTCCTTCAATGCCTTCTCAAAGGCCTGGCGCTGGTCAATCATCGCGTTGAAGACCTCGGCCAAGGACCCGATCTCGTCACGTGTGGTTATCTCTGCTTTCTGGCTAAAATCGCCGCGTTTAAGAGCCTGGGTTGATTTCATCAGAGAAACTAAAGGAACCGTCATATTCCGCGCCACCCATAAAGTCACGACCACCGAAGCCAGAATAAGCAGTATGCTTATCGATATAAAAAAGGTAATCACCCGAAGTGTGAAAGACTGTGCGTATCTTTCTTGCGCGGAGATATTTAACTCCATTAAGTTAATCCCGCTTTCGATCTGTTCCGTAAAAAGCCCCTGCATGCGCTGGGTCCGTACCAGGATAAACTCAACTACCCTCCCCCGGTCTCCGAAAAAACTCTCTGAAAGCCCCTCATCTTCAAGGGTCCGGGAGAAATTCTTCCAGATAAGGCGCGCAGACCCAAGGCTCAGACCAATATACTCCCGGTAATCCTCGGTAAACAACGACAGCCCCAGAAAGATTTCCTGGAATTGTTTCTCAATTGACACAATCTTACCACGTATCTCTTGGCGTATCTGCGCCAGCCGATCGGGATCCTCGATAAGAAGCATCCCTGAGGCAAGCGACCTGATTCCGGAGAAATTATTTTCTAGCGAAATCAATGATTTTAACAGATGCTGGTGATATTTAAGTTGGCGGTACACGGTACCGCCAATCTTGGTCTTCTCAACAGTAGTAATACCCAGCCACATGATAAAAATAAGGCCTAAGGCATTGGCAAGAACTAAGGCAAGAAGCTTCGTGCGGACTTTTAATTGAGGCCTGATCATTCTTTTCGAATAGGGACAAAATCCCTGGCAATGATATGCTGCCCTTCCTCGGAGATGACAAAATCAAAGAAAGTTTTAAGCTCCCCCCCGGGTAATTCGCGTGCCATCAATATAAGCGGACGCGAGAGAAGATAAAACCCTTTTGCGGTAGCTTCATTGCCCGGAAAAACACCGTCAACGGCAAGGCGCTTTATTTCCGGAGGGAGAAAGACTTGGCTAAGTACCGTAATGCCGCCTTCGGTCTTTGAAAGAATCTCCGCTTGTTCTTCCGAATGCAAGATCTCCTGCGCATCAGAACGAAAGACAACATCATCCATCACTTGTCTACGAAACTCTATCATCGTTCCACGGTTCTCTTGTTCTTTTTGGATAATACAGACTATGGGGATATCGTTACCTCCCACTTCGCTCCAAGACGCAATCTTTCCGGAGAAGATCCCCTTGATCTGTTCCTTGCTAAGATTATTTACGGGGTTCTTCTGGTGTACACACACCACGATGGCATCATAGGCAATGATCTGATAAAATAAATGCTGTCTGCGTTCTTGAGAAGTCAAGCGCCTCGCCAGACCCACCAAATCAACCTTGCCTTGGATGAGCGCCGGCAATCCCATACTCGAAGAATCCGTAATCACTGAACCAAACTCAACCTTTGACTTGGCGTATAACGCATCCTTCAGAGCAGGAAGTATCTTTTTACCGATAATCTCGGAGCCGGTATAGGAAATCTCGGCACAAGCCTGCGTCAGAAAAAGTAAAACCCACCCCATCACAAAGATCGCTATCTTTCTCTCCATACTGTCACGCCTCTCCATTTAAAATGAATTCCGTGAGAGAAATATATTACCCCACCCATCCACTCACGGAGAGCATACTCGTTCCACGAGAAACCATATCTTTTATAAACACGGACCCCCGGCATTCTTAGAAGCAATAATCTCCTTTATCTCCTCTAATAGTTTTTGAAAATCGTAAGGTTTCGTAAAATAGCTGACAATCCCTAGCTGATATGCCTTCTTGATATCGGTATACGCAGCCAACGCAGAAGTAACAATGATGGGAATCCCTTGGGTCTGCGGATCATTGTTAAGCTGCGCACAGATATCAAACCCGCTTAAGCCCGGCATCAATAAATCAAGGATAATGACATCCGGGTTAGTCGCCTTGATTACCGCCACGACCTCGTTGGATTTTTGGCAGCCGTGGACATTAAACCCTGAAAGCTCCAAAAGGCGTTTCAGACCGGTAAAAACAATCTCATCGTCATCTGCCACAAAGATCTTCTTTTCCCCTGCCATCACTTTGCCTCCCTCCTAGCGTGCCATAACATTTATTTCGAATATCGGCAATAACATGGCCACCACGATAAAACCTACGATAATACCCATCCCTAAAATCATGAGCGGTTCCAAGAGGCTCGACATCACCTTAATCGCCTCATCGGTATCATGCTCATACGAAGTAGCCACCTCTGAAAGCGCATCCATAAGCTTACCTGACTCTTCCCCCACAATGAGCAGATTGCTCATAAACACGGGAAAAAGTTTCGAATCTTTGATACTCCTGCCAAATGAACCTCCCTGTTCGAGCACCTTATATCCTTCTCTTAACTGGTCACGTATAATTTCATTATTGACTACCGGCGCTGCCACCTCCAATGCCTTCAGAATCGGGATACCGTTGTGGAGGAGAAGTTCCAGCGTCCTGCAAAAACGCGCTAATTCATTTTTTAAGATAAGCTTTCCGAAGATTGGCAGATATAGTTTAAAAAGACTGGCCGTTCTCCTGCCGATCTTGGTCTTAAGCTCCTGACGGATCACCACGATTGCCGCCATAAGAATAGCCCATGGCCACCACTGGCGCAAGGAAGTGCTTAAAGATAGGAGCATCTTTGTCGGCAAAGGCAGATCTTGCCCGATACTAACGAAGATATTCATCAGACGAGGCATCACATACACCAGCATAAAGACTACTGTCCCAAAACCAACAATTCCCATAAGAATTGGATAGGCCATTGCCGTACGAAAACGCGAGATCATCTCTTCTTGCCTGGCATGATAATCGGCGATCCGAAAAAGTGCTTCGGGTAATGCGCCGCTATCTTCTCCGGCACGCACCATCGCCACATCCAAAGAAGAAAAGACCTTCGGATACCATTGGAGCGTTGAGGAGAAACTTGCCCCTTCCTTTACCGCATCATGTATGGAGCACAGGATTTCCTTCAAAGACACGCTATTGGATTGCTCTCCAATAATAGTAAGAGTCGTCAATATCGGCACTCCTGACTTCAGAAGAATTGCTAATTGTCTGATAAAGATTGTAACTTCTTTACGTTTTGCCTTCGCGGAATGCCTAATCACTGAAGGCCCCGTCTGGGGCTGTATCGGATTAGTATCGACTTCCAGATGAATAGGGAAATACCCAAGTTGGCTTATCTTGTCAATTGCCTCATCTTCAGATTGAGCTTCAAGGCGCCCTTCGACCACCTGCTGGGGGCCTTTGCGGGCACGGTACTTATAAATACTCATACTCTCTTCTCCACAAAAGCATCAATTTTTAAACGCTGTGAGCCGCTTACATCTAAGAAATATACCCCGATATGATATATCTTCTCCAGGTCGATCTCTTCGACTCTGGCAACCCTGGCTAAACATTCAATCGGCTTCTCTTCACCCGGTAACTCCAGCTTAAGCTCTAGAATAGTCGCCACCGGAAGCGACTCGTCAGAAACAAAGAGGACCCCTCCTGCCGACACGCTCTTGGTAACACTTAAATGCTCAGTTTGGTCAGGATGCACATCCTGTTTTCCGACGGTCTTGACGATCTTATACCGGACATTCAACTTGGCATCAATACGCGTGTAGGTACGTAATTCTGCCGAAGATTGATCATTTTCTCCTGCAGGAGGATTAAAGGAAAGATTCATCGTATTCTCCTCTCGTTTTACGCTTCTCTGGTCCACGGAAGTCACCTTCATTACCTCCTCCGGAGTAGTAACTCCCGCCATTACCTTCTCCCAACCATCCTGACGCGGAGTACGCATACCT
>Ga0180007_10005644_pt1 | contig 12542 bp, 10 predicted proteins | sample MM_PC_MetaG_FD_121122 | JGI IMG/M metagenome (GOLD analysis project Ga0180007, IMG submission 121122) | Groundwater microbial communities from the Aspo Hard Rock Laboratory (HRL) deep subsurface site, Sweden - MM_PC_MetaG | ecosystem: Environmental > Aquatic > Deep subsurface > Groundwater... | reverse complement strand
CCCGCACAGACGAATGAACTACTACTCCTCCTAAGCAAACAACTGCTGCCTCTGTTGTTCCCCCGCCAATATCAATAATCATATTGCCGGAAGGATTGGCAATGGGAATATTAGCTCCAATGGACGCTGCCAGTGGTTCATCAATTAAAAAAGCTGTCCTTGCTCCAGCAGAGATTGTTGCGTCCAAAATTGCTCTTTTCTCAACAGAAGTCACTCCGGCAGGCGCACAAACCATAACTTCTGGCTTAAAAAGCCTGTTCGGACTACAAATTTTGTCCAGAAAGTAACGGATCAGTGCTTCAGTAATCACATAATCTGCAATTACCCCGTCTTTTATAGGGCGGGAAACAGTGATATTTCCCGGAGTTCTCCCCAGCATTTCTTTAGCTTCATTACCAACTGCCAAAACCCGATTGTCATCGGTTGTAACAGCAACTACAGTTGGTTCATTTAAAACAATGCCTGAACCTGCAAGATAAACTAAAGAGTTAGCAGTACCCAAATCTATACCAATTCTTTTGCTGAAATTAAACATAAAAATTAAATAATAAGCTGATAACTGATTGTGATTTTACCAATCAAAAAACCTGGTCACAAGATACACTAAATAGATCAAAAGCTATCAGCTCTTATCTATTGGCTTATCTGATTTGTCAGGATGACTAATAATTACCTAAGATTTACACCAAATAAGTTTGGCTCTGAAGCAGTCGGGGTCGGAAAAGAACTAATAATCACTAACCTTGATGAATCAAGCCACGGAAAAACAAAATCATCTTGAAAGCTACCTGCATAAATAACAGCTTTATTTGTCCCATCAAAATCAGCAATTGATATTGTTTTTTCTTCAATCAAGATAACATGCATTGAATTGGGTAACCAAATATGAGCTCTAGCAGTAAGTAATGAATATTCTTTTTTATTTTCCAAGTTATAAACTTTAAGATCTGTTTCAGCCTTACCAGCCATAAATTTGGTTTCATCCGGAGACCACCGCACAATAGCTGCAGAGGAAGCAATTTGACGGAAGGTTATGTCTTTAATTGCTAACACCCTTGCCTCATTTTTTAAACGGGTATCTTCTTCCCAAGAATTTACGGTAGCTTGCAGGATAGGTGTAATATCGCGGGGATCAGAATTTAATCTATCAAATTCCAAAAGGTAATTATTATCTTCAACTGTTGCCAAAACTTGCTTGGAATCGCTTGACCACTGCAACGAAGCTTTTGAAAAATCTGTACTTGTGCTTTGAGCAATCTGATGAGGTTCTGCAGATCTGGCAAAAGAAATAGGTTGATTACGGGTTTGTGTCCAAACCCAAACTCCTGCCTTTTTATTAATAATACCATCAGAAGCTGATAGCGGCACAACATAGGCAAGTTTGCTTCCATCAGGACTTAAAGTCGGATTTTCCACCCCAGAGAAAGTCAACGGATAAATAGTGGGGATAGCAGGAAAAAGGGTTATTTTAACATCTGTCACTAAGCCTTCTTTAACACTGACTTGTTTTTCCCAGGGAATAAATCCTTCTTTAATAACCCTGACAGAATAATTTTTAGGGGGAAGAGAAGAAACTGTAGCATTAGTAGCTGTAGTGAGATGCCCGTCTATAAAAACTGAAGCTGCATCAGGTTCCGAAGTTATAGTAATAATCCCGGTTCCAACAATCCTTTTTTCTTTTGGTGAAAAAGTATAACCTTTTGCCAAAAAAATTGCAAAAGCAGCAACAATACCAACTATTGCTAGTGTTGCAATAGAAATAATAAATTTTTTAGACATTTGTATATTGTACAATTTTCAAGCAATAATTTACAATTTCAAACATTAAATCAAACATTCAGTCACACATTAATTCATTTAAGTCATCAAAAATCATTAAGAATTTAACTATTTATTAATTTAGCTCTTACTATTAATCTGTTAAGCAATGTTCCCGGAGGATCACAAGTCTGCAGGGTTACAACCGGAACATCATACCTATTTGTTAAGAAAGAAATGTCATCCGGGCTAGTAATAGTTTTATCAAACACTACATAATCATACCTTCTATTCTCGTAAAAGATAATTATCTTATCTCCAGGCTCAAGTTCCTTTAATAAATAAAACACGGCATTATAACGAATAATATTCCAAGGAGCATCTGTTGAATGGGAAAAAAGGTATAAATTCCCCGGCACTCCCGGGGGTGTTGAACCTAACGCCTCCGCAACTCCCTGAGTCAACATCTGCACATACTGCTTCTCGTTGCCAGGATCCACATTTGGAATAATCTTAACATTGGCATTGATTTTTTCAATAACTATTGAATATTCTGTTGACACTGGAATAATGCTGTTATCGTTTAAGCTAACATTGCTAAAATCAACAGGTCCACTGCTTCTTGTTGCTTCTGTTCCTGCAGACTGCCCAGCAGATTGTTCAAAAGAGGTAATAATTGGCACGGTTTTCTTAACCTTCAAAATTTTGGAAATCCTGTAGCTAGCTTCTATCTGCACAACAGGACCCATCATAAAAATAAAAGCGATTAGTCCTGCAAAAAACAGGAAATAACCTATGAAACGGACAAATAAAGTGATTTTGAAATGTTTTGACATAACACACTCACAAACTATTCCTAATATGTGGCCCTGGAGGGAATTGCACCCCCGACCTTTCCCTCCTGCCCGCCGAAGTGCGCCGTTGAGAGGAATCGAACCTCCAACCTATCCCTTAGGACGGGATTGCTCTGTCCATTGAGCTACAACGGCACGCAGGCGCGGTAGGACGGGACTGCTCTGTCTACTAAGCTACAGGGCCAAACATAGATATTTTAGCATCTTACAAGGTATAATGTTAGATTACGGGGACTAGGTCATCAGCAGACCGTTCGCTTCGGCCTGCCCGCCAATAGCAACACGGAATGTAGTTCATCGGTAGAACGCTCGGTTCGGGTCCGAGAGGCACCGGGTTCAATTCCCGGCATTCCGACAGAGATAGGCGTTGGCAGGCGGGGTACGAGAGACAAAGAGTTCAATTCTCTCATCCCCGATTTAAACTTTTTATTTAATAGGAGTTACTTCAAGCGGTTTACCCTGCTCCGCTGGAACATGCAACATAAAGGTTTCTACTAATTCTTTTTTCGTCTGCCTTTCAGTCAAATTTTCTATTAAAACTGTCTCCTGACCAACAACCATCGGCAGTAATTTTGTATAAAGCTTGTAACTTCCGTCTTTTTTACCCATGATTTTTAGCTCCCAAGTACCTGGCATCGCATTTATCCTAAAAGCTTTTGATTTATCAAGAGCAACAGTATAAAAAGTGCCGTCTATCTCCTCTACTTGCTGGCCTGTATTTGGATCAATTCCAGAATGTGTTCCCCAAGGACTTGTTAAATACATATCTGCATTACCTGTTCCCTCGTAAAGCGTGACAAGCGCAGCTGTATCGCCTGCAGAGTTAGCAAGAGGTCTTCCCATGGATAGGATAGCTGACGAAGTAGCCGTACAAACAGCATCAAAGACAAGCCACTTTTCTGAATTATTCTTTTTAAGTGTTAATGTTGTATTAATCGGGACCTTATTACTAATAATCTCAGTAGTCACATAAGATGTACTACCATCACTAGATGTTTTACTCCCCATAACTTTAAAAGCAAATTCTTCCTTATATAAAGATTGACTATCATCTGAATCTTCAAGGGTTGATTCAAACGACTCTTTATTCGCATCGGCAGAAAGACAACTTCGAGCTTTGGCTTTATCTTTAGCTTGAATAGCTTGGTAGAATTCTTTGACTATTTCCTCCGGGCTGACAGAATCTTTATTCAATTGGCTCTCTCTTGTTGAATCTGGGTTATTTTGCTGGACAGATGTATTGACTTCAGCTTGCTGAATAAGAGAGGATTTACTAAATAAACTTGGGTAGCTATTTTTAAGATAGAAAGACCCACCAACTATTCCACCAGAAATAATTAAAAATGCAATTAAAAGAAGTACTCGTGCAAAACCTTTTTGCATGATTTAATCATGCCACTTTATTAAGATGATTTTCAATAGTAAGCTCCCTAATTTATTCCCCCAAACCAAAGACTGATCTCCTTTTTAGCCTCCTCCGGAGAACCTGAAGCATGGATAAGATTCCAAACAGGTCTCTTTTCCCGATTGGCATCCAGAATGTTATCTGTTCCCAAATCTCCTCTAATTGTCCCTTTTTCTGCACTTGCGGGGTCAGTAAAACCAGTCACTTTACGCGCTACCTCCACTCCATTTTCTCCCTCTAAAACAAGGGTTACAATTGGACCTGAGGTGATGAATTTCCGCAACCAGGTTACTACTTTTCTTCCCTGATCCTCGGCAGATTTGACTTTTTGACCTGCGGCTATGGTTTTTTCGCCAATCAAACAAAGATAATCCGGATCCATGGGATAATGCTTTTCTATTATGTTCATAGGCGCCATCATGTCTTTGCGTTTAACAACTTTTAACCCAACAGCCTCGTATCTTTTAATGATCTCATCAATTAGGCCGCGGTTTACCCCATCAGGTTTAATAATGATTAGTGTTCTCTGTTTCATAAAATTAAATTATTTACTTCAAACTCTGCTTGGAAACGATTAGCTTACAATATGAAATGTAAAATGTTGTATTAGATTGTACATTATCAATGCTCAATTGTACATTCCCACTTTTCCTACTTTATCTCCACATCTTCTACCTTTATTGAACCATCATCAAATACAGATACAACCGCGAACCTGGGAGCTTGTGGATTTCTTTCAATCGTAACAGCTCCGATTGTAGCCAAGGATAAATCTGTTTTAGGCTCACTGTATTCTGAAAAGAAATGGATATCTCCGGCAAAAATCTTGGTTGCCCCTGCTTCTTTTAGTTGAAAAATCAACCCGTCTGCTTGCAATTTCAAACTCTTCTCTACCCATCCCATGACATGATCGGAAGAAGGATGGTAAAGCGGTTCATGCATAAATACAAAAAGTCCTTTTATTTCGGTTTTCTTTAATTTTTCCAGTTCTGTTACAATCCATGCAGTTTGTTTATTATCAAAACCTGTATAGTTATCACTATTGTCTAAAAGTAAGAACTTAAAATTTTCAAGCTCAAAAGATTGGTATGGAGGACCAAAAACCTGACTAAAACAAGAACTTGACAACAAAGACCTATTCCGGCAATCCCAAAGATCATGATCACCTGGTACTAGAAAATAGCGCAAAGCAGAACTGTCAAATTCTTTTTTTGCATTCTCCAACTCTTCAATTGTTCCAACTTCAGTATAATCTCCCAGACCAATGATAAATTTAAGATCCGGATATTTTGCCCTGCTTTGATTGATAGCTTTTTCTAGATTAGAATTACCATTATGAGAATCGCTAATAAGCAGGAAACGAAACAGCAAATTTGAATTCATAGATTTAGATGTCTCTGACAAGGATGCATTGGGCTGCTGGCCCAATATTTCTTTATCCTGGACACTAAACTGACTAATATTAAGTGAAGATAAAACTTGCTGCAGCTCCTCAGGTGTTCTGGATACAACAACATTACTAAAAATTGCTTGTGGATCAATTTTCAGCGGATCTAAACCAGAAAAATGCTTATAGGCAGAGTACACACCAAGAAGCAAAACAACAAACATCACAAAACTCAAAACCAGCCTGAAGAAAATCAATACTTTATTTGAGGATCTTTTTTTATAGCGTCTTCTGAACATAGTTCTATTGCAATCTATCCTTATCTATCTTGATCCTCTCTTACATTCTGTCAGGTGCTTCTATTCCTAACAAATTCAAACCTTTCTTTAAAACCTTACTTACTTCCAATGATAACTTTAATCTAAAATCTTGCTTTTGTGATTCTAAAATTCTGCATTCCTGATAAAAAAGATTGTAGCTTCTGGAGAGTTCAATAAGATATGAAGCTATGAGATTTGGGTGACCCAGCTTCAACGCTTCTTCTACAGTTTCAGAAAAATAAAGAAGCTGTCTTAGCAGTGTTCTCTCTTGTTTGTCCAGCACAGTAGTCTCTATCATTGCTTCCGGCTGTTTTTTGGAATTTCTCAAAACCGATTGAATCCTGGCAAATGCATACTGGACATAAGGCCCACTGTCCCCGTCTAGTGAAACTGACTGCGCAAGATCAAATACCATATTTGGTCTTGGGGAGAATTTTAAATAAGAAAATTTGATTGCTCCTAAAGCTACAACTCTAACAACTTCTTGGTCAATTCCCAGACTGCCTTTTTCCATAACTTCCCTAACTTTCTCGCATACTACATGATACAAATCATCAACAGTTACAACATTACCGGTCCGCGATGACATTTTACCCTCACTTAAATCAACAACACCATAAGACAAGTGGTATTTTTTCTGTTTTAGATATGGAAAAATAAACTCTATTGCCTTAATCACAACTTGAAAATAACCCTCTTGTTCGCTTGCAACAACATGGATTGATTTATCATAATCAAAAGCATCATATTCAATTTCTGCCAAACCAATTTCTTTGCCCTCATACGTCGGATTACCAGCTGAAGTAATAAAAACACGGTTATGCAAGCCGTGTTTTTCTCCTGGGAAGATAATAGCTCCATCGCTTTCTTTAAAAACTTTACCCAAGTTTTGAAGTACTATTTGTTTACCTGTCTCAAAAACCTCACTTTCAAAAAAACACCGGTCGTATTTTATTCCCAGAAGTTCATAAATAGGTTCAAAGTATTCCAAACTCCAAGATCTTGCCAATTGATAGATTTCCTGCAGCTCTGGCTGTTTTTGATAAAGACCAATGTTTATTTTATCTATTTCTTTCTTGCAAACAGAATCTTCTTCGTATGACTTATTCCCTTTAGCGTATGCCCTACCCAGAAAATCAGCTTTTTTCTTCAAACATAACTCCTGTGAAGGTAAACCTAATTTTTTTATCCCCCAAATAGCCTTGGCAATATGCAGACCAATGTCACCTTGATAATTTGCTCTAAATACAGTATGGCCTAATGATTCATAAATCCTACAAAGACTCTCTCCCAAGATAAAAGTCCGGAGATGTCCTATATGAACCTCTTTCAAAGGATTAACATGGCCATATTCAATAAGCACTTTTGAAGTTTTAGTTGATTTTTGCAATATATCTGAATTGTTAGCATTTTTGACAAGTTCAGAGTCTTTAATAAAAAAGTTAATAAAACCACTGCCAGCTATTTCTACTTTCTCCAAATAATCTGGTTTTCCAAATTTCTCTAAAATCTTATTTGCAACTTTTATTGCAGACCCATTTTGCTTAGCACTCGGCGGAACAGACTGCTTACCTTTAGATGATTCTAATTTAGCAAGCTGTAAAGCCATATTCGAAGTATAGTTTCCAAACGAAGAATTTTGGGGAATAGATAGAAATATATCGTTTGACGGATAACCCAAATCCTTTGCTGTGTTTTTAAGATCTTCTAAAATCCGTTGTCTTAACATAAGATAATCATAACATAAAGCCGGGTGTTAGATCTTGGAAATTCGAAACTGAATGTCTGATTTCTTGTTCACAAGTTTCCTCATTCTTAGTTTCCTAATCAATTCTTTCACCTCTTACATTCATTTTCTTGTTGATGGCTACCAATACTCCTGCTAACACTAAATAGTAACCCATCCAAACTACCCAAACCTGCTCGCCAACATATTCCCAAGCAAATGGTAAACTAGCAAAAAATCCAACTACATAAACAAAATAAGTAAGTAGTGTGTTAACTCCAATACCAACCAACTGTCCAAGCAAACTTAAAACTGTCCCTAAGATAAGCATGACCGCTCCTCCGATCATAATAAACGGTATTGTCCACAAAACCAAAATATTAGTTATCAAAGAAACAAACGAAATTTGATGGAAATTCTGAACTATAATAGGTGTTACCATAAGTTGTGCTGATAGAGTTACAGCCAAATCCTGACCAAAAATAGGAATTTTGTCTAAATACTTGAGCAAAACCGGAGATACTACCACTACCCCGAATGTAGCCAGAAAACTAAGCTGAAAAGATAAGTCAATTATCCATTGCGGATTAATCAGCAACATTAAGCCAGCTGTCAAAGTTAACATCCACCAGCCATCTCTTTGTCTGCCAAAGATTTGAGCTAAAGAAGCTAAACTAAACATAATAGCTGCTCTCAAAACAGGCACTTGAGCTCCGGTTAGCAAAGTGTATAACACAACTGCCAGCAAGCTAAGCACAATGGCATTTCTTCTTTTAATCAATCCTGCCAAGCTCAGGAAAAATGCTGCTGCCAGGCTCAAATTTTGCCCTGAAGCCACTACAATATGCAAGGTGGAAGTATCCCTTAAGTTCAGTTTAAAAGTTGCCGGTAAGGTTTTATTTTGTCCGAGCAGTATTCCAGAAAGCAATTCTGCTTGAGGAGAAGGCAAAAACCGGCCGATTCTTTGATCCAGATTATTCCGAACCTGCGGAAACAAATCTAATTTTATTTCCCAACCACCTTGTTGGTATCTGACTATAAAGATGAGAAGATATAAAATTACGGCCAAAGTTGTAGATAATTTACTCATCAATATACAACTAATTGACCTTTTACCTTCTCAAATACAGCTTTACCAACAATTTTTTTATTAAACAAGTCTTCAATTGTCTGATACGATCTTCCTGAGATGATTTTTAAGGCTGTCGCAGGTCCAATACCAGACAAACTCTCCAACTCGGATTGCGAAGCAGTATTAATATTAATTTTTGCTTGAGCGCTCGTCCCTGCCACGCCTCCACTCTGTCCAGCATTTACACCGGATGAGCCGAATGAGGCAGACTCTCCAGCTAATGGCACATATACTTTACTGCCATCTGATAGTTTTTGTGCCATATTTAGATATTTTGATACATATTCCGCATTAGCTATTTCAGTAAACCCACCTGAGGCAACAATCGCATCCTCAATTCTGGAACCGTCCTTCAACTCATAAACACCTGGCCTCACAACTGCACCTGATACATCAACTGAAATCAGTTTTTGAGCCTCAACTAAACTATCTTTTGGATACACCTTAGGTTGAGCTTTATTTATACCGGACGAGAGTATTCCACCAACAATTAAAACTAATCCTACAAAACTTAAGGCTATGGGAACCTTAAACTGATCTAGCTTTTCTCTCCAGTCTTTATTGTCTATATTATCCATTTTGGTAAATTATCGGCTGGCTAAAATCTGTTTCTTATATTCTTTCATCCAAAGTTTGTAACAATTATAAAAATGCTCCATGCCTCTTTTCTTCATTTCCAACCTAACTACCCCACCTGCATGAGGATAGCGGTGCAGTCTTGGTTTGTTCGATGAAAACCCATGAGCATAGTGAACCAATTCATGACCAATTGTATGATCCACAACTTCAGATGGAATTTTTGGGTCTTTAAACATAGCTGTAATAGTGATGTAGCTTGCCTTTGTTTGCCTGTTTAGTCTGATTGAACCCAGTCGAAACTTAGCAAACCTGCCAAATTTAATAAAGACTTTATTTGATTGGGGTATATCTGAAAAATATTTAGACCAAATCAAATCAAGTCTTGATAAAAGCCAATTATCTGAACGTAGCGATGATAGCAGTCTACGTCTATTATTATTCCTGCGAATGACAATTTTAGATTTCATTGTCAAAACAATCCAAATTAGATGCTAACCTTTCTTAGCAATATCAATTATCAACTGCTAACAACAAAGCTGATAATTTTACCTTGTATGTACACGGTTTTTTTCACAGATTTACCTTTTAAAAATTTTTGAACTTTTTTACTGTCCAAAGCTTTTGTTTCTACAACCTCTTTGTCTCTTATTATATCTTTATGCATCACCAAGATATCCCGAACCTTTCCATTAACCTGAACTACTATTGAAATTTCTTCCTCTTCCAAATATTTATTATCAAACTTAGGCCAAGACTGCTTATGTATAGACCATTGCTTGCCTTCCGAAGCTTTCTTAGAAGTGAAATAAGACCAGAGTTCTTCCGTAATATGTGGAGCAAACGGAGCTAAGATTAATAAAAAAGTCTTATATTCCTCTATTGAAACTTTTTCTTTTCTCGAAAGATGATTCAGCCATTCCATCAAAAAGGCAATAGCAGTATTAAACTTAATCGCTTCAATATCCTCTGTGGCTTTTTTAATAGTTTTATGCATTATTCTTAAATCCGCTGATGTAAAAACTTCTACTTTTTCGTCTACTTTTTCGTAAAGTCTCCAAACCCTTTGCAGAAAATGATAGGCACCATTAACTCCGTTGGGGTTCCAGGAAGTCACTATGTCAAATGGTCCCAGAAACATCAGGTATAGTCTGATTGCATCAGCGCCATAGTTTTTGACCTCCTTATCAGGATTAACTACATTCCCCCGGGATTTACTCATCCTGGATCCATCTGGACCCAAAATAATACCGTGGTGGATTCTTTTTTTGGCATACTCATCAAAATCAATCAATCCTAAATCCTTAAAAACCATAGTAAAAAATCTTGAATAAAGCGCATGACCCAATGCGTGTTCCGGGCCTCCTATATAAATCTCCAGCGGCATCCAAGCCTTTGCAATTTTCTTATCGAAAATTTCAACATCATTCTCAGAATCCAGGTAACGGAAAAAATACCAAGCCGAATCTACAAAAGTATCCATAGTCTCTACCTCGCGCTTGGCCGGGCCACTACATTTCGGGCAATCCGTATTCACCCAATCCTCTGCTGTTGCCAAAGGCGGTTTACCTTTCGGTGCACAGTCAACTTTATACGGCAGCTCAACCGGCAAATCTTTCTCAGGCACAGGCACTGTTCCGCATTTATCACAGTAAATAACAGGAATCGGTGTTCCCCAATACCTTTGTCTTGATATTGACCAATCGTGAAGATGATACTGAACAGCTCTTTTGCCATAACCTTTTTTTTCAATATAATTAATAATATCTTCTCTTGCTTCCTGCCATTTACGGCCTTTAAATTCTGCAGGTTCTTGTAAGATACCCCTAGGTGCACGATGATAACAATATTCAAGATTCTTAACCTTTAAAGCCTCATTTGAATCCTTAGGAAACATCACTGGATGAAGCGGTATACCGTATTTTTTAGCAAAAACAAAATCACGCTCATCATGAGCACTGGAATTTACTACTCCAGTACCGTATTCGAAAACAACAAAAGAAGCCACCCAAATAGGGATATTTTTTCCTGTTGGAGTATATTCCACATATCTGCCAGTAAAAATGCCTTCCATATCCTGATCAACCTTAAACCTGTCCGAAGCTTTCTTTTTTCTTATTTTTTCTACAAACTCCATTACTGGTTTTTCTTGCTCAGTGCCTTTAACCAGCTCGTAAACCATCGGATGCTCAGGCGCAATAACTGTAAAAGTCTGAGCCATGAAAGTTTGAGGCACAGAATCAAACATTTCAAAATAAATATCCATGCCGCTGACTTTAAAACGCAAATTCACGCCTTCGCTTTTGCCAATCCAATCATTCTGTCCTTCACGAAGAGGCTTAGGCCAATCAACTTGAGGCGGATCCTGCCAAAGCAATCTATCTGCATATGAAGTAATCCTAAAAAGCCACTGATCAACTTCTTTCTGAATAACTTCTGTTCCGCAACGCCAACATTTACCACTGTCAACATTCTCATTAGCTAAAACACAATGATCTGTTGGACACCAGTTTGATAGTAGTTTTCCTTTGTAAGCCAAATCTTTCTCAAGCATTTTAAGAAAAATCCACTGATTCCATTTGTAATACTTTGGATCACAAGCTACCATGGTTTTAGTCCAGTCAATTGAGGTCCCCAAGGTTTCAAACTGATCTCTCATTTTCTCCATGTTTTTGTATGTCCAATCACGAGGATGAATTCCTTTTTTAATAGCTGCATTTTCTGCAGGCAGACCAAAAGCATCAAACCCATTAGGAAAAAGTACGTTAAAACCTAACCTAGCTTTAAATCTCGCTAAAATATCACCCATGGTAAAAGTAAACCAATGACCCATATGAAGATCGCCTGAAGTATACGGAAGCTCTACCAAAGCATAATACTTATCTTTCGCTTCAGACAAATCAGTTAGATAAAGACCAGCTTCTTTCCATTTTTTCTGCCATTTAGGCTCAATCTGAAAAGGTATATACTTTTTCATGAAATGATTGTAGCATTTGGTAACAAAATTGTCATTCTGGCTCTTGTTTTTATCTTTTATCTCCAAGATCTAATTGCAATTTTTCTTTTGCAATTCTCCTTCTCAGGAGTACTATTAATTATAAATATTTTTAATTATGAATATTTTAATTTAAGAAGTAAAAATATTCTAATCAAATATTTCACGAATGTTTTCACAAAGATAAAATAGATTCTCACTGGTTCTTCTTGATATAGTTAGTATATATTCTGATATACCCTAGGTTCTATATCGCAAGTACTGAATCTTAGCTTAAGCCTATGCGGTAATTATGTTGATACATTTTGATATTTATTGATTGAGTACAACAAAAAACTTACCGTATAAACGGTAATAATTGTAGGTAACTTTAAAAAGTCAACCATTGG
>Ga0180007_10005643_pt1 | contig 12546 bp, 6 predicted proteins | sample MM_PC_MetaG_FD_121122 | JGI IMG/M metagenome (GOLD analysis project Ga0180007, IMG submission 121122) | Groundwater microbial communities from the Aspo Hard Rock Laboratory (HRL) deep subsurface site, Sweden - MM_PC_MetaG | ecosystem: Environmental > Aquatic > Deep subsurface > Groundwater... | reverse complement strand
TCAACGGGAACCATGAAAATCACGGACAGAACAACAGTCCCCTGATCGAGGATGCCGGCTTCCAATTATTGAGCAACAGGTGGGTTGAAGTCCGGCCCGGCCTTGTCCTGGCAGGCGTGGATGATCTTCATGCCGTCCGCCGTTCCGGGCAGGAGAATGATTTCGTTGTCAAGGCCCTGGCGAACAGGCCGCCGGTTGCGACCATCCTTCTTTCGCACACTCCCTGGCAGTTTGAGCGGGCTGCCCTGGCCGGAGTGGACCTGATGCTTTCCGGCCATACCCACGGCGGACAGATCTGGCCCTTTGCTTATCTGGTGAAGCGGCGTTTTCCGCTGTTTGAAGGACGCTATGCCGTGGGCGGGATGACGGCTATCGTCTGCCGCGGTACCGGCACCTGGGGCCCGCGCATGCGCCTCTGGCGCCCCAGCGAGATCCTGCGGATAACATTGAGGTCAGAAAAATCCGGCTGAGTTCCCCTCATGGCCCGGGCTGTCTCCATCGGGATCTTTTCACTTCAGCAGCAGCTGTTTCTGCATCTCTTTCCGGCGCCCGTCCTTTTCCACGAAAAGCGGTTTTCCGCTGTCAGGGGATTTTTCCGTATAATACATCAGGGTCGCCCAAGTGGAGGGAGAGGGGGTGAAAATCTGGACCTGGCGGGGTCTGAACCCGAGAATCTTCTGGGTAAACCGGCTCAGCCGGGTCATGTCATCACGTGTGCACCCGGGGTAGGCGGCCATGAGATAGGCGGTCAGAAACTGTTTTTTCCCCAGACGGATGTTGATCCTGTCAAAGAGCTGCTTGAACTCCCTGAAACTGGCGATGGAAGGCTTTCCCATGAGCGCCAGGATGTGATCTTCGGAATGCTCGGGTGCAAGCTTCATCTGACCGGAGATGTGGTGCCGGATGATCGCTTCAAGGTATTGCCGGCCGTGGGCCCGGTCTGCCAGCACCAGGTCGTGGCGTATCCCGGACCCGATGAAAACTTTTTTTATCCTGGGTATCTGCCTGAGCCTCTCGAGCAGGCTGATCTGCCGGCCGTGGCCAGCGGCCATTTTTTCGCAGACGGCGGGAAGCAGGCAGCGTCTGTCCCGGCAGGCGCCGCGGGTTTTCATGCGGCCGCATGCCATGCCGTACATGTTGGCCGTCGGCCCGCCCACATCATTAATATATCCCTTGAACGAGGAATGGGTGGTGAGCAGGGCGGCCTCCCTCAGAATGGACGCCTCGCTCCGGCTGACAACGGCCCGGCCCTGATGCACGGAAATGCTGCAGAAATTGCACTCGCCAAAGCATCCTCGGTGGGTGGTTATCGCAAAGCGGATGGTTGCCAGGGCCCGGACCTCGCCCTGCGATGCATCATGGGGGTGGACGTTCCGCTCATAATCCAGTTCATGAACACGGTCCAGTTCCGCAGGGGACAGCGGCGGCTGGGGCGGATTCTGGACCAGGTACCGGGTGTCCTGTTTCTGGTACAATCCCTTTGCCGTTATTGGATCGTTGTTGTCGTAAAACACCTGGAACATATCCCGGAAACGGTCCGCATTGCCGGCGGCTTCCGCATGGGACGGGAGTTCGAGATAGCCGTCCCTTTTTTCCCCGGCGATATAGCAGATGCCGCGGACATCCGCCACGGAACGGCCATCCCGGATTCTTTCCGCCACTTCGAGGATCGCCCGCTCCCCCATCCCGTACACCAGGATATCCGCCCGGGCGTCGAAAAGAATGGAGCGCCGGATGCTGTTTGACCGGAAATCGTAATGGGAAACGCGCCGCAGGCTGGCTTCGATCCCGCCGATGACGATGGGCCTGGTCTTTTTGAAATATTTTCTGACCAGGTTGGCATAGGCGATGACGGCCATGTCCGGCCGCCGGGTGTTCCTGCCGCCGGCTGTCAGGTCATCCTGCCGCCGGGGCCGGTTCATCGGGGTATGGTTGGCGATCATGGAATCCATGCAGCCGGCGGTAATTCCCCAGAAGAGGTTCGGCTCCCCCAGGCGGCGGATATCCGCGTCGCCGCTCATGTCCGGCTGGGCGATAATGCCCACGGTGTATCCGGCGTTGAGGAGCACATTGCCGATGACCGCAACACCGATATAGGGGGAATCCACATAGGCGTCTCCGGTCACCAGGATGACGTCCAGTGATTTCCAGCCGAGCTTTTTCAGCTCATCCTGTGTTGTGGGAAGAAACATGCGCCTCCGGGGTCTCGTGGTCCCTGTCCGCAACCGGGCGGTTGGACCATGTCAATCTGTACATTGTACCGGAAATCACCTGGAAGATGAAGAAACATCCGGGAGTGGCCGCAACACCTGCCATGAAAGCCGGCCGGCGGTGCATCCCAACCTGGGAAGCACCATAGTGAACAGTTATGGCGTCATTTGTCAACTTGAAAGAAAAATGCGCGTTTCGGCGCGTAAATTACGGTGTGCTGTTTGATTGTAACTGTGAATCTCGAGCCTGTCGAGGCGCCCGTCTTCAGCCGGGGTATCTCTGGTTTCCGGACGGAATCCGGTCAGGGTTTTGCCGTACAAAAAATGTGGCAGTAATTCATGTATTTCCGTTGACTTCTCTTCCCGGCCTGACCTATCATATTGATAGCAGGGCTTGAGATTTCCCTGCTCCGCATGACGCAAGGGGATGTCACGGTACACCATGATAGTGCAAAAAAAGACACAACCGGAACACATACTTATCCTGGGCCTTGGCGGTATAGGCTTTTACCTGGCCAAGCGGCTGCTGCATGAAGGATACTCCATCACGGCCATCGAAGCGGACAGCAAGCTGATTGACTATGCCGACAGCACCCTGGATGCCCGGTTTATTACCGGCGATGCCATGAGCATTGAATGCTGGAAAGAGGCCAATGCCGAGGAGATGGATTATCTCATCGCGGTGACGAACAACGACGCGGTGAACATGCTTGCCGCCATGATCGCGGATCGTTTCGGGATAGAGCATAAAATCTGCAGGGTCCGCAGCCGGGAGTTCGGGACCGAGAATTCCCTGTTAAGCGGCCAGGACCTGAAAATTGATCTGTTTATCCACCCGGAAGAGCTCGTCTCCCAGGAGGTTGTAAGGCTGATCAAGCGCACGGCCGGGGATGACATCCTGGATGTTGCCATGGGGCAGCTGCAGGTCATGGCCACCCGGATAGCTGATGAATCTCCCCTGGCCAATAAAACCTTAAGGGAGATCTCCGAGATATATCATCATTTTCCGTTCCGCGTTGTTGCCCTGGCCAGGGGGATCACCACCATCATCCCGGGCGGCAACAACAGAGTCCTACCCAACGATCATGTTCTCATCATGGCCGGCAGCGAGGACCTGCCGCGCCTGTTGAAAATGACCGGGGTCAAACAGCAGCGCCGGTACAGGGTGATGATCCTGGGCGGCGGCCTGGTGGGAAGCCGTATTGCGGAGCTCCTGGGAAAAACGGTCCGGGTGAAGCTCATTGAAAAAGATGAGAAACGGGCCGAGGAGTTATCCTCCATGCTGGAGGATACAGAGGTCCTGGTTGGAGACGGGTCGGACCGGGATGTCCTGCAGGCGGCAGGGTTGCTGGATATGGATACCTTTATCTCCGCAACAGGAGAGAACGAGACCAATATCATGAGCTGCCTGCTGGCAAAATATCTCATGGACAGCAGCCCGGACCAGCTTTCAAAAAGTACGCTTAGAAAAACCATATCCCTGGTAAATAAAGAGGAATACCTGGTGCTGGCCTCCACCAGCGGTTCGGATATCGCCCTGAACAAGAAGATGCTGGCCGGGGATGAAATACTCACCTTTATCCGCCGCAGCGAGCTTCTTTCCGTCTCTCATATGCACGGCTTTGACGCGGAGGTGGTTGACCTTCTTGCCCCGCCGGATTCTCCCATTACCAGCAAGCCCCTTTCCCAGCTCAATGATGCCATGTCCGGCAAGATCATTATCGGCAGCGTGTTTCGCGATGGCAAGTGGGTGGCGGCCGTGGGCGACACCCATATCCAGCCGGGAGAGCGGGTTATCGTTATCTGCGGCTCCCTCCACTTAAAGGATGTTCAGGCCTTGTTCCTGTTCTGAAAAGGATGCCGGGCGGTTTCTATTTTCTCCAGAATGACGGGTAGAAGACTACCAGGGCGGAAAACATCTCCAGCCTGCCGACCAGCATGTTCCAGGCCAAAAACCATTTTCCCGTGTCAGAGATAAAGGCATAGTTTTCAGAGGGGCCCACACCACCGAAGCCGGGCCCGATATTCATCAAGGCCGCGATAACCGAACTCATGGCAGTGACATAGTCCATGTTGTCCAGCAGCACCATGAAGCAGCCCCCCAGCAGCACCATGAAGATGTTGACGATAAAATAACAGATGGCAAGGTCGATTATGGAAGAGTCAACCGGTTTCTGGTTGATTCTTATGGAAACAACGGACATCGGCTGAAAGAATATTTTTCTGATGGACGCATACATGTACTTGCATATGACGACGTAATGGACGACCTTGATGCCGCTGGTGGTTGACCCGGCGCAGGCGCCGATAAAGCATACCGCATACAGGAACATCTGGGCGGCCTGGGGCCACAGTTCATAATCAGCGGTGCCGAAGCCGGTTGTGGTCAGCAGGGACATGGTCTGGAACGTGCCGTATCTGAGGGATTCCAGAAAGCCCGAATAGGTGTTCTCCTTCCACAGGATAAGGGAGACCATCCCGCAGAAGAAGAGCAGAAAGCCGACGTACCAGCGGAATTCCGTGTTTATTCTTACCGCCTTCCAGTCGCCCCGCATCATCTGATAAAAAAGGATAAAGGTCGTGCCGCCGAGAAACATGAACAGGGTGATTACCCAGTCGAAATAGGCGCTGTTGTAATGCCCTATGCTGGCGTTTTTCGGTGAATAGCCCGAGGTCGACACCGTGCCGAAGGAATGGCAGAGGGAATCAAACAGAGACATCCCTCCCAGGCATAATAAAAGGGTTTCAAGGAGATTGAGCCCCAGGTATATCCACCAGAGCATGATCATGGTGTCCCGGTTGCGGGCCTTGAATTTTTCCCTGGTTATAACCTGGCCCGGGCTGGACTCGGCCCGGAACAGTCGGAGTCCTCCCATGCCCTTGGGAAGAAAGATAACGGTTAAGGTCAAAAAGCCCATGCCGCCAAGCAGGTGGGTCTCGCTCCGCCAGAACAGGAGGCCGTGGGGAAGTGATTCAATATCGGTGAGTATGGTCGCGCCGGTGGTGGTATAACCGGACATCATTTCAAAAAAGGCGTCTGTAAACGAGGGAATTGACCCGTGGATCATAAAGGGAAGACCGGAAAGCGCCGAGACCAGCAGCCAGCCGAAAACGGCAATAAAAATGCCGTCCTTTATATTTAATTCATTGTTTTTCCGATTGAACCACCAGGCTGGCAGACCAAGGGCAAGGGTAATGAACGCGGAAGAGACAATGGCCCAGAGATCGGTTTCATTGTAATAAAGAGAGCAGAGCGCCGGCAGAAACATGGAACTGCCGGTAACAACCAGCAGCAATCCCAGAACATGTATTATTGAGGTGTAATGCAAAGTGTAAATCGCTCAATTCAGGTAATGGAAAGAGAAAACAGAAATGCGCGGCACGGGAGAACCGTCAGGTCAGCTTTTTGATCCGTTCCTCCATCTCCCGGTAATGGAACAGCCTGTCGTATTCCACCATGCCGGCCAGGGCCCGTGAATGCACCTTGATGCCGGTTTCTTCAAGAATGGCGGCCGGGTTCAAACCGCCAATAACGATGGCCCCCACTCTTCCCTCGATGACCGGTATCTCCAGAAGCGGCTGGCCCGGCCAGCCGATCAGCAAAAATCCCCCCAGCCCCACCTCCTCGAGTTTTTTGATCAGGGCAATAACGGCGTCGCGGCTGTCTGCCGGCATCTCCCTGAAGCCGACGCCAATCCGGCCGTTTCCGGTTTCAGTGGCCCCGACATAATTGGTCATGCCGCTGCGGATAAAAATCTCAAGGGGATCAATGCTGGTGCCGTCATACTTGATGATTTCCACAAACCGAGTGGGTTTGCCGCCGCGCAGTTCAAGCAGGCCGCCAAAGCTGGAGTGGGTGGGGATGCCATGGGCCAGCAAGAGGCCGTTCAGGGTTATGGAGCAGACCGTGCCCAGGCCCACCATGTTCTCCGGCACGGTGATGCCGCCCACCCGTTCGCCGGGTTCGAAGAGGGCCATCATGGTCCCCATGGAATAGCCGGCCTCATACACACGGCAAACCAGTGGTGCTATCCGGGGAAGCAGTTCGGCCCTGACTAGGGAGACATTAATAATGACCGTGCCGCTTTTTTTATAGAGGTCAAAGCTCATCCGGTAGGTGAGCTGATCAATCTTGGAGGCCAACAGGCCGACCTTGTCGTACACCCTGGCGCCGCCCAGTTCGGTAAGCCCCAGTTCAGTAATGACCCGTCCTTTTTTGCCTAGGTTTTTGGTCAGGCCCCGGCGGTCCATTTCCAGAAAATAATGGCGAATCGTCCGCCCGCTGACCTCATGACCCATAGCCTGAAGATTTTCCATCAATTTCGAACTTGATAAAGGGACTTCAGATTTCTGCAAGAGTCGTAAAATCGCCAGTTCTTTTTTTTGAGTTTTTTCACTCATGGTTTTTCCTTGTCTTGAAAATCAGTTTACTAAGCGGCAATTTTGCCGCAAACGACCAGTAAAAGCAATGCCCTCTCTGCCCCTTTGCAGTCCGACAGAGAGAGAAGACTCCCAGCATGGCAGCGGCCGGCTCATTACCAGGCGGTTTTGCCGCCCGCATGGTTTCTGCCGGCAAATTTGCCGATCTTACCGCATTTAATGATCAATTTCAATTTTTTAATGCCCCATAATTTCAGCAAGTAAGGTAAATTTAATGATTGAAAAACATGTCTCAGTTGTTATTATGGCAATCCATTGCCAATTGCGGCGTCTTTACAACTCGCCGGGTGATGCACCGGACAGCAACCGTTGGCCTGCTGACTTTGATAATGAATCGTAATGCCTCCTGATTACTTTGAAGTAATCGCGGCAGCCGACATATCATTACCGATTTAGCTTGGCTTATAATAATTTAAACCGTTAACAATTTGACACGGAGGATGATGTAATGAAGAGTATTCAAGAATTTATGGCGGAAGTTATTCGCAAAAACCCTGGTGAGCTTGAATTTCACCAGGCGGTAGAAGAAGTAGTTGTCTCCCTTGCTCCCTTTTTAAAAAAACACCCCAGGTATAATAGCGCCAAAATTCTGGATAGGATGGTTGAACCGGAAAGGGTGGTGATGTTCAGAATTCCCTGGCTTGACGACAAGGGCGAAGTACAGGTTAACAGGGGCTATCGTATTGAGATGAACAGCGCCATTGGCCCGTATAAAGGCGGTCTCCGCTTCCATCCCAGCGTAAACTTGGGCATACTCAAGTTTCTGGCCTTTGAACAGGTATTCAAAAACAGTTTGACCACATTGCCCATGGGCGGCGGCAAGGGCGGTTCTGATTTTGATCCCAAGGGAAAATCAGATAATGAAGTGATGAAATTCTGTCAGAGTTTTATGTCGGAATTGTTCAGACATATAGGAGCAAACACCGATGTGCCCGCAGGGGATATCGGTGTTGGTGGTCGTGAGATCGGCTATATGTTTGGTCAGTACAAAAGGCTTCGCAATGAATTTGTCGGCGTGCTCACCGGCAAGGGTGTCAACTGGGGCGGCAGCCTGATCCGGCCAGAAGCAACCGGTTACGGTTGTGTGTATTTTGTAATGGAAATGTTGAAGACAAGGGGTGAATCCATAGAGGGCAAGGTCTGCGCGGTGTCTGGTTCCGGCAATGTTGCCCAGTACACAGTTGAAAAACTTCTTGAACTGGGTGCCAAGGTGGTTACCTTATCCGACTCCGGCGGTTATATTCATAAGGCCAGCGGCTTTACTGAAAAAGACCTCAAGTTTGTCCTTGAACTTAAAAACGTCAAACGCGGCCGAATCAGTGAATGCGCCAAGGCGCTTCAAGACTGCAAATATTTCGCCGATAAAAGACCATGGAGTGTCAAGTGCGACATCGCCTTCCCCAGCGCCACCCAGAACGAAATTGACGAAAAAGATGCCAAAATGCTGGTCAAGAATGGCTGCTTCGCCATCGGCGAAGGCGCCAACATGCCGACCATGCCCGCTGCCGTTAAAGTATTCCAGGATGCAAAAATTCTCTACTCCCCCGGCAAAGCGGCCAATGCCGGCGGTGTATCGACCTCCGGTCTCGAAATGAGCCAGAACAGTATAAGAAGTTCATGGAATCGTGAAGAAGTTGACGGAAAACTTCGTCGCATCATGACCGATATCCACGAGAATTGCGTTAAGTACGGCAAACAGAAAGACGGTTATATCAATTATGTGGATGGTGCAAATATCGCCGGTTTTGTCAAGGTTGCCGACGCCATGCTTGACCAGGGAGTTGTCTGATCTTCCAGTTGGTACAATTTGCAGCACCACGGATTCTCACGAAGAAACCCTCCGCGCAGGAGGGTTTCTTCGTTTCCCGCTATTCTCTCCTTCCGACAGGAAAAACTTTTCGCCACATCATGCCGGAACCAAGGTTATTGGCGATCCAGGAAAACAACGCCCTCTTGGGCAATTGTATTTGCGTGCATGAGTACGCTAATGGACTTGGTTTTCAATTCGGCGACGAATATCGCCTCAGCAGCCCTGTCTGTTTGCTGAAAAATCTCTGTCAGAGGGGTTGACGCCTGCAGAAGCAATGACTCATTCAATATCTGCCCGTCTTTATTAGGGAATAGCCCCATGTACACAATCCCCATTTCAACAATATCATTGAAGAAATGCGTTCCCAACGATATGTCCGGCGTCAAATTCTCATGCATGGTTACGAGTTCGCAAAGCACGGCGATATTCCTGATTTCAGAGAAGGAAACCGGCACGCCCAGTTCGGGCATCTTGGTGCCCCATCGACCCGGCCCGATGAGCATGGTGACTAATCCTGCGGATGATCGTTCATTGGTTATCTCCCCTATGAGTCTTGCGACATAAAAACGTTCCGATGTTGTCAGGGCGCTGTACTTTGACGGCATAACGTAGACTATCCTGTCGATCTTCCTGGCAACTGCTTCGCCGATTATGGGGCCGGAAGTCTTCAGGATGATATCTTTTTCTTTGACTTTCTGCTGCAATTTGCCACCTTCGGTCTCTACCTTGACTTGAAATGGCCGACACTGAAGAAGATTGATTTTGTATACTTCATCATCACAGAAATTCACGGTAAACTCGATATCCACGGGATGTTGATATGCCTGTTCAAGAATCTTGAGCATTTCCCTCATGTCATCAAGCAAGGCGGTCCTGGCAAAGACATTCTTAAATGTCAGTATCCAGGAAAAAACTTCTTCAAGACCAAACTCGGCGGCACGATCTTCCATCGCCGTATCGCGCACGGCAAAAAGATCCAGCGGCAGTCCTGTAATCGACCTTGTAACAGTCTCAAAGTCAGTGCTTATCTGTTTGTTGGCCTCCAGATCAAGCACATCGACGATGCGTTGGCTGTACTTGTGGATTTCATCGGTGGTGGCTTCCGGGCGTTTCAATGGCGCATTCAGCGCCACAATACGGGTATAGTCGTCATCGTGCCGGTTCACGGCGCGCGTGCCCAGGCCAAAGACCACCCGCAACACACCCTCGGAAGGATCAATTTTCGGATCCCACACAAAGGGGTTGAAGGAGTATCCCACCCCCGCCAATTGCGGGAGGTAGAGGTTTTTGTAGAATGCGCCGGACACCCTCTGTACCAGCAGCGCCATCTGCTCGTCACGATGAAAGAGCCCCCGATGCATGCGGTAGGTAAGGGCATCGTTATCCAACGTGCTGGCGTAAACAATGCGCACAGCCTCCTTGAATTTTTCAAGCCGTTCTTGCGGCGTACCCTGGTTTGCGCAAAACACACTTTCGTATTTACCGGAAAACGCGTTGCCATACGCGTCTTCCAGCAGGCTGCTGGAACGGACAATGATCGGCGTTTGTCCGAAATATTTAAGTAGTTCCTTGAACTGCTCCATGATATCATTCGGGAATTTGCCGCGCAGAAGTTTTGCCTTGATCTTCTCTGCTTCTGCAAAAGGGTTATCCGACAACTTCATCTGGTGCCTTTCCCACCAGCACTTGTTGTTTATGACATATGTATAGAAGACATCAGCGCCCACATAGAAGGAGTCATGCGTTTCAAACCGGTCCTTCCATTTCACGTGGGTTTTTTCAAGGATAGCACGCGACAAGAGCATCCCGGTTGCCTTGCCGCCAATGAGGCCCGTACCGACCATACGTTTCCCAATGGCGACAAGTTCGGTAAGATCAAAATATGCATCGCACAGTTTGAATAAACTTTCATCGCGGGTGATCATCATCCTGAGCAAACGTTTTTTGAACAATTTTGTTTCACGGGACGTCGCTTTCTTCCCCTCGGGCAGAGATAGATTCTGGGCGGTCGTTAATGTTTTAACCCAGGTGTCTTTCTGGTCAATATTACAGTCAACCCAAGGGTGCGGCGTAAAGGACAGGATTTCAGATACCACATTGCTTCTGGTCACCGGCTTTAAGATGTCACCTTCCATCTGGTGCAGCATATACATCATGGGTGTGTAGCGCTTATACACCTTCAGCGGAAGAATATAATAGCGGCTGTTGCGGCGATACAGGTCAAGCACCACTTGGGCGGTATTATGAATTTCATTGATCGAAAACGGTGTGTGCGAATTCCTCAGCAGCACAAAATACGCAACCGTGTCAAACAGATACAGATAAGGGCAGGCCAGTTTGAAAAAATTTCCCAGCATCCTGTCGCTGTACCAGTCCGCCGCCAATCCCGTTAAACAATCAAAAACATAGCACCCACCCGCCCCGCTTTGCTTGATTACAGTAAGAATTTCGGAGATGAACTGCTCAAATCCCTCCCGGGGGTCAAGCCTGTAAATATCCGCTTTGACTCCTTTCGGCAGAAGTTCCCGATGCTCCGCAAATCTGAAATAGATCAGTTTTTTCCTGTCATGCTGGGCCTGTCTGCAGAATGAATGCACAAATGGCAATTGGTCCAGAACGTCATCAACCTGCCAAACGATGTTGTCACCGGCAAGTACATTCTGCAAGGTCTCGTCTAACGACGGGATTCCGGAACTGAACACTGGTTTTATTTTTCTTTTGCGCGGTGTTTTTGCTTTCTTCATAATGACATTGACCCTCTTGGACAATTTTTGTATGCACCGGACATGTATGCAAGATTCCTCCTGGCGACGAGACTCTCTCGAACCACTGCTCGTCATCTTTGTAAGCATCGCAAGCAACAGGATGCGGACCAGGAAAACATTCCTGCAGTAAGGAAATTTCCGCGCGTATGGGTATCTCCCTCGCTGCAAAAACAAGGGGAAAGGCACCTGCTGTTCAATTCATGTATCTGCCCCGGTCGGGTTACCCCAAACTCCTTGCATCCGACCCTCCATTTAGTTACACTACTCTAAGTATACAAATCAAGGAACAACTGCTCAACATAACTTTCGGGCCCGCTAACAAGGCGGGCATAGTTATGTCGATCCACGGCCATCTATAAAGTGGTCAGACCTGCTGACTCCTGGGTCAGGGCCCGGCAATTTGTTGAAGCGGTTTATCCGTTTTTTTTATGCAAACTATTCAGTCAAGGGGGGGCAATGCCAAGACGTAAAGACATCAAGAAGATCATGATCATCGGCTCCGGTCCGATCATTATCGGCCAGGCCTGTGAGTTCGACTATTCAGGCACCCAGGCATGCAAGGCATTACGGAAACTCGGCTACGAGATAGTGCTGGTCAATTCAAACCCGGCAACCATCATGACCGACCCCGGCATGGCCGATGTGACCTATATTGAACCCCTGAACTTGAAAACAATGACGAAAATCATTGAAAAGGAACGGCCTGACGCCCTGCTGCCAAACCTTGGCGGCCAGTCAGCACTGAACCTGGCCACTGAACTTGCCGATGCCGGGGTGCTGGAGAAATACGGGGTCAAGGTTATCGGGGTGCAGCTGGATGCCATTAAGCGGGGCGAAGACAGGGAGGCCTTTAAAGAAACCATGAATCGGCTGGGCATTGAGATGCCGAGGAGCGAAATCGCGCACAGCGTGGAGGAGGCCGAGAGAATTGCCCAGGAACTTGGCCGGCCGGTTGTCATCCGGCCCGCCTATACCATGGGCGGCACCGGAGGCGGCATCGCTTATAACATGAATGAGGTGCGGACCATCGTCAGCCGGGGCCTGGCGGCAAGCCTGGTCGGGCAGGTATTGATTGAAGAGGCGGTTGTCGGCTGGGAAGAGCTGGAGCTGGAGGTGGTGCGCGATGCCAAGAACCAGATGATAACCGTCTGTTTTATTGAAAACGTCGACCCGATGGGGGTGCATACCGGCGATTCGTTCTGCACCGCCCCGATGCTGACCATTTCGTCCGAGCTGCAGAAGCGCCTGCAGGACTATTCCTATGCCATTGTCGAGGCAATAGAGGTGATCGGCGGCACCAATGTTCAGTTTGCCCATGATC
>Ga0180007_10005642_pt1 | contig 12546 bp, 11 predicted proteins | sample MM_PC_MetaG_FD_121122 | JGI IMG/M metagenome (GOLD analysis project Ga0180007, IMG submission 121122) | Groundwater microbial communities from the Aspo Hard Rock Laboratory (HRL) deep subsurface site, Sweden - MM_PC_MetaG | ecosystem: Environmental > Aquatic > Deep subsurface > Groundwater... | reverse complement strand
GATTCATCAAGTTTTGATAGTTTGTCTTTGCGGTCTCCTCGACTGACCCACCAAACGTATTCAACTGGCAGCTTCTGTTGGCTAAACTCTTGATGCAAAATACTGGATCGTTTTAATAATTCAGCTTCGTTGGCGGCACCGGCTTTTTCCGGAAAAAGTGCGTCCCAAATAATTGCGGTTATGGTCATGGTGCCAAGTGAGGCGGCACCAGCTACAGCAATTTGAACTGGCTTTGGTAATAATTTTACAATTTGCTTAAGTGCTTCTTTAGGTACTCTTACTTTTGTGGTAATAGCGGTTAATTTTTGACGAAGAACTTTGAGATGTCGAAGTTTGCTGACACTTTTTTTGAGAGTTTCTTTAACAGCGGTTTTTCTCGCTGTTCTTTTTGCAATTCTTTCAGCACTTTTTTTGAAAACTTGTTTTTCTCCTTTTCGGATAGCTCGCTCGAATTGTTTAGTAGTTACTCCCACTTTAGCTTTTGCCAAGCTTTTAGTTTCTTTAATCGCCTTCTGAATCGCTTCAAGCTTTTTCTTCCCTGTCCATCCAGCGTGGGCTTCCAGTTCAGAAAGTAATCGAGCGCGTTTGAGATAATAGGCTTTTTTAGCAATTTTGCGAGGATACTCATAAATAAATTTAGCTGGATTTTTCAAACAGCGAAGTTGTTTGCCTCCAAAATTTTCCAAAAAATTTAACTTGGCAAGCTCAAAAGCAGTTCTATGATAGCGCACCATCTCGTTCCAATTTCTAGCACTCAAAATTACTTTAGTTCCTCGATAAACTCCAACAGTTGACCCTTTGAAGGCACCTTTGGTTGTTCCAGCTCCAACGCGACCGATTATTTTAAGCGGATTAATTGTAGGCCTTACGAGCAAGCTTGAGATTGAAGTGATTGTGCCGACCGCGGCTCCCGTAGCTGGAATCCAAGAGTTTAAATCGATAATTGCGCCGCCGCTTCGCCACCACGGACTTTCTGAACGCGCAAGAAAAGTGCCGAAATCGCTTACTACCGCATCGGTCAGTTTCCAGCTGAAGCTAAAAACTTTGGCTACTCCTTTCGGGATGAGATAGATGTTGAAGCCACCGTCTTTTTTAGTCTCGACCGCGATGCGAGCATTTTCATTTTGGGCAGCTGCATAAAGTTTACCGAAATGTTCTTTCATCTCTGCCGAGTCGTTTCTTTCCGCACTTTCAGAGAAACTTCTAATAAATTTGGATAGGTTTGGTGTGTATCCGCCGAGAAATTCTTTTTCTTTTTCAGGGTTGATGAAATTTTTCATTTTCTCGTAAGTTTCTTTTGTATTATTAACAATTTGATCTCCCAAAGCCACTCTTGCTATTTTTTCAGGGATACTTTGTTTTTTAGGGTCGTTATCGCAATCTTCCTTGAAAATTGAAAGTGCAAGCCATGTTGCGAGTCCTCCGGATAATCCGGTTTTGACCCAGTCAAAAAATCCTTTTTCTTTTTTAAAAAGATTAATAACAAAAGCAGTTCCAGCAATCAACAACCCTGCAGCTAAAAGAGGATGCGTTTTTATCTGTTCCCATGCTTCTTCTCCCACTTTTCCAATTTTCTTGAAAGATTCTTTCGGATTTTTCCAATCGAATTTTTTGCTTTGCATTCCTTTTTCCAGTTCTATTCCTTTCAGTACATCCTCCAAAATATTCTCCCAATCACTCTGCAGCTCTGGATTTTGCGTGAAATCCTCTGCCCTCAATTCCGCCAGCTTTGCATCTGGGTTCTCTCGCATAAATTTGGCAATCTCTTCGCTTATCTCAAACCGCTCGATAAAAAATTTGATCCCAAGTTCTTCGCGGATTTTTTCAAACTCCTCATTTATTTTTACCAATTCCTCGATATGTCCCGCCCGCGAATTTTTCAGAATTTCAATTCTTCCGCTCAGATAAGAAAGTCGCGGCTCGACAGTTTTTAATTTTTCAGGAGTTGTATCGTTTTTTAGCGCCTCGATTTGTCGCGCCAAAACATCGATTTTGGGCGGGTCTTTTTGTGCCGCGATTTCGATTTTTGAAACGACCATTTTGAAGTTTTATTTTTACTCGCTTTTCCGAATATTCTGTTTCACCGCATCCATTTTTTTTCGAAACTCCACCGCGAGGCGCAGATTCGCGAGATCGGATTTTTTCGAATTCGCCCTCTGCTTTTCGTTCAAACTCTTTAATTTGCGCGGGCGAATCTTTCGCTTAATCCGCTTTTTGATTTGCTCAAGCAGTTCCTGCAAATCTTCAACTCGAAGATGTTTTTTTCGCAAGGAATCGAACGCGCCCGAGAGGGTAGAATTTTGCATTTTGGTTTCTTACCATTTTACCACAAAACTGCATTCCAATCAACTACTTCTCTTCGAAAACTTTTTCCGCTAGAATCTTATTCTGTTAATTCAATCAAAATGTCACGAGGAGGAAACAAAGTTGTCGCTTCGGTTTGGATTTGCTCGGAATGTGGCGTGCAAGCCGGTCAGACTTATCTGAATAAAGCCAATAATGCGAAGATTGAGGATCGCAAGCGGTTTTGCGCGAAGTGCCGCAAGCACACTCCGCAATCTACGAAAGCCGAGAAATCCGGTTCGCTCGGGTTGGCGCGGAATAAATAGAAGGTTACTAATGATTTTGAAGAGCTTTAAGGATTGTAAGGATAAACATCTTTAAAGCCCTTTATCGCTCATTATAATTATTACAGTCTTTCGTCGTCAGACGATTTGTGCTTGTTTTTAAGATGTTTTTTTGTTAGAATTGGGGGAGTTTGTCCGGAATAGAAATAATAAATTTTCAACTTTAAATATTAAATTCTTTGCCTGCTTGGATACTTTTCGGACTCGGAGCCGCGCTGATGCTCGGCGCCGCGAACATTCCCCAAAAACTCGCGCTCGGCGGACTTTCCGCGCACACGCTCTCGCCGTTTGCGTACGGGATTCTTTCTGGTGTCGTGATTATCACGATCAATATCGCGCTGCTTGTTTATTTCAAAGATAGTCTCCAGCTCTTCGCCAAAAAAGAATGGGGCTTCGCATTTCTCGCCGCGCTGCTTTTCGCGCTCGGTTCGGTTTGCATCGCGCTCGGTTACAGGAAAGGGGCGAACGCTTCTCAGTTCGTTGCGCTTTTCAACACGAACACACTTGTCGCGACAGTTCTCGGTCTCGTTTTACTGAAAGAATTTGCGGGACTCACTGGTGTCGCGATTACAAAAATAATCATCGGCGCAATTCTCGTGATTGCGGGCGGTATTCTCGTGACCGTTTAAAAAACTACAAGTAAATCCTCTGGATATTTGGGGGTAACAAATTAATAAAAATGAAAACTCGAAAAATAAAACCGACCAAACTTCGCTTCCGCGAAAAATCAGCCGCGATGGCGGCGGGAGATTTTTCCAAAATTCCGGAAAAAAACGGTCGCGAAGGTTCGCGGATCGTGGTGATTACCGGAGGTTCGGGAAGCGGCAAAACTTTACTGGCGAATTTTATCGCTGAAAAAATTTACGGCGGCGACTGCGAGGTGATTTCACACGACATGTATTATCTCGATAAAGACAATTTTGATCCGGAATATCGCGTGGATTACGACGCGCCGCAAAGTCTGGATAATTCTCTCTTGGCTGCTCATCTCGTCGCGCTCAAAAATGGCGAAGGGGTGGACACGCCGATTTACGATTTTCAATCGAAGGATCGCCTCGAAAAAACTCTCCGGGTCGAACCGAAAAAAATTGTAATTGTAGAAGGGATTCTTACGCTCGCGGTTCCCGAGATTCGGCGGCTCGCTGATCTTTCGATTTTCATTCATGTCGACGACGACATTCGTCTTTCGCGGCGGATTATTCGCGACTTTGTTCGCGGCAATCGCGGTTCAGTCGGTGGCGGAGGGTTGGAGGGGGAGTTCAAATATTATTTCGAATACGTGAAGCCAAACTACAAAAAATTTATCGCGCCGCTCACAAATGTTGCTGACATCGTTCTCCGCAACAATGGCAAAACTCCCGAGCTGATGTTGAAAAGAGCTGAGAATATTCTCACGAAGTTTCGAATTTGATCATTTTTCTTTCGAAGTATAATCGCGCACAAAAACTGAAATCGCGGTGGCGATTGGCACGGAAATGATGATGCCTACGATTGGGTTGATCGTCTCCGGAAAACTCGCTCCAACGAACATCGCGAACATCACAATCACCGGCGAGAGACCGACAGCTTTTTTCATTACGAGCGGCACGAGCACATTCCCTTCGAGTTGTTGAATGCCAATGTAAATCAACGTGACCACGAAAGCTAAAATCCAGCCGCCTTGGCTGAGCGCGAGGATTACTGCCGGGACGAAAGCAATGATTGGACCGGCGTAGGGCAACAATTCTGTGAGACCGGCAAGCGTGGCGAGCGTGGCGGCGTAATTTATCCCCGCGATTTTTAGCGCAACGAAAGTGAGTGTTCCGACTGCAATCATCAAAATCGCTTGTCCGCGCACCCATGCTCCAAATTTACTTTCTACCGCCGCACCCTTCTCGAGAATGTAGCGGTGGAAGCGTTGCGGAAAAAGCGCAATCAAAAAACTTTTGATCCCATCCTCGTCGATGATCATAAAAAAAGCAATCACAAAAACGAGCACGAAATTGAAAACTCCGCCTGCGATTGTTTTTACCACCGCGAAAGCGTTTTGTCCGATTGTGCTCAAAACATTCAAGCCAGCAGTGATGTTTTCGCGGTTCAGATTCTGTTGGATGCCGGAGAGGTAATTTTGAAAGTCCGTGATTTGATTTTGGATCATGGTGGTATCAATCCCAAAACCAGCGACCCAATCCAGCACCGCCTTCGCGAGTTTTGGAATTTCACTCGCGAGAATCGGCACAAAAGAAGAAATCACGATTCCCGTCGCTGTCACGAAAATGATGTAAATTAACAGCGTACCGATGCTCCGCGGAATTTTCCATTCCTGCATTTTATCCACGAAATGATCGAGCGCGAGCGCGAGGAAAGCAGCGATGAAAAATAGTGCGATGATGTTTTTAATCTCCAACAAAAACCAGCCAAGCGCCACGATTCCCAAAATCGCGAGAGCGGCGCGAGCGACCGAGCTAGTAGAAATATCAACCGTCATACTTCCGCCGTTGCCTTTTTCGTGGCTTGTCGTCGCCAATTTACGTTCAATTTCTAGCAATCGAGAGCCTTCTTTACGGTTGCGGGCAGCTTCCTCGCGGAGGGTTTGGAGCACTCTTTTGGCTTTTCCGAGGAGGTGGGAGAAGTTGTCAATCATGGGAATTTTATTATCAATATAAGGTTAGCCAATTCTTTTTCTGTCGGCAAATATATTCCAAACTTAATGATCCTAAATTTTCAATTTTGCAATTTTCAATTTTCAAATAAATCCTAAATCTTAAATCTCCGAAAAGTTCAGATTAAATTAGAAATTAAAATTTATTTGAATCTGCCGCGACGGAGAGTTCTGAGAATTTGATTCTCCACTATTTATTCTACTTCAGTTTCTTGTTCCAATATTTTCACCCGCTTGGTCGAATCCAAAATTTCGATAAAAGTTTGACCGGGCTGAAGTTTCACAGCTTGCCCGGAATTATCAAAAAAACGCGTGCGATTCCCAACTTTTTTCCACACACCCTTCCACATTTTTCCGCCCGAAAAATACCACGCCACATCTTCCCCGCTTGTTCGCAAATCGAGTCGCCCCTCGTCGTCGATCGGCCAGTATTCTGTGAATTGAATAGCAACATTTGTCGGTCGAATCGTGTCTCCGTTCGAAGCGTGTTCGCTGCCGCCGAGCAGGCGGTGGTAGCTGTCTTTTTCCGCATCGTAAATATAATCCACGAAGTAGCTTGGCAGGCTGAAATCAACCGAAAATTGTTTCACGGTTTGCGCGGAGGCGGGAAGTTCGTCTGAAAAATCAAACCAATTTTCCGCGGGCTTGCCCCCACTTTGTTTTTCGAATGCTGCTCGCACAGCTTCTAAGCTTACAAAAAGGTTGTGAGGTTTCAGATGCCGGAAGTCGCGGTAAACAATTTCTCCGTCCTCATCGAAATCGAGCAAACTGCTTTTTGCCAAAAGCGCGAGCGCATCTTCACTTCCGCCGGCGTGCACGAAAGCGCCGCCGAATTCTGCTGCCCATTCCACGAAATACGACCGCGCGGAACGCACTGGTCCGACACGTTTCCGCTCGCTCGTATCGAAAATCGCGAGAAAGCGAGTGATGCCTCCCTCTGCGAGAGCTTCGAAAACGATTCCAGCTTCATTCAATCCGCGCATTTGGAGGCGGGAGGCAGGGTGATTCTCAATCACCACTGCAATCATCCGCGGCTCACTTTCCTCTGAAATCGGCAATCCGGTAAGCGGAGAAACTTTTCCAGGGAGGGGGAGAATCTCGAATTCTTCAGTCGCGGGATTCGCGAGCATCTCGGACATTTCAAAAGCCAAATCATCGTTCTCTAGCGGAGTGGCTTTTTTCGCGAGGTGTTCGAAATACGCTCTTCCGCCGAGCAGCAAAGTTAAAAAAAACAAAATACCAGCAAGCGTGAGCAACAATTTCTTCCGCTGCCGAAGAAAAGGAAAATCCATCTCGTTTCGAAAGAATTATTTTTACTTTTTTTTCTCGCGACCTTTCTTTTCGGTATCGCTTTCTTTGCTGGCTTGCGCGGTTGCTTTTTCTTCCTCCGCTTCTTTCGCTACGTCCTCGCTCACCGCCTCGCCCACTTCTTTCACGAGTTCTTCTTCGAGTTCTTCCGAAGTTTTCGGAGCGATAATCAAAATTACCATCGCATCTTCTTCTTCGAGAATTTCGTGTTTCTCGCGATCAATCGGCAAATCCTTCACTCTCACCGAAGCGCCGATTTCTTCAAGATTAGAAATATCCACTTCAATTTTTTTCAGCAAATCGCGCGGCAAACACTTTATTTCCACCTCGCTTTTCCCATGTGTGAGAATCCCGCCGAAATTTTTCACGGCTGGGCTCTCGCCGGTAATCACAATCGAGACTTTTGCGATCATTTTTTTGCCGCGCTCGATTTGTTTCAAATCCACATGAGCAAACTCATCAGTGAGCGGATCGTAATTGATTTTGTGGATCAAAACCTCGCGCGGTTCTTTTTCTCCCTCGACTTGCAAATTCACAATCGAGCTGCTGCCCGCATCTTTAAAAATTTTACGAAAAGTTTGATAATCAAAAGTGAGGTGTAGGTTTTCTTTTCCCTTTCCGTAATATTCCGCAGTAATTTTTCTTCTCGCGCGGATGTCGCGGGGTTTGGCTTTCAAATCGCGGAGCGAAGCCGGTAGGATGGTGACGGAGTTCATTCGAGAGGAAATAAAAAAATTAGCCGACTGATTCTAAAAAAAAGTTGAAAAGAAAGCAATTTAGGAAACCGACCTTTTTTCGAAACCTCCTCCGCAGAATCTTCTCGTCTCATAAGAAACGAGAGGTCGGATATTGTTTCTCTCGAATTTTCCGCTCACGCGCGAAGGAGGTTCGCCTTCGGCTTTCGCAATTATCGAGAGAGATTTTTTAATTCTTGCTCTCTGAACTTTTTCCCAATCGGGACTATTTTCGATTGTTGCCACTTCAAATGTCGCCATTTCAAAAAATTAAAGGAATGGTAAATTACCTCTTTTTTCTAAATTCTGCAAATTTATAATCCCATCTTTGTGGATCGTCTATCTCGTCAGATAATTTGCTGAATATATCAAAGCAAGGATGTCTCAGGAAGACACTCGAAGAGGGCATTTTGTGAGATTCTTGCTTGCGAATTTAAATTTCAACGGATTTTTCGATGTTCTCTCTAATATTTCGGACAACATCCATATACTCCTTTTGAAGGGTTGATTTCGAGGAACATAATGCCTCACCCAAAGATGCTACTTCCTTGAGCAAATATTGCAATAGTTCTTCATCAATTGATGGTTCCTCTTCGAAGCACGGACTTTGTCCTTCCGCATATAGACTTTTATTCAAATCGAATCCGCATTTATTAAGTGAGTACGCAATCGACGGAGGGTTCTCTATATGTGCATCACGGATAAGTTTGCTGAATTCACCATCACCATTTAAGTCAAGACGAGAAACAATTCGTGGACCACAGACACAGTTATTTAATTCATTTAAAATTTTCTGAGCCGCGGTGGAGGCCTTCCTCAAATCATCATATTCCGTTGGATCAAGGCAAGCCAATTCTTTACCGCAAATGCCAATATTTTCAACCAAAATTTTATATAATTTTTCAATTTCCTCCAAATTAGACAATCGCATTTTAGTTAGCACGGCAACGAATTCACCTTTGTGTTTTTCGCACAAATAATCCGAAAGTTTTTCCACTATCCGACCAATAGCTACAGCAGTAGTTTTCTTATCCGCCTCCCCCTTTATTTCTCGCGATAAAGATTCAATCTCCAAAGCATTTCTTAATTTGGTGCCTGTTTCGTTACCGTCTACTTTACCTTCGTTTCTGCCACAACGGTGAGTTTCATTCATAATAAATTGAGTTTAAAAAATAAGTTCTAATTATCTCTCACCGAATCAAGTTCGCCAAGAGCCAGCGAATACTTTTTTTTATTCATGAAAAAAGCATGAATCGGGACTGAATAAATAATTCTTTTCTGTAAGCCCATAATAAACCTACAATCCCATTTCTTTTTTGACTGCATTGACGTGGCGGATGAGAGCTTCGTTTTTTTGAAGTTCGGCGGAGATGCGGCGGCAGGCGTGGAGGACGGTGGAGTGGTCGCGATTGAAATTTTTTGCAATCTCCACGAGACCGCAACCGAGAATTTCACGTGAAAGATACATCGCGATTTGGCGGGCGGTGCGGAATTCTTTTTTGCGGGAAGCGCCGCAAATTTCTGTGGTGGGGAGATTGAAATGTTTCGAAACGAGTTCAATTATCTCGGCGGGAGTGCGGATGGAAATCTCGGGAATAGATTCCGGCAGACCGAGTACTTGCTCTTTTTTGTTCATTTTTTCGAGCATCCGACCGAGCTCGCGAATCGTAGGCTGAGTGTGAAGGAGGTCGGCTTGCGCGGTCGTCCACGCGAGTGCGCTTTCGAGCTCGCGAATCGAGTTGGTGACGTTCATCGCGATAAATTCGAGCAGTTCGGGATCAAGAATCGCCCGTCGCTCGTGAGTTTTATTTTTGAGAATTTCGAGGCGGGAATGAAAACTCGGCTGTTCAATCTCGCAAACAAGCCCCCACGTGAGTCGGCTGCGGAGGCGATCCATCAGTTCGGTCAATTCGCTCGGAGGTCGATCGGAAGTGAAAACAAGTTGCTTTCCTTTTTGATGGAGGTCGTTAAAAATATTGAAAAGCTCGGTTTGAGTTTTTTCGCGATTCTCAAGGAATTGCACATCATCGAAAAGTAACACATCGATATCGCGGAATTTATTTTTAAACTCATCGGCTTGGAATTTTTTGGAGGCAGCCACAAATTCTCGCGTAAAAATCTCGGAGGTGGTGAGCGTAATGATTTTGTTGGGATCATTCGTCAAAACCTCGTGACCAATCGCAGAGAGGAGGTGAGTTTTGCCGAGACCGACTTTGCCGTAAATCACGAGCGGATTGTAGGTGAGACCGGGTGTGCGGGAAACCGAAAGCGCGGCGGCATGGGCGAGGCGGTTTTCATCGCCGGGCACGAAATTCGCGAGGGTGTAGCGTGGGTTGAGCTTTGCGGAAAGGATGCCCGAACGGGTTAAAACAATCTCTTCGCGACCGCGGGCTTTGTAAATTTTCTTGTCGCCCGGTTTCGCAAAAACAGCGCGGAGATTGATCGTGCGGGGATCGATGCCATCGCTGAGCGCAGCATCCACTTCGAATTCAACTTCTTTAATTTCGGAATTTTCTTCTTCAGCCGCTTGCAAAATTTTGAGCGCGTATTTTTTACTAATCCAGTCGCGCGAGAAATTGGAGGGAGCGCCGACTACGAGCGTTTCATTCTCGAGAGTGAGCGCCGCGGTATTTTGGAACCACGTGAGGAACTGAGAACGTGAAATCGTGGGCTCGAGGCGGCGGAGAATCGAAAGCCAAAAGTTTTTGTAATCCACGGGTAGTATTAGGTTGAGTTAAATTTGATTGAAAAGTTTTTCTCGAGAGGCATAGATAATCTTGTTTTTGAGCTCCAAAATTCTCAATTTTCAATTTACAATTCCTGCCTGTCGGCAGGCAGGTTCAAATAATTCTTAAAGTTTAAATTTTTCAATTTTTAAAGTGGCTTTTAATTGAACTGGTTTGATAATTAAAATTATTCGTTGGGAGCAAAAATTGTTGTTAAGCGACCAGTTGACCAATTGAGCTTCCCGAATTGATGAAGATGTTCACCTTACAAAATTTCTTTTCAGATTGCGATTGACCCTCTTCGGTTGAAGACGCAAAATAACCAAAATCCTCTCGCTAAATTTTCCAAAAAAATTTTTAATCTACTAACAAAATTTTTATGCACGAAATCGAGTTTGTGGCTTTGGATTGCGAAACAACTGGTCTTGATTTCGAAAACGACAGCATCATAGAGCTGGGTGCTGTCAAGTTTTCGCTCGCGGAAAATTCTGACAGTTTTGACTCGCTCTTTTGCTCGCCGACCCGCATCCCGCAATTCGTGGAGCGGCTCACGGGTATTCGAAATTCCGATCTCGCGGGCGCGCCGCAGTTCGGTGAAAAACGTGAGGAAATTCAAAAATTCTGTGAAGGAGCAATTCTCATCGGACACAATCTCGAATTCGACCTCGCTTTTCTCGCGGCGGCGGGAGTTGATTTTCGCGAATTTCCGAGTCTCGACACTTTTCGGCTTGCCGGTTTGCTGCTGCCGCGCGGCGAGTCGCTCTCGCTCGAAAATCTTACGACTAAATTCAACATTTGCCACGAAGACGCACATCGCGCGCTCGCGGATGCGGAGGCCACGCGGGATTTATTACGGGTTTTTGTCTCGCTTGCGCAAAACTTTTCGCGGGAAAATTGGCAAAAAATTGCAGAACTAAAATCTTCTGAAAAAAACTGGACGCAAAACTTCGCTTCGCTTGTTTTAGAGTCAGAGGTTAAATTGAGGTCAGAAGTCAAAGGTCAGAAATCAGAGGTTGCTAAATCCTCTAAGGAAGCCGTCGAAATTCGAGAGGAGGTGGTGGAAAAATTGCGCGAGAAACTTGCGAATTCAGCAACTCCTGTTCTTCTCGAAACTTCCGCGACAGCGGAAGAAATTCTCGCGGCGGCGGAAAAATCGGAGCAGCCGGCAGTGATTTTTTTTGGCAGCAATTTTACAGCGCGGCGACTTTCAGCGGAAAAATCTTTCGCGGCGCGAACGCAGATCGATTCCGAAAAATTAAAAAACTTTCTTGCTAAAAATTTATCTGCAGCCGAGCTGCCGCTCGCGGCGAAATTGATGCTCCATCCCGAAAAAAATTTTCACGAACTCAACCTAACGCGCACGGAGGGACTGCTTTTCGATTTCGCGGCGGCAGAGCGAATTTCCGAAACTTCGAAAGAAAAAGTTATTGTCTCCGATCACGCCACGTTGCCAGATTTCGAATCTGCCGAGCGACTGAAAATTATTGCGGATGCGGTCACGCTTCCCGAGAATCTCGCGCGCGCGAATTCATTTGTGATTGATCTGCCGACGCTCGAAGAGTTGCTGCCGCAGCATTCTGAAAAAATCCAGATTTGGTGGTGGCTGCTCGGTCTGCTTTTTCGCGAGGCATCTCCGCGCTTCGGGCGACTTGATCTGGCGGACGCGCGGGGATTCTCGAATTTTTCAAGAGCAATCGAGGCGGGCAAAAATTTTCTCGAAATTGCTCGCGAGAATCTCCCGCCGCGAGTCGTGTTTTTTCTTGAAAATTTTCTTGCGGAAAATTTAGGCTTTCACCGCTCGCTCCGTTCGAACGCCGCGAACGAAATCACGCTCGTGGTCAAGCCGACCGAAGTTTCGCTTCCCGATTTTTCGAATTCCATTCTGCTCGACGGGGCGGCGGATGCGGACGACGGCTTCGCGTTTGCGCGGCGGATTCTCGCGCTGCCGGAAAATTCTTCTGCTGAAAAATTACAAATCGCGGGCAAACTGCCGCGATTGCTCGTGGCGGACGATCTGCCTGATCCCGCCGCACCGCAGTTTTTTCCGGCGGTGGAAAAATTTTTGTTGAAAAATTTATCCGAACTTAAGGGAGTCACCGCGATTGTTTTTCCGAATCGGATGGAAGCGGGTAATTTCGCGAGGCGGGCGATTGCCGAATGCGACTTCCCTGTTTTTTTTCGTCGGATTCCCTCCGCCGAAAAATTAGCTTCGCTCGAAAAGGCAGCGGTAATTTTCACGATCGGCAGTCCCTTTTTTCCAGAGTGTCAGAATTTTATTCTCGTGAAACTGCCGTTCATCGTGCGTGACGGCGCGGACTGGAATCGTGAAACATTGCCGGCGACCGTCCTCCGCTTCAAGAAAATGTGGGCAAATTTCGCAAGTTCTGAAAATGCCGAAAAGTTTTTCGCGCTCGACCCGCGACTGCTCGGCAAAGATTACGGTCGAAATTTTCTCGCCGCGATTCCGCAAAAATTCGAGAGTTTATCGACGAGTAGAAAGTAGAAAGTAG
>Ga0180007_10005641_pt1 | contig 12548 bp, 9 predicted proteins | sample MM_PC_MetaG_FD_121122 | JGI IMG/M metagenome (GOLD analysis project Ga0180007, IMG submission 121122) | Groundwater microbial communities from the Aspo Hard Rock Laboratory (HRL) deep subsurface site, Sweden - MM_PC_MetaG | ecosystem: Environmental > Aquatic > Deep subsurface > Groundwater... | reverse complement strand
GGTGAAATGGTCGGTATTTTAGGACGCACAGGTAGTGGGAAGAGTAGTTTAGTAGACCTTCTATTACGTATCTATAATCTTGATGAAGATTCAGTCTTCATCGGAGATCATGATATTATGAAGCTCACCTTGAAATCAGTCAGACAAACAATTGGTTATGTACCACAAGATAATTTCTTGTTTTCAGACACGATTACTAATAATATAGGTTTTGCATATGAAGTCCCTGACGAAAATGCGATCAGAGAATCAGCGAGATTAGCTGATGTCTATGAAAATGTCATGGAATTTAAAGAACAATTCAACACGATTCTTGGTGAACGTGGAGTGACTGTTTCTGGTGGTCAAAAACAAAGAATCAGTATTGCTAGAGCATTAGCGAAGAACCCTGAGATCTTAATTTTAGATGATTCTGTATCCGCTGTTGATACTAAAACAGAAGATGCAATTATTAATAATCTTCATAAAGTAAGAAAAGGAAAAACAACCATCTTTATAGCTCATCGTATATCAACAGTTAAAAAGATGGATAAAATTATATTATTAGATCAAGGTAGAATTTCAGCAATTGGTAGTCATGCAACACTGATGAAAGCATCTGCCTTATATCAAGATATGGTTAAACGCCAGACATTAGAAAATCTAGTTCAAGGAGGCGATAATCATGAAGGACTTTAAAGATAATACAAGAGAACGTAGTGACAAAGAAGTTTTAAAACGTTTGATAAACTATGCAATGCCTTATAAGAAAGAATTTCTACTCATCATTATATTGATGTTTGTAGGTATTGGTATTCAGTTGTTACCTGCTTTATTAATTGGATATACCATTGATATTGTAAGCAGCACCACGATGGCAAGAGACCAACAAGTCTTATACATTTTCTTAATGGGTGGAGCATTCTTGTTTTCAATGTTTTTAGGTAATTTTACAAACTTTTATCAAAATTATATGCTCCAAAAGGTAGGACAAAAAACTGTAGTAGTCTTAAGAAATGATGTTTTTAATCATATTGAAAACTTAGCGATTGGTCAAGTCAATCAAGTACCGGTTGGTAAACTGGTCACTAGAGTCACCAATGATACCAATACAATTTCTGAAATGTATACTTCAGTTGCGGTTAATCTGATTAGAAATATATTATATCTATTTGCAATTCTAATTGTTCTATTTATTTTAAATTATCGAATCACGCTTTATGTTATCATTGTGATTCCAATTGTAATACTGGCAGCATATCTATTTAGAAAGTTCTCTAGAGCTTCGTATAGAAGAGTTAGAGCAAGTCTTTCCGAAGTTAATGCATTCCTATCAGAAAACCTTTCTGGAATGAAAGTTACACAAATATTTAATCAGCAAGAAAAGAAGAGAAAAGAATTTCAATATAATAGCAAAAAATTAAGAAATAGCTATCTACAAGAAATTTTAGTCTTTGGTATTTTCAGACCGACAATCTATGGATTATCAATGGTTGGAACTTTAATTGTTTTATACATAGGTTACCAAGAGGTCTTAACAACGGCATTTACTGCTGGTCTTCTCTTCTCATATTTTTACTATGTTAGAGATTTCTTTGAACCAATACAAGAATTAGCAGAGCAGTTCAATGTCATGCAAAGTGGTTTTGCTGCTGCAGAAAAAGTATTTGATGTTTTAGATACTGTACCTGAAATTACCGATGCTGAAGATGCTGTAGAACTAGCTGAATTTTCAGGAAGAATCGAATTTAAGGATGTTTGGTTTTATTATTTGAAGGATGAATGGGTATTAAAGGGGATTAGTTTCAAAGTTAATCCTGGTGATACTGTAGCTTTCGTTGGAGCAACTGGTTCTGGTAAAACAACCATCTTAAGTTTAATTGTTCGAAACTATGAAATTCAAAAAGGACAAATCTTAATTGATGGTATTGATATTAGAAAGATCAAACGTTCTTCACTTAGAAAACATATAGGTCAAATGCTTCAAGATGTGTTCTTATTTAGCGGATCAATTGCTGATAATATTACATTGAGAGACGACGAAATTACCATTGATGAAGTTATATCAGCTTCAAACTATGTTGGAGCAAACACGTTTATTGATCGATTGAATGATGGCTATAATCATATGGTACTAGAACGAGGTAATAATTTTTCTAGTGGACAACGTCAACTCATCAGTTTCGCCAGAGCATTGGTATATAAGCCTAGCCTCATGATCTTAGATGAAGCAACAGCAAACATCGATAGTGAAACCGAAGAACTCATCCAACAATCATTAGAAAAAATGATGAATATATCAACCATGTTGATTGTTGCTCACAGATTATCAACCATCCAGCATAGCAATAAGATTCTAGTTATGCAAAAGGGTGAAATCAAAGAAGAAGGTACACATCAAGAACTCTTAAAACAAAAAGGCTTATATTACAATTTATATCAACTTCAGTATGATGCACAAGAAATCTAAGAATCCATTGATGTTGAATTACCTTAAATAAATAAAGTTGGAAAGAGGTTTTATTATGTTGAAAAAAACGGAAATACAAGAATTATTAAATGAAGCATTGCTCACGGGTGCTGATTTTGCAGAAATATTTTTAGAAGATACAGAATCATCAAGCATTAGAGTAACAAGTGGAGATGTCACTTCTATTGATAGAGCAAATGTCCATGGGGCTGGCGTAAGATTAATACAAGGTGTAGATGAAGTTTATGGCTTTACAAATCATGTTTCTTATGAATCTATTTTAGGTGTTGTAAAAAATCTAAGAGTTTCTTTTTCAGGTGAACTTACAAAAGTCAAATCACTAGGAGAAAAGAAACCATATACAGACAACATTAAGAAACCAATGAATTCTGTATCTGTTGAAGAAAAATCTGTGGTGCTTCAATCGTTATCTAATCAAATCAAAAACTACGATGCGCGCATCGTACAAGCAATAACAATGATGCTAGAAACCGAACAAAATATATTAGTTGCTAATAGTGAAGGCGTCTATCAGGATGATAAGAGAACATATACGCGTGTGATGTTGATGGCTGTGGCTCAAGAAAATGGTGTGATGCAGCAAGCTTACGAAGGACCTGGTCGGTACATGGGCTTTGAAATATTTGATGCTGTTGACATGAAATCTTTAGCAGATGAAGTTGCTAAGAGTGCAATCATGCTTCTTTCTGCAGAAGATATGACAGCTCAAGTGATGCCAGTTGTCTTGCATAATGGATTTGGTGGTGTTATTTTTCATGAAGCATGCGGACATCCTTTAGAAGCAACAGCAGTTGCCAAAGGTTTATCACCATTTGTAGGTAAATTAGGTCAAAAAGTTGGATCTGATCTTGTCACTGCATATGATGATGGTAATGTTGAAGGTGCTTGGGGAAGACTAAGCTATGACGATGAAGGAAAAGAAACTCAAAAGAATCTCTTAATTGAAAATGGCGTTTTAAAAGGTTATTTAATCGATTACCGAAATGCAAGAAAGATGAATATGGATACGACTGGTTCAGGACGTAGACAATCTTACAAATTCTCACCAACTTCTAGAATGAACTCGACATATATTGCTCCTGGTAAAGACAAATTTGAAGATATTATTAAGGATACAAAATATGGTTTGTTTGCTAGAAAACTTGGTGGTGGAACTGTCGTTCCAGCAACTGGTGAATTCAATTTTGCTGTACAAGAGGGTTATATGATCGAAGATGGCAAATTGACACGACCTGTTCGTGGAGCAATGCTCATCGGACATGGTAAGGATGTATTATTTAAGATTGATAAAGTCTCTGACAACCTAGAATTTGGACAAGGTATGTGCGGTTCTTTATCAGGAAGTATTCCTGTTGATGTTGGGCAACCAACAATCAGAGTATCATCCATGACCGTTGGTGGATCAGGAGGTAAAAAATAATGTATCAGAACTGGATTGATTTAGGATTAAAAAAAGGCATTACTGATTTAGAAGTTTTTGCCGTAAGAAATAAATCATTAAAATTATCAGTTTACCAAAATAAACTCGATCAACATGTTCAAAGTGATGTTGAATCTATTACGATTCGCGGTATTTATGAAAATAAATTAAGTACAGTTCGCTTTGAAAATTTATCAGATTCCAATGTTGATCATTTGCTTGATCAACTCAAGGCAAATGCGAAAGCATTAACTGTTGTAGAACCTGCAATTATCTTTGAAGGATCAGAATCATACCCAGAAGTTAAAGATGAACTCTTTGATTTTGGCAGTATTCCTGTAATTCAAAAGATTGATTTATTAAAGAATTTAGAACAAAAGATATTGGCTAATTCATCTGTTACTCAAGTACAGTCATCAATTTATCAAGAAGTTGACACAGAAACTACACTCGTTAATTCTAAAGGATTACATCTATCAAGACATAATACATATGCCTATGCATATGCAATCGGTGTCTTTCAAAAAGATGATGATATTAAAACAGCTTACGATATTAAACTGGCTAAAAATTTCAATGAGTTTGATATAAATCAAATGGCTGAAACGACAGTGACAAAAGGTGTAGCTATGCTTGGTGGAACATCTATCCGATCAGGTGAGTATCCTGTTGTCTTCTCAAATGAAATGTTTGCTGATATACTTGAAGTGTTTAGTTCAATTTTCTCAGGTGAAGCTGCCTATAGAAACATGACTTTCCTAAAAGATAAAGTCAATCAACAAATTGCTGGCTCAGATATTAATTTAGTTGATGATCCATTACATCCAGATGCTCATTTTAAAACAGGTTTCGATGATGAAGGTGTAGCATGTTCCAAACGTTATATTGTTGAAAATGGCGTATTTAAGGGATTTAATCATAATTTAAAAACAGCAGCTATCTTTAAAGAAAAACCAACTGGTAATGGATTTCGTGGCGGGATTTCTACAACAAATTTCTTTTTAGAACCTCAAGAAAAAGATTTTGATACATTAATATCTGATATTAAAGATGGTGTTTATATTACTGATATGGTTGGGCTTCATGCAGGTGTTAAGACTGTTTCTGGTGAGTTTAGTTTGCAAGCAAGCGGGTTTAAAATCAAAAATGGAAAACTTGATCACCCAGTTAAAATGATCGTTGTTTCAGGCAATTTCTTTGAAGCAATCAATCGTGTCAAGGGGATTGGATCTGATCTTAAATTTGGATTATCCGGTGTTGGTAGCCCTAGTGTATACGTTGAATCATTAATGATAGGTGGAGGGGCTTAGGCCTCTTTTTTTTCTGACGTTTGGTGCAAATAGTTGATAAGAGAACCTCTTGGTAGCACTATATAGGCGTTATATGAACTATTAACAAATGAAAATAATCCGCTATTAATTAAAATGCTAGTTGACAACCTTATTTCAGGGCTTTATCAGATTGCTATCAACTAATTACACCAAAAGTCAGTTTTTTTTGCACTTTTTATTAAGTATATAATTATGTTGACATGATTGTTTTATAGTGGTATACTTAATTTAGAATTAAGGTATACCTTAAAATAGAAAGAGATGTGAACGTAATGCTCAATTGGTTTATAGGCCAGGAAGTATGGTTACAAGCATTGTTGGGAACACTATTTACTTGGGGACTCACTGCGGTAGGTGCAGCTTTAGTATTTTTCTTCAAGACCATAGAAAGAAATGTATTTAATTTAATGTTAGGTTTTGCATCAGGTGTGATGATCGCTGCAAGTTTTTGGTCATTACTAGCTCCAGCAATCATTATGGCAGAAGAAATGGGTGCAGTAACTTGGATTGTTGTTGCTACAGGATTTGCTTTGGGAGGTATCTTTTTATATTTAGCAGATAAGACAGTACCACATATGCATTTCGGTTTTAATCATGATAAAGAAGGTCTGCCAACTAGATTGAAAAGAACAGTCTTATTGGTATTTGCAATCACACTTCATAATATTCCTGAAGGCTTAGCTGTGGGTGTTGCATTTGGTGCAGTTCACTATGTTACAGGTGATGTCACAGCTGCTACTTTATCAGCTATAGGACTTGCAATAGGAATTGGGATTCAAAACCTTCCAGAAGGCGCAGCAGTTGCGATACCCTTAAGACAAGAGGGGATGAGCAGAACAAAAGCTTTCTTATTAGGTCAAGCATCTGGATTAGTAGAACCAATTGCTGGTGTTCTCGGTGCTATTTTAGTACTTTACGTGAGACCAATTCTTCCTTATGCACTTGCATTTGCTGCAGGAGCTATGATTTATGTTGTTGTTGAAGAACTCATTCCTGAGGCACAACAAAAAGTGACTCCAAAAGGTGCACATTATGCAACATTTGGTGTCATGGTCGGATTTATTGTGATGATGGTTTTAGATGTTGCCTTAGGTTAAAGTAGGTGAAAAAATGAATAGAGCTGAAGAAGATTATATAAAAACAATCTATGAGTTGACGGTTGAAAGAAAACAAGCATTGATCAAAACAAATGAATTATCTGATCGTTTTGGCTATACTGATCAAAGTGTCAATGAAATGATTAAAAGATTAGAAAGTAAACATCTGGTGACCTTTATCCCTTATAAAGGATTATCTTTAACACATAAAGGTAAACAAATTGCCATTCGAATGATTAGAGCTCACCGAATTTGGGAAGTCTTTTTAACACAAAAACTTGGGTTTCCATGGGAAACTGTTCATGGAGATGCAGAAATGCTTGAGCATGCATCAAGTGATCGACTATTAGAAAACCTTTATGAATACTTAGATAAACCTAAATTTTGTCAACATGGTAATCCAATTCCTGACTTTGAAGGGCATATGGAAGAGTCAGCAACCTTATCACTTGTAGATATAGAGGCTCAAAATCAATTCAAAATAACGAGAGTTTTAGATTCAAAAGAATTGTTAACATTTTTAAATGATAAGAACATTAAACTTTATGATATATTTACTGTAGTTAAAAAAGATGATTTTAATCAAACGATAACAATAGAAGATAAAAAGACACAACATTTATTAAGTTTTAAAACAGCAAGAATGCTATTTGGTCATCAAATATAAAAAAGAAAGGGGTTGTGAACATGCTTAAAGATATGATTCAAAATGAAAGTAATAAAGTCATCAAAGAATACTTAAATGATGTTCATGCCTACGATCTAGCTGAACTATTTATTGAACTTAATGATGAAGAAAAAGATAAGGTTTATAGCCTACTCTCTAATGAAAAGTTAGCTGAGCTTGTTTCTTATTTGGAACTTGATGAAGCAGCTGAAGTTTTAACTGATTTTGACATTGATAAGCAAAAACAATTGGTTGAAATGATGGAACCAGATGATGCTGCTGATATCATCATGGAATTAGAAGATGAGGAACAAGAAGAATTGCTCGCAGCACTTGGAGAAAGTTCTGATATCGCTCAACTTATTTCTTATGATGACGATGTTACTGGTTCTGCAATGACCAATTTAATGGTTGTTTTATTTCCTGAAATGGAAGTTAAACAAGCAACTAAAAAAGTCATACAAGAAGCAAATGATGTTGAAACAATTAATACTTTGTTTATTACAGATGTTAATCACTTATTTTTAGGTGTTGTTCCGTTAAAGAAACTCATTAAAGCGAAAACACCATGCTATATATCAGAACTAATTGAATATTGTCCTACGGTTAGAGATACTGATCCAATCACACAGACTTTGGAAGCTATTAATAACTATAGTATTTTTGAAATGCCTGTTTGTAATGAAAATAATAAACTTTTAGGTATGGTTACTTTAGATGATGCACTTGATATCTATCAAGAAGAGGCTCAAGAAGATTTTGAAAGACTTTCTGGGTTGCCTGAAACAGTTCAAGGGAATCCTTTTAAGACTGCACTTCACCGTGTACCATGGCTTTTATTGCTTCTAGCAATATCAGTACCGATTGCGATGATTACCTCTCATTATGAGAGTGTGATTACAGCTGCAGCTATCCTTGTTATATTTCAACCCTTAATTTCAGGGTCTGCTGGTAATGTGGCAACGCAAACGTTGGCGGTAACTCTAAAAATGTTTTCAACGAATGAAAAAGGGTTTGTTAAAAACTCGATTAGAGAAATTCTTACAGGTATGATGAACGGCTTTGTCATTGGTTCAATTGCTTTTGGAACTACCTTTGCTTTTACTAGTTTTAATACTTCAACATATGAACAACCTATAAAAATAGCATTTGTCGTAGGTGCTTCTTTATGGATGACAATTTTCATTGCACCTATCATTGCAATCACGATTCCATCCATCTTAAAGTTTTTTAAATTCGATCCTGCAGTAGCATCTGGCCCATTTATTACAACTTTACTCGATATGACAGCTTTATCCGTATATTTTGGATTAGCTACTTTTGTGTTTGGAGGCTTTTAAGATGAATAAGAAAATTAACTTTAAGCATTCTGATGATTCATTAAGAAAAACCTTTAAAACAATCCATGCATATGACCTAGCTTTACTATTTGAAAAAATAAATACAGAAGAAAGATTGCAATTGATTCGTCTAATAGATGATATCCGATTGAGAGATATGTTTGTCTCAATGGCCCATGAAGAACAAGAAGATTTATTCAATCTTCTAGAAACACCTAAACAAAAAGTACTATTAAGAAATCTAGAAAGTGATGATTTAAAAGCATTCATTGAAGAATTTGAAGAGGAACAAGAAAAAGAACATATCATTAGCTTGCTTTCAGCTGTTAAGAGAAAAGCAATTCACCTTCTTTTGACTTATAATGAAAATTTAGCAGCATCCATCATGTCCACGGATTATATGACACTTTCAAGAGATATGACAATCAAGGAAGCAACCGATTATATCGTTATATCTTCAAGAGAACAAGATTATATTGATACCATCTTTGTTGAAAATTCTGATAAAGAAATTGTTGGGTTAATTGACTTAAAACAATTGATTATGACTAGAAGTGGCAAAAAGATATTTGAAGTTATGGTTGAAGACATCCAATATGTCTATGAATATGAAACGATAGAAAAAGCAATTGAAGCTGTCCAAGATTATGATAGAAACTGTTTACCAGTTTTAAATAGTAAAAAACAAATTATAGGAATTATAACTGCAGATGATGTCTTTGATGAGATTGTAGAAAGCTCAGAAGAAGATTATCAAAAAATGGCTTTAATTTCTGATCATGATTCATCATCTTCAGCATTTAGACGGTCGAGACAGCGCCTACCTTGGCTCATGATTGCTGTTGTTTTGAATTTAATTATTGCAACCATCCTATCACTTTTCCAAGTTACTTTAATCCAAGTCATTGCACTAGTCTTATTTCAACCAACTATTCTAGGTATGGCAGGTAACATTGGAACACAATCTTTAGCCGTGACCATTTTAGGATTACATTTAGAAGAAATTGATGGCAAGAAAAAGGCTAAAAAACATGCATTAAAAGAGATGACAGTTGGTTTTATAAATAGCTTACTTTTAGCATCCGCTGCATTTATTTTTGTAACAATCTTTTTATCAATCGCACCTACTGGCAGTCAAGCACCTTTTGCGATTGCATCAGTCGTTTTCATTTCAGTGTTTGCCTCTATGTTTGTTGCGGGTACTATGGGTGCTTTAGTTCCCTTGATATTCAACCATTTTCACATCGATCCATCCGCTGCATCTGGACCCATCATGGCAACCATCAATGATCTAGTCACCCTTGTTATTTATTTTGGAATTGCCACTATTGTATTCATTTAAAAATTAGCATCATCAAATTCTACCATATAAAAATATGGTATAATAATAGAAAAGTCTTTAGAAAGAAGGAGAAATATGGAACAGTATATTAATTTGTATAAAGAATTCAGACAAAAAATTAAAGCATTCGAATATGCTTTTTGGTTAATGAGTTGGGATCAAGAAACTGAGGCACCGAATGCATCTGTTGATTATCGTAGTAAACAATTTCAAGTATTAGCTACAGAATCTTATATGCTTGAATCGGATCCCAAATATATCGAAGCAATTGAAAAGCTATATGAAAACCTTGATCAATTAGAAGATGAAGATTTGAAGATTGAAATTAAAGAAGCAAATAAAGGATTAAGAATCGTTAAGAAAGTTCCTAAAGATGAATGGATTGAATATCAGGTATTAACTCAATCTGGTTCTCATATTTGGGCACAAGCTAAAGAAAAAAACGATTTTGATATGTATGCACCAACGCTTGAAAAAATTGTTGATTTCAATAAGAAACTTGTCAAATATCTAGAAACTCCAGAATTAAAAGGATATGATATCTTACTTGATATGTTTGAAGAAGGATTTGGTGTTAAAGAATATGACACTTTCTTTAATACTGTCAAAGAGGAACTTGTACCTTTTGTTTTAGAAGTTACATCCAGACCTAAACAAAAGTTTAATCGTAGATTATCAAAAGCTGTTTATCCTAAAGATAAGCAAAGTGAATTCTCTCATTATTTGATGGAAGTATTCAGTTATGATACAAATAAAGGGTTGCTTAAAGAAAGTGCACATCCATTTACTTCTGGTGTAAGCAGTGTTGATACACGTATTACAACTCATTTTTATGAAAATAATCTTGCATCTGCAATTTTTTCGACCATTCATGAAATGGGTCATGGCATATATGAACAACAAAACGATCCTAAATATGATGATACTGCACTTCACGGTGGAACAAGTTTAGGTATCCATGAATCACAATCAAGAATGTATGAAAACATGATCGGTAGATCATTTGCATTTTGGAAGACTCATTATGCTAAACTGGTAGAATGTTTTCCAAAACAACTTAAAGATATACCAGTTGAAGAATTTTATCAATACATCAATCAAGCAAAACGTTCACTTATCCGTGTTGAAGCAGATGAACTCACTTATTCTCTTCATGTCCTCGTCAGATATGAAATTGAAAAAGAATTGATCAATGGTAAACTTAAAGTCAAAGATCTTCCAAGAAAATGGAATCAATTGATGGGACAATATGTTGGCAAACGTCCTTCAACCAATAAAGAAGGTGTCTTACAAGATATTCACTGGTCTGGTGGAGCTATTGGATACTTCCCAACCTATGCTTTAGGTTCAGCATATGCAGCGCAAATTTATCGCTCAATGAATAAAGAAATCAATGTTGAAAAAGTAATTGAAGAAAATAATATTGCAGCAATCAATGCTTGGAGCAAAGAACATATCCACAAGTTTGCTCAAACAAAGACACCTAAACAAATTCTTCAAATAGCAACTCAACAAGATTTTACTCCAAAATATTATGTTGAATATTTGAAAGAAAAATTTAGCAATTAAGGAAAAAAATTAAATTATGTTATCTATCCGGTCATTGTATCAAGTTGGTTATGGTCCCTCAAGTTCACATACGATGGGGCCAGCCAAAGCAGTCAAAATCATCAAAGATCAGGTTCCTGATCTTGACTATTATGAAATCACACTCTATAATTCTTTGGCTTTGACTGGAAAAGGGCATTTGACGGAAGAAGCAATTAAAGAGTCACTTTCACCATGTCAAGTGACTTTTTTGACGTCTATTGACGTTCATAAGCATCCAAACACATTAATGATTAGAGGATTTAAAGAAAATCATTTAATTATTGAAAAAGAAGTTCAAAGTGTTGGTGGAGGCCGCGTTATTTTTGTTGGTGAAGAAGAAAAGGAACCTTCAATTTATCCACTCAATACATTTAAAGAAATTAAAAATTATTGTAGAACCCACCACATGACTCTTGCAGATTATGTCTACTTGATTGAAGGAGAAGGATTCGATGAGTTTCTCGAAAGCATTTGGGAAACGATGAAAACTTCAATTATTAATGGTATATCAACGAGAGGTACACTTCCTGGGCCTCTTAAAATGAAAAGAAAAGCACCAGACTTATACAGTAGAGATGCAGAACAAGAAGTTCCTGAAATCACTGAAAATAGATTGGTGAGCAGTTATGCTTTCGCAGTGAGTGAAGAAAATGCAAGTGGCGGTATCATCGTCACAGCTCCCACATGCGGGGCTTGTGGTGTATTGCCATCAGTTCTCTATTATATGCATGAAAAGCACCAGGTAGTGACCAAAGAACGTATTCTAAGAGGTCTTGCTGTTGCAGGGCTTATTGGGAATCTTATCAAACATAATGCATCCATAAGCGGTGCAGTTGCAGGATGTCAAGCAGAGATAGGAAGTGCATGTGCCATGGCAGCAGCCGCGCATGCTACATTATTTAATTTATCAATGGATCAAGTTGAATATGCTGCAGAAATCGCTATCGAGCATCACCTAGGACTGACATGCGATCCAGTGAATGGGTACGTACAAATTCCTTGTATCGAACGTAATGCAGTTGCTGCACTTAGAGCAATTGATGCGTGTGGACTTGCATATTTTTTAACTGATTCACGTAAAATCTCATTTGATATGGTGGTTCAAACCATGTATCAAACTGGACTAGATATGCACTCATCCTACAAAGAAACTTCACAAGGTGGACTTGCTCAGTATTATAAGGAGGACGATGATGTTAACTGTTGGTGATGTATTTTTTGGTCGTTCAGTCGACATAGATTATCAAGGTCAAGGTATCGTCAAACATGAAGGATATGTTGTTTTTGTGCG
>Ga0180007_10005639_pt1 | contig 12551 bp, 16 predicted proteins | sample MM_PC_MetaG_FD_121122 | JGI IMG/M metagenome (GOLD analysis project Ga0180007, IMG submission 121122) | Groundwater microbial communities from the Aspo Hard Rock Laboratory (HRL) deep subsurface site, Sweden - MM_PC_MetaG | ecosystem: Environmental > Aquatic > Deep subsurface > Groundwater... | reverse complement strand
TTTCATGTCAACCCTCTTTAATATCCTGATCCATATGTGATCCAGTAATGGGCCCCGGTGCCCGAAATTGTGGCGTAAATCCCATTGCTACATTTTAAGCCCACGGGAAGTTCAAAACCTCCATAGTAATTCGCTCCGGGGACGATGATTTTCCTCATGATTTTCCCGGTATTGGTTGTGTTGTCATAAATCGTCAGCGTAGCGTTGTTTGTGCCATCGGTCTCGACAAGGCAACCATAGAGAAATCCAGAACCTCTAAAAATTTCCCTACTTGTTCCTAATCGATCTGTAGTCGTTCGACTCTGAGCAAGTGCCATGCCAATAAAAAGCAGAGAAATCCCAAGAGCAACAATGATCCTTTTCATGTGATCCTCCTTAAAAAAGTCCAAAACTTCCAATATAAATTTGACCCGGCGAACCTTCCGCCATCCATTCATAAGCCCCTATCTCAGGAAAGGCCCCTCGGGGGACGGGTTTACCATCATAATCTTCAGTTAAACCAACACTGATCCCTTTATTGCGACATGGGGATGGAGCAGTTAATTGAAAATTCCCCCCAGAGGCATCCGCGAATAGGGGATCGGCTTCAACAGAATAAGTCGACCCACCATAGGAAGTTTCCCAGGCGTCATAAGTTGACTTATAAACTCCTTCGGCCCATTCAATGAAATTAGCGGACTCAGCGCCAAAGCAATTATATGTGTAGACATTTCCGGAACCATCCGTCCCGTCGTTATGAAAGCCGTCCTTGAATGTGGCCTGTCTAGTAGTGTTGCCAACAGCGATATTGTTTTTGAAGATGTTATTTATTGCTCCGTTATTTGTGCCAAGATCGTTATAGCAAAAGATACCTGTATCATTTCCATATAACGTGTTATTGTAAAAACCATTATTCTCACAGGTGAATGCGCTGTCGGTCCCTACCCGTAGACCGTATTGGTCATTCGAGTAAGAGATATTATAATACCAGAGTGAATAATGGGTTTTCTCAGCAAAGAGACCCGACGATGCGTTGTGGTGAGTGCTGTTGTATCGGATAATGTTCTCATTCCCAACTGTCGCATATACCGTATCTAACCATATGCCCTTGCCCTTAGTGGTCTCCGGCTTATAACCATCATCACGGATTCCAGCATAGGACACTTCACAGCTTTCAATGACGTTATTCTCTGGGACAGCTTCCGTACCATTAACAACTATTCCGCCCCCCCATACACCACCTGAGAAATCGGAGTGTATTATCCCATCTCGATAACTTGTAAGTCGTCTAATGGTCCAGTTATCCTGCCCGTAAAGAACAACCCCCCAGTTTCCCCCTCTTCTTGAAGTGCAATCCTCTATCGTGATATTAGACTGCGTACCACCAATATCACTGTTAAAATTCTGATTAGATGAATTCTCAAAAATACAATTCGTAAAGGTAAGATAGCTTGAGTTTCCCGATACGTTAACAGCATGCTCATTGTTTGTCGAAAACGTTATACCATCAACGGTAATATAGCTTTTGCCATTAATAACTATAGCGAAAGCCCTATTTGCAGCTTCTATCCCTGGAGATACATAGGCCGTATCGGGATCACTTGTTGAATAAACGTAAAGCACATTTGAAGCCCAGTACCAATCATATTCGGAATTGACACTTCCAACCACAGCTTGTCTGTAACCATAATGTCCATCAAATGTAACAACTTCAGGTTGGGTGGTAACGGTTGCAGACCATACATTATCTCCTTCATCTCCCCAAGTTGTTACTAAATTAGCCCCACTAATAACGGGACTACCTCCAGACTCCGCCTGATATGTGATGGGATGCCCGGATGTTCCAGACGAAGGGATGTCCATCTGATCTCTGTACGTCCCGCCGTCGTCACAGACAACAATAATGTCGTCTGCACTGTAAGTGTCTGCGTCATGTGTAGCAATGCTCATGCAATTAGCCACCACTGAACAAGGACCAGTTGCGGCAGCTTTATTCGCAGCCGTCCCGTCAGCTCTCATGTAATATGTAGCTCCCCAAGCTAAACCCGGAATCAGAATCAGGCAAAGAATGATAAGTAGCTTTTTCATTCTATTTTTTTATCCTTATTATTTCGTCACCCGAACACCCGAAGGGTTTCCGGGGACGCTTGCATCGAAAGGGGCTTCGTTACTCGGCCCCGACTCGTTATCTGCCGTGTCAACGGCTGTCACGACTATAAAGTATGTGCCAACGGGAAGACTAAGCCCCATCAAATCGTAACTCGGGGGATCATGAGTTCCCACTCTGTCAGTTGGATTGACTCGAACCCTATTGATATCCGAGTATGAACCTTGCGGGGTTCTCCAATAGAGATAATAGCATCCCAGGTCTGCTTCTGGGTTCTGGTCCCACGTGGCAATACTCTTGTCAATCTTCGGTCCCATCGCAAAAACGAGTACGGGAACAATGATCGCCATAACCAAGATTAAAAATATCCTTTTCATGTTATCTCCTTTTTCTCCGCTATGATCATGATGGTCGGTGTCGGTCTCCTGGGATATCCTCGATAGACCCTCTTTACTTCAAATCCATTGTTTGAAATAAACTCAACGAGCGATTGCGCTGAGTATCCCCACTTATGGATATCTCCCTCATTAAGTTGCATTCCGTAAATGACATTCATGAGCGATTTCCAGATACCTGGAAATGAGTTTCCCCAATCGGAAGCAACCTTGAGGATTTCACCCATGTCCGGGACGCTGATAATCAAATGACCCTTGGGCTTCAAAACCCTGTGCCATTCTTTTATTGCCCCATGCGATTCTTTTTCGGTGAAATGCTCCAGCAATTCAGTCGCATAGATTGCATTCACACCGCCGGAAATATAGTCTGACAAATCCCTCGCATCAAGTTTCCTATCGGCTGTGGGGTCATAAAGATCGCAATTTATGCAACCCTCAATCCTTATTCGCCCACAACCCAGGTTTAAGTTAGGCGAACCCTCGTTAAACAAGGTATTTATTTCATCCTTGATGCTATCTAAGACATCAGTCATCGTCCAATCCTAGGAATAAGGGCGCCACCAATGACGACCTCATTTCCAAGGATTTGATATTGTTTGTCTGAATCAACGAAACTAATTTCATTAATCATGCTGATTTCATCCTCAAAATCATGGCCCGTCGTTATCGCTCCTGCGGTGGCATCTCCTAATCCATAACGTTGATTTATAATAAATGGCTCTACCATAGTCCCAAGGCCCGTAGTACACAGTGCCCAATCAAATGGTCTAAAATATCCTTTTTCGTTATTCCCTGTCCGCTCCATGAAAGCTGTTCTTCTTAAAATTCCAGACATTTTTCGATTCCTCCTTTTAGATTTTCATTCCTAAAGCATCAAGCATCGCCATTTTTGGGGCTCCATATTTTCCCCGATATCCCATATCCATATTGGGCGCATAAACTTTCTGCAAAAGTTTCCATCCTGGTCTCCGTTCTTGAATTTCTTTTAGCTTTTCCGTGACCCTATTGATTCCATAATTATGATATTTTGTTTTTTCTGATTTCTCACCATTTCCCAAATAACCCTGATTTTCTTTGTCGTATGCAAAGCCACGTTCTTTTTTCACAAGGTGCAGAAGACGCTCTGATATCAAAACAACCCTCCCATGTTGCCCGTAATTTAGTATCTCTTCTTTTCGGTTTTGAAAAATGTAACTATGATCGAAATTAATTTCAGCTAAGTAATTAAAAACTAACTCGCCCGGCATGATCTCATAATTTTTAACAACTGGATTGAATCGGATATCATCATGCATAAAGAGTATGGAATCATTCCCATCCCAAATATTCATCAAAAAATGATTGTATGCGCCCCACTCAAGGCCAATATTTTCAGTGACAACATATGGCAAATCAAAAGTCTTCAATTCATCGCCATCCCGATGAGCCACAATAAATACGGGATATTTTTCTTTCACCTTCCACAAAGAAGCGTAAAAGTTATCATCAAAATACCAACCGCACACGGTTATCTTCATCAAATGAAATCCTTTTCTGTTGAATAAGTAAATCTTCTCGTTTTTGGAAAAACGCCATATTGACAGGCAGAAAGCCTATCAATGTCATATAGGACATAAATGCCGGTTTATCCATAAAAATATGCTCTGGATTGTTCACGTCAACATTTGTCATAAAATTACAAATCACCGCGCCAATGGGTTTAAGGACGTCGAATGTACTTTTCAGAACCTCTTGCCAATTTTCAAGATGCTCGATGGAATCCAAAAAAATGGCGTAATCAACTAATCCTGATCTCGGCCATTCGCTAAAGATTGCATATGAATTATAAAGATTATATTTTTTTGCTCTCCATTTAAGGAATTCATACGGTTCCGCACCATCGATATCAATGAAATAGATAATGTGTCCTGCCCTTGCAAGTTCAAATGTTATTGGTGCACATCCACATCCATAGTCAATACCAATACCAGGAAATTTCGTATGGATGCTTTGCAAGACATATTCACCAAATTGGTGGTCAATATTTGGTTCATGGATAAGCACTTGCCTTGCAAAATACATTTTCCCGCTGGCAACGTAATACTGCTTTTTGTCTTCATATTCCCCAAAACGTTGTTGGTGTTCAACGTATTGTTCAGCAAGATCCATCAGTTCTTTGGTATTTTTCACACCGAGATATTCCATCGCATCTTTTTGAAATTGATTGAGCACATTATACATCCGTCTGCTTGAGGCCACTTTTTGCGATAGGTCGCCGCTTGATTTGTAATACTGATGCCTGTTTTTGCTTGTGATAATACCACGTTCATTGACAATATGACCTATTTCAATCGATGTATCTGACCAAACGCCGAATCCTTTCTGTTTCGCTTTCGTGCAAATTTGAATATCCGTTCCCTTGTCGAATTCTGACTCAAACCAAGGTTGTGCAATTTTGTCAAAAACTTTCATCTTGATGAGAATGCACCCTCCACCCTGGACATCGATTTCTTGAATTCCCTTTTCTATTTCGTGGTCTCCAAGATATACGAAATCTCCATGCTCATTTTTTCGCATTAAAACCGGACGGCATTCGCCCCCGCGATGATAATAAAGCGCGCCGATAATGTCCTTATCATGGTCAAGGAGTTTTCGCAGAAATTCATATTTCGCCGATGGCTTGTAATCGTCTTCGGTGTCTATAATATGGTCATCATCGAGCATTAACAGCCAATCGGCATCGACTTGATAGGCAGCTTCCACAATGGCATTTCGCGCCCGGAATTGCTCGGATTTCGTTTTAATCGCAAGAGCGAAATCATATTCCTGATAACGCCTGCCAAGGTAATAGGCGAATCTCATATAGTCCTGAAGGACCTCTGGGCAGACATCGCCATAACAAGGAATTCCAATGACAATAACTGGTTTGTCTTTAGGCATCAGGAACCCCTTCAAAAAGTTTCAGAAAATTCTCATCAATTTGCCTTTCCCGCATCGTCTCCATTTCTTCTAAACTCATAGTTAAAATATTTCTGACCCGCCTCGTACCGCAACCAGGGCAGCAACCAAATTTCTGAATTTCTTCTCTCAGGATAATGCGCTGGCATTCGCAACACCTCACCGCTGGCTCTTCAAAGGGACCATCTTTACTATACCGTTGCATAAAACCTCCGTGGGGAGGGACCGAAGTCCCTCCCGAAAAAGGATTTGTTAGATTATAGACATTTCAGAAACGCGGCGATTGCTTTGGTCGTATAGGATGCTTGGGCCGCAAGCGCAAATCCCATAGGATGAAGAAGCTGCGCAGTCTCAGCTACCGTCACACCCTCGGCACAAAAGGCCGCGGTGATTCCGCCAACCAATCGAGTTCCTTTTGCCACTGCTCCACGGGACTCATGATATACATGACCAGTAGCAGTTAATGAACGAACTCGAAGGGCCGAATGGTAACCGTAAACCTGAAGCAAGCCATAAGAACCTGCTGCAATCGTTTCGGCTGCTACGCCTGCTACATCAATCCCTCCAGCTACGTTCTCGGTCGCAGTTGCGAGGGTAACGCCAACCCCATCACAATCGGTTGTCCAATCCCAAATGACAACCTGACCATTAGTATGACTGGCCGTCGAATAACTGTTTTTTGCCACAATAAAAACTTTCTCTGGATCGCTTCTGTTTATGCGTTGGAACAACATCGTATTTTCCTCCTTCTTTTGTGACTGACGCCGTACCCGAAGGGAGGACCGTTTTGTTAAAGGGCTAAGATTTAGGTCGCGATATCCTTCGCAATCGCATAGCACACGCCCAACTTCCGTGGATTGCTGAGAGTCGCATTGCCCATAAAGAGCACCTTTGCCGTCTTCGCCGTCTGATTCTCCGGCTCGATGAAGGGAGTTGTCACGAAATCGGTCTGGGAGTCAATCGTCAACTTGTAGAACTTAGTGTTGAGGAAAAACGCACTCCCGTCTGTCAATGCAGCCGTGCCATTGTCGATATCGGGAACGAGTTCATCCCAGATGCAGACCGCACCCTTCAGTTTGATATTGTCGAAACCCATGTCGGCCAGGGCGGTGTCCGTATATCTCAGGTTGGCATCCAGGGCACTTTCATACTCCTCATAAGTGTCCTGATTCATGACCACAAGATTCGGCCCGGAGCCATCGGCCCCACGGGAGCAATAGTTATACATTCTCTTGAGAGCAATCTTGAGGCCAGCGTATGTAGTAACCGCCAGTCCAAAATCATTCCCCGTGTCTTTGCTTGCGTCGGCTGTGTCAAATTCAGCCGTCCGGCTTCTCCACCAGTCGTAAGAAGCGCGGGAAATATTCCCGACGTTTCCGCCGGCGAGTGGGTCTGCCGTATTGTCCTTAGAGAGAAAATACCCCAAGGGGAAAAGGTCTTTTGCAGAGTTCCCGGGAACAAATGTCGCTGTGTTCACAGTTCCCAAAAGAAGCTGCGAGTTGACTGCTGCTTTCATCGACATCTCAGCCTGCATGATTTTGCTTTTGAGAAGATTCAAAAGCTGGGCCTCTCCCGAGTTCTGCCTTTCTTCTTTTCGGGATATCGTGATCGTACCCGCGATTTCACACCACGGGAAGAAAGCATAGGTAATGCCATCCTGGGGAACGACCGAAAGCTGTTCGTAACCAGAATAGGATTTGACGGTTGAGTTTGTCTCATACATCAAGGGAATCTGAATTCTCTCTCCCCCATCCTGGTAACTAATGCCTTCGTATTTCCGCAGAGCAGCAAGATACGCACTCGATTTAAAAATGTTGTCCACCAGAGCCCCACGATAAGCCATCAAAGTTGTAGAAAGTAGGCTATCGTAGTTTATAGTGTGCTGTGATGGTGCTGTTGATCCAATAGTTGTCATAATTAAAACCCTCCGTTATTTCTGCTCGGCCAATAACCTCTTAGCTTCGCTCACCGCGTCATCGAAGGTTGAGACCTTCTTTGCCGTGGAATATGACGTTGCAACGGAGCTTTTTGATCCGACTTTAGCGGAATGAGCCTTATCCTCAAACCTCTTCAAAGCCTTTTGCGTTGCCCGTGATTCAAGGACTTCATCCGGGACGCTCATTTTGTAGAGTTTGGAAACATCCTTAGCGAGAGTAGGATGCGTTTTGAGGTTTGAAATCATATCGTCTTCGTAGAGTTTCCAATCAGGATCGATCTCTGAAAGTTGAGTCTCAATGTTCTTGGTCGTCAATGTCTGAATATTGTCGAAGACGGGTTTCAAATCCCCAAGCAAACCTCCCTTGATTTTTTCGGCAAAGGCATCAAACACTTCTGACCAGGTCTGGGGTTGCCATCCGTCGCCCATCACTTGATTTCCAGCATTAAGATTTGATGGATCTCGCCCGGCCCCCCTGTTCAATGTGAACCCTTGCCGTTCGGCAATCTGCCGAAGTGTGCCCTCGGGATCTCGCTCAAAAGCATCGTAAGCCTCGATCTTCTGCCTATGTTTTGCGATCTCCTGGGTCTTTTTCGTGTAATTGGCTTTGAGTTGCTTCTCGACGTTTTTGGCATATGCCTCAACGTGAGGACGAAGCTCTTCGGGAACGTCATTTAAATCAAAATCGCTCCCACCTTTGTCTGTGGCTGACGTATCGGGGGCTTGTTGCTTATCGCTCGTCCCTTTGCCAGTTTGGTCGGCTCGTCCGGTTTGGCTGTCTGGGGCCTGTTCGCTCGTCCCGGTCAAATCAGGATTGGGGTTCGGTTTCCCGGTCATCCCAGCCTGGTCTCCAGGGGTGCCTTCAGGTCCTCCCGTCTTGCCACTCACGGGGCCTTGGGGTTCATTCGGCATAAAAAAAGACCTCCTTTCAGAATTTCAGGGAGGTCTTAGACGTGCCTGGTTGATATTTATTCGATTTTTACTACTTCAATAAACTTTGAATGAGTCCAATAATATGCCGATACATCTCCGGCATTTTCTCTCGTAATCTCATCAACATCTTAGCAAGATCCTGGTCGTTAAGTGCCATCTTTCCTCGGTCGACCTCGTTTTGGCAGGTCATTTGCCGATGTTCCACTGATAAATTTCAGAAAATCTTCCTTGCATACCTCACAAAAATCATATTGCGTATGGTCTTTCATGTCCTGGAGCATCATTATCGCTCTATTTTCTGGATTTTTACACCTGTCGCAAATCCTCACAGTATAGCGAGCCCCCTTTCCTTCAAAAGATCGCTTCTGTGCCGCCTGGATTTCACCAGGATGGGGTTAGAATCAAGATTTTCATCAAGATAGGGGTCCAGGTCGGGTATAATGTGAATTCTACCCTCTGGGACGTATTTCCCAACCTCAACGAGTTTATGCTGCTCTTTATCCCAGCGATATCTCGTTTTCACGCTCCACCCCTCATGTTCGCCATTCCAGAAGCCATTCCTCCCTGAATTGCTCCGGGTAATGCGGAGGATCCCGGCGTCGATCCTTGAGCCCCCGGCATCGGTAATTGACCGCCCATAATTTGCTGAGCAATCTGATAAAGTTCATTTACCATCTGCTCATCGTCAATGTGGTGCATTTCGGCCATTTTCATTACAAGCCGTTTCGACAACATGAGATGAGGAAAGCCGGAGAAGAGATTTAATACAGCCGTCCACTGGGCCCTTTCAATTTCCGGCAATTTCGGGATCATAGTCCCAACATTGATGTCGTATTCGTATTCACCATTGATTTCTTGATAATCTTCTGTCTTGATGAGTTCCCAATATTCTCCCTGGGGTCCAGTTACACGGATCGCCTGATTTTGAGTAATATATTCCTGAACCAACTGGTCCTGCTTCCTGGCAATTGTCTTAACAAATTCAGCCACAAGACCAACCCAATCACCTTCTTGGACCCTCAACCGTTGTTCGATAATATCGGCCTCCGTTGCCGACTCAACTCCTCGACCACTTCCCTTTTGGTTCGGCCCAACAGAAAGTAGCGTTAACTCATCGCGAAGCATGGCAATCTCTTGCACATGGGTTTGGTCAAGGGGGGCATCTTGGATCGGAGCCACCACCTGTCCAGGACCCTTTACCCGAATAACTGTCCCATCATCCCCAATTTCAAGTTTGGTTAATTCCAATTCGTCAACCAGTCCATCCTGGGCCGTATATTTTCGGTTGAATCTCTTCCGATGCGTGGCGAGTTTAGACCGAAGTTCGCAATATTCACGTTGTGGATCAATCCATTGGGAAACGGGAGGAATCGGATACCAGGAGTCATCCCGAACCGTAAAGCGAAGATCAATAAATGGATCGCGTTCGGTGCCTTTTGGAATGGGTCCGGGTTTCATCAGATAATCGTTATATCCTTCGGAGACCGCGAAAAATTCCTCATTCTTGATGTCGTAAACTTCCCAATAGACACACACGTCGGCATCTTCGGCCTTATTGGAGGATTCGTAAACTGACCCTTTTTTCCGTTGTTCCCGTTGCTTCTGGATCTCATCTGAAACCTCTGTTGCTTTCACTTCCTTCCGAGCGGTCTCGTCAAACCTTTTGTCTTCCCGAATGTCCTCAATTTTGGCCTTAATCCGCTGGGCCTTCCAATTTACATCCTCATCCAGGGGTCCGGCATCCTCGTCCACTACAAAATCGTCTGGATGAATCCGGGTCAACTTGTAGGCTTCGGAGGCCGGAATCTCGTTCGGTTCGATCAGTGGATTGCCCTTTTCATCAAGCATCGGTTCTTCATTTTCATTAAGAATCGGTTTCTCTTTGTCGGGATTCTCGACCATTTCCGAGTAATAATGAACCTTCGCAACGCCGAATTGAAAGAAGGCGTCAAAAATGGAAAGTCTGACTTTCGGCTTCAGGTTTAACTCGTCCTTCAGGTAGTTAATCATAGCCTGGCGAATCTTAGCCTTCTGCTCGTACATAGCGACCATCAGGGGATGAGGATCATAGGAACGTTTCAGTTTGATGTAGAAAAACGGATTCATATTGTAGAGCGAAGGAAGAAGCGCAAGCAGGTTGGAATAGATGAGATTGATCGTCACCCATTCTTTCGCAGGGATATATCCAGGCCGTTGGCGTCCCTCCCAATAATCGTAGCCGAGGGCAACCCGAAATTCCTGACGCCATTTCTCTTTGACCTTGACGGCCCGTTGAATCTTCTCCATCCAATCCTGGGCCTTGGTCTTTTCCTCGGATTTCTTCTTGGTCGATGCGTAGAGTTTCTTTTTAGCCATTACAACGGCCACCCAAACGAGCATGAATGAAGTGGGGTCGGGATTGGTTCCCCGCCGCATTTCTGCTCAAGAATTCGATTCAACCGAGATCCCATCTCAACCAATTGGTCGGCCTTCTTCCAGGCACATTCCGAAGAGGCCCCGGGGGCGGTGATATAATTGCCATCCTCGACCCTGTTCGGAAAGGCATCCATGGGCTCAACAAACGTACCCATCCCCCCGACCGTGGTCAGGTAGACCAGGACTGGCTTCTGATATCGAAAACCATCGTGTCGGTCGATCACTTCGTAAAATCCTGTCCTCCGAAATCTTCCATCCCAAATTCCCTCACCCATGTTAAACCTCCCTATAGAGTAATTGCTGAAATATAATCTCCTTGATGAAACACCGGGATAAGCTCTGGTAAAACATCAAATTCTTCTGTTGGCTCAAATTTTTCATGACCTATAATATATTGTGTTCCATATCTATATTCAGGAAGAATCTGTCTAATAATTATAAATTTTGATAAAAAATCATTTAATTCTATTGGAAATTTCTTTGTCCAATCTTTTGGAATAAATAAAATCTTAAATCGATGTTCTTCGCAAATAATATCTATCATTTCACCCTCTCATAAGCTCTGACCATGCTAACGCCATAACGTTCGGCATGTTGCTTGGCCCTCAAATACTTCGCCCTCTCTGCCTGGAAGCTCCCCAGGGGAGGCCCCTGCGGTTGGACCCTCGGACGGACGGGACGGAACATGCACATATACCGAGTTTCGTCATAGGCATGATCTTCCACGTCCTTTGTCTCTATGTCCTCAATCTTGCGTGGGTTTTCCCTCATCTCGGGCATGGTTCGCCACCAATTCTCGCATCCGAGGGAAACTTTAAGCATGGGTTCGCCGTCATCCCCTACCCGAAGACGCGAATGAACCTGTTGCTTGCCGAGAATCCGGTCATTGTCGGCCTTCAGGAAGTGGATGCCTTCGGAAGCGAGTTCTTCGGCAATCGGGGGACCGACGATATGATCTTTGGCATTCCAGCGGGGATTGTAAATCGAGGGATCGGCCGGCCCCGGATTCACCTTCTCCCCTTTTTCGCGTTCCCGGATTCCCCTGGCGATCTCGGAGGAGGAGAGTTTGAGACCTACCCAGGATCCCCTAGCCTCATCCTTCCGACCGATGTACCATTCCTTGTATCGCCATATTCGGCCATCGAAGTCCACCGCCCACCATCCGACACAGCCCGGAGCCGCATAACCCCAGTCAAAAGAGCGATACCGTTCCCATTCCGCCGGAGGGAACCCTGGCCCTGTCATCTTCGGGTCATACCCATGAATTTCCTGATTCAACTCTGTGAAGACCTGTCCCTCGAAGGCATCCCAAATGCCATCCATGAGCCGCATCCGCTCAATTTCCGGCAACTGCATGAGCCGGGCGACATAACCAGGATCATTTTCAAGGAGGGAAGGATTGTCAATAAGTTTCGCAGGGATAAATACTCGGCTGATGGTCTCATTAATCTTTTTCAGCCCTAAATCAACCTCTATGTTCTCCGCAAACGTCATGCGGCCTAATGGGTATTGACCGATCCGAAAGCGATCTTTTAAAAATTGGTGCGCTGGCCCCCCGGGGTTGGAAGCATATCGGATCCGCTTCGGGATAGCGGGGTTTGTGGATCGGCAACGGGAAAATAGGTATAGAACTTGACGGGGTAGAAATTGACCGGCCTCATCCAGACCGATAAACTGAAATTCCTTGCCCTGGAAATTATATTCATCTCCATCGTGCTGGCAATGCCCCATTGTGATTTTAGAACCGGGTGGGAAATACCAGCGGTGTTCTCCAGCCTTCCATTCCCCACCCAGATAAAAGTAATATTTTCGGGCACGATCGAGGACTTCCTGGAGCTGGGGAAATGTT
>Ga0180007_10005638_pt1 | contig 12551 bp, 12 predicted proteins | sample MM_PC_MetaG_FD_121122 | JGI IMG/M metagenome (GOLD analysis project Ga0180007, IMG submission 121122) | Groundwater microbial communities from the Aspo Hard Rock Laboratory (HRL) deep subsurface site, Sweden - MM_PC_MetaG | ecosystem: Environmental > Aquatic > Deep subsurface > Groundwater... | reverse complement strand
CCATAATAGGTCCAGTGTTGCAAACTGAAGTGGCTGCCATTTCTCCTTTAGTTGATAAAGATGGAGTGCCAATTATTACGCCGAGTTATGCTCCTATTAGTAACCGCTCGAATCCAAGAAATCCATTAATGATATGGATGAATCCGACTATTGAGGCTGAACAAATGGCTGATTATGTTTATGAACAAGGAATAAGAAAAATAGGAATTTTAGGCACATTAGATAGTTGGGAAAATGAGGTTAGCGACGCTTTTGCCTCTAAATTTACGTCTCTTGGCGGAGAGATTTTAGATAAAGAAATAGTTCAGCCTGATACTGGAGATGTTAAGCTAAGCGTGTCAAAAATATTAGATAAGAATCCGGAAGCTATATTTTTAGGGACTTATTATCAATTTGTTCAGGCAATCAGGCCTGTTAAAGAACTGGGTTTTAATGGGAAACTATATAGTATAGAAGTGGATTCTTATCTTGCCAGTGAGACAAAACAATTCTCTAATGGTTTACAGTTTATCAGTCCTGAATCTTATGCTGAGGATTTCATAACTAAATTCGAAGAAATATACGATAAAAAGCCGGGTATTCCAGCCGGACAGGCTTATGACGCCACAAAAATATTACTTTCTTTCTTAGAAAAATCTCTTGATAAATTAGATGTCTTGAAAGCAATGGAAAATTTTGAAAGATATGAAGGTGCCTCAGGTGAAATTGTTTTAACCGCCGATCATAAAACACTTCTTCCTACAGCTATATTCGAGTTACAAGATGGCGAAGCGATAAAAATAAAATGAATATTTTAGAAACAAAAAATTTAACTAAGCATTTTGATGGCATAAAAGCGGTTGACAATCTTTCAATTTCCATAGAAAAAGGGAAGATTACCGGCATTATTGGCCCAAATGGTTCTGGTAAGACTACTCTTATAAATCTTTTAAGTGGAGTGCTTCCATTTAATGACGGTTTTATTGTGGTGGGTGGAGTGGAAAAATTAAATAAAGTAAAACCGTATGAAGTTTTTTCTTTTGGAATTACAAGAACGTTTCAGAATGTCCGGCTTTTTGAGCAAATGCCGGTTTTGGATAACATTCTTGTTGTTTTAACAAAAAGGAATGTTGCTAGTTCGCTTTTTGAAAAACATAAGGGTTTTCATGTTAAACAAGCAGAGAATATTTTGAATAAAATAGGCCTTTCTGAAAAAAGAAATCAATTGGCCGCCAATCTTTCTTACGGCCAGCGCAAGCTTCTGGAAATAGGACGCGCTTTAGCGACAGGTGCAGAAATTTATCTTTTAGATGAACCATTCGCTGGGCTTTTTCCTCAAATGACGGAAATTGTTTCTGAAATCATTAAGGAATTAAAAAAAGAAGGGAAAACTATAATTTTAATTGAACATAATATGAATCTGATACGTAAAATGAGCGATTATGTTATGGTTATGGATAGTGGGAAACTTTTGGCCGAAGGCGATTCAGAGAATGTTTTAGCCAAAAAAGAGGTGATTGAGGCATATCTTGGCGAGTAGTATAATTAAATTATGGATAAAACAGCAAAATGGATAGTAGGTATAATATCTATTATCGTAGTTATTTGGCTTGGTTATAACTTATTCAATAAAGAAACGGTTTCTAACGAACCGATTAAAATCGGATCGATTTTACCCCTGAGCGGGAAAGCAGTAATGTTTGGAGATAGAAGTCAAAAAGGTATCCTGTTAGCAATAGAGGATTTACGAAAACAAGGTATTGATATAGAAGTTACTTTCGAAGATGAAGAATGCTTACCTGCTAAGGCAATTAGTGCTTATAGGAAACTTATAGATTTAGATGAAATTAAAATAATTTTAGGACCATTATGCTCACCGTCTGCATTAGCGGTTGCCTTCCAAGCTGAGAAAGATAAAGTAATTATGTTGAGCGCTGGTTCTGCAGCGCCATCGTTAAGTTATATAGGAGATTACATATTTAGAAATCACACTGATGTTAAACAAGAATTAAAGGCGCAGTTTAACTATCTAGCAGATAATTTTGATTATAAAAATATTGCAATAATTTATCTTAAAGACAACGATTATTCGGTTGAGGGGGAAAAATTTTTAAGAGAAGAATTACTACCCCAACTTGGTATGGAATCAGTTTTTTCCGAAGGTGTTCTTTCAGATACTGATTATAGAACGGTTATTAGTAAATTAAAACAATTAGTTAATAATATTGATCTAGTTTTATTAGATTTATTAGTAAAAGATGATCTAAATTTTTTGGAAGAAGCCGAAGAATTAGGATTGAATAAAGCGATAGTTGTAAGTAAGGTGGTTAATGTACCAGAATTTATTGATAATATTGGTTCTTTGGGGGAAGGACTTATTTTCGCCGAAGCGGATTTTACTAAAAGAACAAATCCTGATTTTTGGTCTAGATATACAAAGAAATTTAATGAAGACCCCACTATTTTTTCTGCACAAAGCTATGAAAGCCTGATTTTATTAGCGGAAATTATTGAAAATAAATGCCAAAGTATTGATATAGATTGTATTAGAGATGAATTATATAAAACAGAAAATTGGCCAGGGATTACTGGTTTGTTAACGGTGGATAAAAACGGAGATTTTACTAAAAATGTAGTCGTTAAAATTATTAAAGACGGTAAGATAGAGATATTAGACCAATAAAATTCAGTAGTTATATGAACAAAATAACAAAATGGATAATAGGAATCGTTATTATCCTTCTCGTAATTTGGCTCGGCTACAATTTATCTAATAATAAAGAATTAGTTTCTAATGAACCGATTAAAATTGGGGTCGCGTTGCCATTAACAGGTAGGGCTGCTTCTTATGGTGAGGGTGTTAAAAATTCTTTTGATTTAGCACTGGAAGAAATAAATCAAGAATATTTTTTTAAATTAGAACTTATATATGAAGATACTCAAAGCGAGATAGATTCTACTGTGTCGGCCGTTAGAAAACTAATAGATATCAATAAAGTCCATATTATTTTGGGAATTGTAAGGTCAAACAACGTTTTAGCTGTGGCGCCGATAACCGAAGAAAATAAAGTTATTTTATTTACTCCAATTGCCAGTGCTGAGGATATTACTCAGGCCGGAGATTATGTTTTTAGAACTAGAGAAACAGCAAAATCTCACGGTATTGGAATAGCCGATTTTTTAAGTGAAAAAGGTGTAAAAAAGCTAGCATTGTTTGTTGCTAGGTCGGCCAATAGCCAAAGTTATGCCGGATTCTTACAGGAAAGGTTTTTAGAAAAAGGCGGTTCTATTGTTTTTCGTACTGACTACGATGAAAATAATAATGATTTTAGGACTGATATAGCCAAGGCGAAAAATGAGGGCGCGGAAGTTTTTTATATATCAGCAACATTAGGAAATGATGGCGGAATTATTTTAAGACAAATTAGGGAATCTGGTTTTTTAGGCTTTGTAACTGGAAGTGTTGGAATAGAATCAGATGAATTTATTAAAGCGGCTGGTTCTTTCGCTGATACTATAGTTTACAGTTCTCCGCTATTTGATTTAAACAGTAAAAATACAAAAGAATACGCTGATAAATATAGAGCTAAATATAATGAAAACAGCGATGCTTTCGATGCTAATGCCTATGATTCCATTAATTTAATAGCAATGGCAATTAATGAATGTTTAGGAGATAAAAGTGATTGTATAAAAGATTACTTATACCAAGTTAAGAATTATCCCGGAGCTGGCGGACTTACTACATTTGACGAAAACGGAGATGTGCTTAAGCCAATTATGATTAAAACCATCAAAAACGGAGAATTTGTACCATATGAAGAATAAATTTATTTGGTTAATTGTAGTAGTGATTGTACTTAGTGGTACTTGGTATTTAGACAATAGAGAGCCGACAGAGAAAGAGGTAATTAAGATTGGATTTATTGGGCCATTAAGTGGAGATTTAGCTTCTTGGGGTGTAGAAGCAAAAAATAGTGTTGCTATGGCCATAAGCGAAATAAACACCAATAGCGGTATCGATGGAAGAATGTTGGAAATAATTTATGAAGATGGCGAGTGTGATGGAACAGCAGCAAGCAGCGCAGCGCAAAAACTTATTAATATAGATAAGGTAAAGATTATAATAACGTATTGCTCTTTAGAAACAATGACGGTTGCTCCGATAGCGGAAAAAAATAAAATAGTCCTTTTTGCTCCTGCAGCCACAAGTCCGGAAATAAGTGGAGCGGGAGATTATGTTTTTCGTTTAGCCCCCTCCGACAAGCAGCCAGCGGAAGCATTAGCACGCTTTTTAGATGACAAATTTGAAAAAATCGCCATTATTACCGAAATATCGGCTTTTTCTAAAGATTTTCACGATAATATTGTTGCGACTTTAAAAAAAACAGATGTTGTTTTTGATGAATCTTTTTCCCCGGGTTCGCGTGATTTTTACACTTTGATCGCAAAAATGCGGCAAGTGAATCCGGATGCGGTAATAGCCAATGCTAATACCCCTATTACTGAAGGTCTTATTATAAAACAAATAGCTGAGCTCGGTTTAGATTTACCGCGTTACGGTATTTATTGGGGATCTGATCCGGAATTTTTGGCTACAGCCGGAAAATCAGCGGAGGGTTTTATTTATTATAATTTTACGGCTAATATGGATAATTCTCGGGTTCGAGAATTTTTGAATAAATATGAAACGAATTATAGTATGCCCCCACCTAATCCGCAATTTGCGATTCTATCCTATGACGCTCCCTTTATTCTCGCAAAAGCAATTAAAGAAACAGGATGTAACGCCGATAAAATTCGTGATTACCTCTATTCAATGAAGATATATGATGCCTTATCAGGTAATATTGCTTTTGATGAAAACGGTGATTCACAAGGTATAACATTTACTTTATTTATGGTTAAAAACGGTGAATTTGTAGAATATGAATAAGGTCACAAAAATAGCTCTCGGAATAATAATTATTATCGTAGTTGTTTGGATTGGTTACAGTTTATCTAATAAAGAGTCAGTTTCTAATGAATCTATTAAAATCGGAGCAATTTTACCAATGACGGGCGACGCTGCAAAGTATGGTACTTGGATTAAGAATGGTATGGAGCTTGCAATTGAAGAAATAAATAATAATGGCGGTATAAACGACAAAAAAGTTGTTTTAGATATTCAAGATAGTAAAACTAATACTACTGATGGTGTTAATGCTTTTCAGTATATTATACAAACTGAATCCCCAGTGGTGGTTATGACCACATTAACTTCAGTATGCAAGGCAATAATTCCAATCTCAGAAAAAAATGAAATAATTCTTTTTGCTAACTCAACTTTTCCCGGTATAACCGAAAACCAACAATATGTCTTTAGAAATATTGCGAGTTTATCTAGTGATATTCCTGTCGCTGTTGATTATATTTCTAATAAATTAGATCAGCCTGATGTTGCTATTATATGGCGCAATGATGATTTTGGTTCTTGGGCAAACCAAGAATTTAGTAGATTATATAAAGATAATGGTGGTGAAGTGGTAGGTTCTGAAAGTTATAGTTCAGATAATAGAGATTTCAGGACTATTTTAACTAAAATTGCATTAAAAGATCCAGGATTAGTTTATTTATTAGGGTATAGTGAGATAGGGTTGATCACGAAGCAGGCGGTTGAACTTGGTTATAACTGGAACTATTTTGGTATAACAACAATGAGTGATCCAGAAACAATAAAACTTGCTGGTGGAACTTTAGAAGGAGCTATTCATACAGAACCCGCTTCTGCTCTTTCCTCTGATAGTGGTTATGTAGTAGCCTATCGAAATAAATATCAAGAGAGATATAGTGAAGAACCCGAGGTATGGGGAGCCACTTTTTACGATGCTGTAAAAATTTTTGCTTTAGCTGCTGATGGTAGTGATATATCAAGTGGTTCAATTAAAAATAATCTTTTAAAAATTCAAAGTTATAAAGGTGTAAGTGGAGAAACTAGTTTTTTACCTAATGGTGATGTCCAAAAACCTGTTAATTTTTATCAAATTAAAGATGGTCAATCTATTCTTTTAGAATGAATGTATTAATTTAAATGAAAAACGAAATCTTATTACAGCTTAAAAACCTTTCTGTGTATTACGATGGCATTAAAGCGCTTGATGGCGTTGATGTTCAGCTCGATGAGGGGGAGATTGTGGCTTTAATGGGGCCAAACGGCGCAGGTAAATCAACCATTCTCAAAAGTATTTTTGGCTTAGCGCCGATTCATTCTGGCAGTGTTTTATGGCATGAAAAATCATTTAAACCGGTTTCATATCAGGTTGTTGAAAGGGGAATAGCCTTTATGCCTCAGGGCAGGAGGGTTTTTACTCATCTTAACGTCGAAGAAAATTTGGAAATAGGAGGATTTACTGTAAGAAACAAGAAAGAATTGCAAAGGCGCTTAGAAGAAACAATGGAAATATTTCCAGCCTTGAAAGAAAAAAGGAGAGAAAAAGCCGGAACGCTTTCTGGTGGACAGCAGCAAATGTTGGCTTTGGCAAGGGGATTAATGACTGATCCTAAAGTTCTTTTATTAGACGAACCCTCTTTAGGTTTAGCTCCTAAAATAGTTAAAGAGGTTTTTGCTAAAATAAAAGAAATAAACCAAAAACATAAAACCGCGATTATGGTTGTTGAGCACAATATTAAGTCGCTTTTAGAAATCGCCGATAGAGCTTATGTTTTAGATAAAGGGAAAATTGTAGCTCAAGATAGCGCCCAAAAAATTTCAAACAGCGATATTTTGGAAAAAGTTTTTATGGGGAAATTAGTTTTGGTATAATTAAGAGTGATGAAAAAAAATATTTTAGAAGTTAAAAATTTGACAGTGTCTTTCAATGGGGAAAAGGTTATAGACAACCTTAGTTTTTCATTGAGAGAAGGCGAAAATTTAGTTGTGGTTGGGCCTAATGGTGCTGGTAAAACCGTGCTTTTAAAAACTCTTTTGGGAATTAACCCCTATTCCGGAGAAATAAAATGGAAAGAAGGAATAAGAATCGGTTATGTTCCCCAAAGATTCCAAATTGACAAAAATTTGCCGTTAAGCGTAGAGGATTTTTTTAATTTCAAAACCCTGGATAGAAAAGAAATAATTAGTATTCTTAACGCCGTAGGCATTAATGAATTGTCGATTTTGGAAAAGAAGATCGGGGTAATTTCTTCCGGCCAGCTTCAGCGGGTTTTGATAGCCTGGGGGCTTTTGAACAACCCCTCAATTTTGCTTTTAGACGAACCGACAAGCGGAGTTGATATTGGAGGCGAAGAAACTATTTACAATCTTTTAAATAAGATAGACAAGAAAATGAAACTGACCACAATTTTCATAACCCATGATTTAAGCATTGTTTACAAATTTGCCGATTCTGTTTTGTGTCTTAATAAAAAGCCGATTTGCTACGGCTTGCCTCAAGAGGTTTTGAACCCCGAAAGAATGAAGGAGCTTTACGGCGGAGAAATAAAATTCCATCATCATGACCAGTGAACTGATTTACAGCTTGATAACCGCAATTTTTGTCGGCGGAGCCGGGGGCTATGTCGGTTCTTTGATGGTAAGCAAAAGAATGGCGCTTGTCGGCGACGCCCTGGGGCATGTCGCCCTGCCTGGCATGGGACTGGCGATTCTTTTAGGGCTTAACGTTTCTTTGGGAGCTTTTGTTTTCCTTTTTATCGGGATTCTTCTTATTTGGTATTTTGAAGAGAAAACTGAGCTTCCAACCGAAACATTGGTTGGAATAATCTTTGTTTTGAGCCTAGCAATAGGGTTTTTGATTACGCCAGAATTGGAGCTTTTAGAAGCCTTGATCGGGGATATTACCGATGTTTCTTTTGCAAATATGGCGATAGCGGTTATTTTGAGCGTTTTAGTCGTTTATTTAATAAAGAAAATATATCTCAAAATAATTTTTTCTTCCATATCAAATGATTTTGCGGTGGCTAACAAAATAAACGTAAAACGCGACAATTTCCTTTATCTTTTAGCAGTAGCAGTAATCGTGGCTATGGGAGTTAAAGTTGCAGGTTCGCTCCTGGTCGGGGCGCTGGTAATCGTTCCTGCCGCTTCTTCCCGCCTTATCAGTATTAATCTCAAACAGTATTCTCTTTGGGCAATATTATTTGGCGCCTTGAGCGCAGTTACGGGAATAATATTGTTCAATGCCTTGGGCTGGCCGGTTGGTCCGCTTGTTATCCTGGCGAATATTGTTTTCTTCGGAATTTGCTTTTTGTTTAAAAAATAATAATCTTTGAACAAAAAAATCAGGAAAATTTATTCCAGTTTACGGCAAAAATACGGCAAGCCAAAAGAGCAGTGGCGTCTTTGGTGCAAAAGGCCGAAAACCACGAAAGAAAAAGAAAGAGTGATTATCGAATCCATATTAACTCAGAGAGCAAACTGGAAAAACGTTGAACTAGCCATATCCAACCTCAAAAAAGAAAAACTCCTTTCATTGAAGGGTATTTTAAAAACAGGCGAGAAGAACATCAAAAAATTGGAATTATTAATCAAGCCTTCTGGATTTTACAAACAGAAATCAGAATATCTTCTTTCAATAGGGAAATTCTTTTCCGGAAAGGACATTCCTAATAATATTGATGTTTTAAGGAAAGAGCTTCTTCAAGTTAAAGGTGTTGGGCCGGAAACGGCTGATTCCATTATTTTATACGCCCTTCACAAACCAGTTTTTGTAATTGATGAATATACAAGGCGTTTGGCAAAAAAAGAGGGGATAAGCAAAGATTTTTCATATGAATATCTACGGGAATTGTTTGAAAAGAACCTGCCCAAAAGTTATGTCTTGTACCAGGATTTCCACGCTTTGATAGTTATTGATGGGAAAAATAAAAGGAAATGAATAAATTAATCCAAAACATTCTTTTGAAAGGCGGGGTTGGGGTTTTGGGAACCGATACGATTTACGGCTTGGTTGGTTCGGCCCTGGAAAAGAAAACAGTGGAAAGAATTTATCAATTGAGAAAAAGAAACTCAAAGAAGCCGATGATTATTCTTGTGAGCTCAGTAAGAGATTTGGAATTGTTTGATACAGGATTGGATGCCAAAACAAAAAAGTTTTTGCGAAAAATCTGGCCGGGTAAGGTAAGCGTTATTCTACCGTGTAAAAATAATAAATTTTCTTATCTCCACAGAGGAAAAAAATCTTTAGCTTTCCGCATTCCCAAAAAGGACAAGTTATTGAAATTAATCAAAAAAACTGGTCCTCTTGTGGCTCCAAGTGCTAACTGGGAAGGTTTTGCGCCTGCCAGTATGATTAAGCAAGCCCAGAAATATTTTGCTAACAAGGCTGATTTTTATTTGGATGAGGGCAGGCTCAAAAGCAAGCCTTCCACGCTTATTGAAATAAAAAAAGGAAAGATAAAGGTAAAAAGGGAAGGCGCGGTTAAATCAATTTCAAATCTTTCTCTTTGAGCTGTTCCAGTATTTTCAATTCCTTGTCCACGGCTATTGTCTTGCCTATATATTGGCCTGAAGTAAGATGGGGAATTATTACGTAATCAGCCCCTTGTTTGTAGAAGTCTTTGACACTTTCTTCTTCTTCGGCCCTGAGAATAACCTTGGGGCTGTTTTTTCCTCCCTTTTTTGCATTGGCGAGAATTCTCATATTATCTTCAAAATCAGGGCTGGTGCAAATGACAAGCCGGCTTGATTCAAGGTTGCTTTTTTCGATTATTTCATCATCTGCCGTGTCTCCAAAAAGAACGGTATATCCTTTTCTTTTCATTTCTCCGACTATATCCGGGTCAAAGTCTATTATTAATAAATCATCCTTGTTCAAATGGGTTGCTATATTTCTTCCTACACGATGGGCGCCTACCATAACTATCGGCTTGCGGAATTCAAAATCATAGGCTGATTCGTCTTTCTTTTTCCTTCTTTCAAATACAGAAAGGTATTTGGAAATCTTTTTGAATACTTTTTCGCTGTAGAGAACGAGATAGCTGGAAACGGTTATTGTTATTATTCCCACTCCGGTTATCAGGGAAACGACGCTGTTATCCAAGTGTCCTAATTTCATTCCCAGAGCAGCTAGAATCAGGCTGAATTCGGAAATCTGGGCTACGGTTACTCCGCACATAAAGCCGGTTCTTTTCTTGTATCCCATTATTCCCATAATGGTCATGACTATTATGGGATTTCCTATCAGGACAAAAAGGGAAAAGATAACAAGGGGCAGGATTACTCCTGAGAAATTGGAACCGATAAGGGACGAGCCGAGGATGACGAAAAATATTAGGATGAAGAAATCCCTCAAAGATTTTATCTTCGCTGATATCTGAAAATGCTCGGAGGAGTTGGCCAGGGCCAGTCCTGCCAAGAACCCCCCGATTTCTATCGAAAATCCCATTTTAGCCACAAGAACAGCTGCTCCGAAACACCAGGCAAGGCTGGTCAGGAAAAGAAGCTCTTGGGATTTTGAGATCTTGTCAAAAAGGGGAGGGAATATCTTTCTTCCAAGGAAAAGCATTAACCCCAGAAGGATTACTCCTTTCAGGATTGTCAGCACTATTTCCTGGGCGACTATTCCTCCGCCAGCCTGGATTCCAGCCAGGAAGATAAGGATTAAAATAGCGATGAAATCCTGGACCAAAAGGAACCCGATGCTTATCTTTCCGTATAGGTTGTTTAGGTCTTTTTTCTCGGAAAGCAACTTTACTATAATAATAGTGCTTGAAAAAGTAAGGGCTATTGCTATGTACGCTGATTGCAAATAAGTGAAGGAAAAAAGTTGGGCTATTCCAAAGCCGATTATTGAAGTGAATATTATCTGGCCGATGCCTATATAAAAAGACGTTCTGCCAACCAGCCTGAGCGATTCATAGTTTATTTCAAGACCGATCAAAAAAAGCAGGAACATTATTCCCAGTTCCGAAAAAGTGTTGAAAAGCTCGCGATTTTCTATTTCAAAAAGGCCGAAGATGGCTATTATTACTCCGGCTAGGATATATGTCAGAATTATTGGCTGTTTTAACAGTCGGACGATTATTCCAAGCCCCGCGACTATTAAAAGAACTATTGTTAAATCAAATAAACCAGCTGTCATTTATTTTATTGGATATTGCCTTTAGATTTATTATATAATAGATAATATTCAATTCAATCTTAATAACTTATGAATTCTAAATTCATTCCTTCAATAAAAGTTTTATTAATTGTTTTAGCGGCCGTACCGCTTTTTTTCGCATCCGAAACTGTTTTTGCCCAGCCGGATATCAATGTTTATTTTTTTAATGGGGAGGGTTGTCCCCATTGCGCTGCGGAACAAGCTTTTTTGGAAAGCATCGGAGCTGACTACCCGAATTTGAAGATCCATGATTACGAAGTCTATTACAATAATGAAAACCAGGCTTTGTTCATAGAAGTCGCAAAGCAGTTGAATGTCGACACCGGTGCCATTCCTTTTACGGTAATTGGTGAAGAGTATTTCATTGGTTTTTTCGGCCAAGTGGAAAATTCAATGAGGGAAAAAATTGAGGAATGTTCGGTTTCATTCTGCCCCAGTCCGGTTGATGGAATCATTTCAGGGGGGAATGCAAACAGCCAGCAAGGGAAGCCTTTGGATATTCCTGAAAAGATAAGTTTTCCTTTTCTTGGCGAAGTTAACACAAAAAATTTCTCCCTTCCTTTTTTGACTTTTCTTTTCGGCGCTTTGGACGGATTCAATCCTTGCGCAATGTGGATTTTAATTTTTCTTATTAGCTTGATATTGGGGATGAAAGACAGAAAGAGAATGTGGGTTTTAGGGGTTGCTTTTCTTGTAGCTTCGGCTGCCGCCTATTACGTTTTTATGGCTGCTTGGCTTAACCTGATACTTTTCATTGGGTTTATCGCCTGGATAAGGATTTTGATCGGGTTTGTTGCTTTGGGAGGCGGAGCGTACAGCTTGAGGGATTATTTCAAAAACAAAGAAGCTGTTTGCGAAGTCGGAGACGTTGAAAAAAAAGAAAAGATAATTGAAAGGCTCAAAGAAGTCATAAAGAAAGAAAAGTTTTTACTAGCGCTTATCGGAGTCATCGCAATCGCTTTTGCCGTAAACCTTTTGGAGCTTGTTTGTTCTGCTGGACTGCCGGTAATATACACCCAGATACTGACCATGAATGACCTGGTGGGTTTCCAATATTACCTTTATCTTTTACTTTACGTCTTTTTCTTCATGCTTGATGATTTGATTGTTTTTTCCGCAGCGATGCTGGCTTCCAAAGCCTTTAAGGCGAATTCGAAATATTCTAGGTTTTCCCGGCTTGCGGGAGGGATAATAATGTTGATTATCGGGCTTTTAATGATATTAAAGCCTGAGCTTCTCATGTTTGGATAACAAAAAACCCGCTGAAAAGCGGATTTTTTGTTGAAAAGTAAATTTCTTTTTCAATGTTTACTGTCCATCAGAAACAGGTTCGTTTGAAGCCGGAGCTTCCTGGCCGGGTTCCTGAGAAGGAACTTCCATCGGCTCTGCCGGCTGTTCCGGCTGGACCGGCTGTTCCGGCTGCTGGGGAGCTTCAGGTGTACCCGTTTCCTGGTCTTGCATTTTGATTTCTTCCAT
>Ga0180007_10005637_pt1 | contig 12551 bp, 16 predicted proteins | sample MM_PC_MetaG_FD_121122 | JGI IMG/M metagenome (GOLD analysis project Ga0180007, IMG submission 121122) | Groundwater microbial communities from the Aspo Hard Rock Laboratory (HRL) deep subsurface site, Sweden - MM_PC_MetaG | ecosystem: Environmental > Aquatic > Deep subsurface > Groundwater... | reverse complement strand
CCTGAACCGTGCCCGTTTGGTCGAAAAACCCGAGTTTTTCGAGCTCGAAAATCTCTGATTTTCGTTGACCGCTCCGGCATCCCCGCATGCAAAGCGAGCGGGGGCCCAGCAATCTCTGATTGCTCGTGTCCCCGCAAGTATGCTTGCTTCATGAGAAAATCAATTAGTATAAATATTTAATGAAAGTGTCTATTCTAAAGGCTCCTCAACGAGCCCGCCGATGTCATCTGCATTCGCTGTAGCCATTTCAGGGGCATAATATTCATTCTGTGTATACACCTTTCCAGGGTCATTGTACATTATCATGCCGCCTTTGTTCAATCTTCGTTCTATGCACCCGCCCGGCCCTAGCATGCACGCCGCTAACGAGGTTACAGCAGCAAGACCTAATGTAATCTTGAGAGTCATGAAAAGACCCTTCCCGAAGCGGCTTGGTTCAGGTTTCGCTTCCTGTTTTTCTGGCTCATAATTTCCTGATGGTAGGTTTGCATATAACATTTTAGGATGGATAGATTAGATGGATATTTATGTTTTACCCTGTTTTCTCAATCCCTTTAAGAACCTTCATCGCCCCCTCGGCCTTCTCAACCGGCACGAAGAGGTGGTCATGATGGAACGCAGAGACTGTATTGACGCTGATGCCCGCCTCTGCCAGCTTCTCGGTGATCTTGGCCAGGAAGCCCACAGCCTCGAGGTCGGAGTGCACTGTCAACGTTATCCACGACCAGGCCCCATCATATTCTATCATCTTCTTGTCCGCAATCTCTTTCCTCAGGATGAGCGTCGTGCCCTCCTCTTCCTCGAACACCAGCACAGGCATTAGCGAAGGGTCGAAATCGGCCTTGCAGAAAACGTATTCACCCTTGTTGAGCTTCGGGCTCATCGAGTTCAGCAGTGTCTTGAGGTCTTTTATCATTTCACTTCCTCCGTTACCACATAATTTTAGCGTGGCTCATTTTTCCACCAGCTTGATGATTGTCTCTTCACCGAAAACCACTAGACCCTTTATTGCATTTAAGGCTACCTTGTCCTCATTTTTGATGTTGCTCTTGAAATCTTCTCTTGTCTGGTATATAGGATGCAATTTCTTTACGTTTATTAGATTAATTTCTTCGATTTCCCTCTTTAATTGTGCAAATCGTTTTCGGTCTGTGATGAGAAGGACGTCGATATCCTTGGCCTCGTGTTTCTTCAGGACTGAACCGAACAAGATGGCAGAATCAGCGCTCTTGATTTTCCTGATGTCAGTGACCCATCTCTTCACGTGAGGCGTGGCCTGCTCGACCTCCCTCTTCAATAGGAATCTGATATACTGCTGCACATAATCATCCTCGATGTTCAAGGTATAATAAATTGCCCTGCCCATTAGTTTTGATTTGAGGATGTTCCCCTTCTCAAGTCTCCTTGCGATTTTCAGGGCACCCATCGCACTGATTCCGATATCCTTCGCGATACTGCTGGCATTATAATCTCTTTCAGGATTCTTGAAGATCCTCAGGACGAAATCCATTTCGTTGGCAGTGATATCCTTCATTTAAACTCACAGTTTATATATATAAACTCAAAGTTTAAATAGTTTTCGGTTTCAAAGTTGGCATGATTAGAAAAAAATGCGGAGAGCAGGGCTCTCGACACCGAAAGGCGCTTCGAACCTGCGTAGGGACTAACCCATCAGGTTTCACATGACAATGCCACCCTAAGCCTGACCCGTTTGACCGCTCCGGCATCTCCGCAAGTAAAGCATGGACATCCAAGCAATCTCCGATTGCTCGTGTCTCCGCATTAGGATTGGGTTGATAAGTGCTATAAAAATCTTCACTTTTTAAACCCGAACAACAACATATTTAAATTCTGGAAGAATATTGACCTGATAATCATTTGATAGAAAAACAAGGGTGATCCCATTGGCCAAAAGACCAGTTCCGCTTTGCGTGCATCTAGAACGGATTGAGAATGCGCCAGGAGCGATAAAGGCTTATGCACAACAGATCAATAGGTTAGGTGGAGACTTTCCTGGCTTCGCGGCGTTAGAACCGGAAGACATCTCAAACCTCGACACCGCCGCTGCCCAAGCATTGGTGCTTGAGAACAATCTGTGGAATCCTGTCATCAGTGATTCTGTCGAGCGGCACCGCACAGCAGACGCCTCATACCGCACAGTCGAAGAGGTCTACCAGGAGCTGCTTGAAAGGGCCGGCGGCTGGAGGAGGCTCCTTCCCCAGCGGAGGGACCCTGCCCACAACGCCCAGCTCGACCATTTCGTGCCGCTCATAATGGAGACTCAAGACCTCCGGCGGAGAGGAGTATACGTGCCGGATAATTTTGTCACAATGACATTAGAGACTCCCGCGCTTGTAGGCATCCCTTGCGCAGCGCTCATTTACCTTGCCACTTTGGTATGGCCTGAGACTTTCAGCCCGACTACGGATGCCATTGTGGAAGCGCTGAAGCAGCCGGAAACCTACAGGGCCATCGCCCCTCAAGCGGGAATCATCTCTGCTTGCGGTGGATTATTTGCATCCGCTACCCGGTTCCCCAACGCAGGCAAGGAGCAATCCGTGTACATCGATAACACCATCGACCGGGCCATGGAACATGGCTATCTGCTGAGGCCAAAACCTTTTTAAACTACGACCTCCCTTACTTTGTGAATGGAACAGCACAAGCACCACCACCTTTACCTGCTCTTGGTGGCCACCTTCCTGGTCGTCGTCCTATTATTCTTCGTCAACATGAGGGCTTCCGGAGCCAAGACCTTCTGCGCTTCCACGAGCGACAGGATCGACTGCTTCTCCTGTTCAAAGGTCTGCGACGGACGATGCGACAATAGCATATGCTCAGGTATCGACCCGGACTGCCTCAACGACGGCTCCCCGCTCGCGAGCTGCACAAATGCCAGATGCAGGGACGGCGAGTTCAAGGGCAGCTGCCTCGACCACAACACCATGCTGATCGACAAGAGGCAGATAGACTGCTGTACGGGATCGTTCTGCGCCGAGGAAGGGCAGACCGTGATATGCCGTGACCCCGACGATGATAAGCGAGTTTGCGATAATTTCTTCGACCCGCCGTACAACTTCAGGTGGAAGGATTTTGGAGGCACGAGCGACTGCTGCAGAGACGACCCAGTTGCCAAAGAGCAGCTCTGTCACCATAAGATTTAAAAACCCTACTTAAAACCCCATACACGAGGTGCTTTTATGGAAACTTCACGACCACTGGATGCGCTCAACCAAGCGAGGAACAAGCGGGTCATGATCGATCTGAAGAATAACAGGCAATACATAGGGAAGCTGAAGGCTTTCGACATACACATCAATGTCGTCCTGGAAGAGGCAGAGGAAATGGTGAATGGAGAGCTCTCCCGCAAGCTGGGAGTGATCTTCATAAGGGGCGACACGATCACTGTGATATCACCGTCGTAAGATGAAAGGAACACCGTCAATGGGTAAGAAGTCGGGGAAGAAGACCCATATAGTGTGCAGGCGCTGCGGCAAGAGGACATATCACTGTCGGAAGAAGAGATGCAGCTCCTGTGGTTTCGGCAAGACCGCCAAGATGAGGAAATACAACTGGCAGAAGAAGTAAAATGGCAACATCACAAGCAAGGAGCCACCTGAGCGTCTCAGGTTCGCTCTACAGGGACTATCGCAAGAAGAAGAAGTATGAGCACGGTTCCGTGCCCACCATGACCAAGCTGGACGAGCCCAAGCTGAAGGCGGTCAGGGTAATGGGCGACAACCGCAAGTACAAGCTGCTTAGGGGCAACGTGGCCAACGTATATGATCCCAAGTCGAAGAAGTATTCCAAGATCAAGATAAAGAACATCCTGGAGAACCCTGCCAACAGGCACTTCGTCAGGAGGAACATCATCACCAAGGGCACTGTCCTGGACACCGAGCTCGGCAAGGCAAGGGTTACTTCAAGGCCTGGACAGGACGGCGCCATCAACGCTGTGCTCATATGAAATCAGGGCTTTTCGATAAGGTCAGGGCAGAAGGCAGCTGAACTATTTTCTCAAAACACATTTTGATAGGTGATACTATGCAGTTCGTCAAAGACTTCAAGTGGAACAAGGGAATGAAGGCCAGCCAGTTGGTCGAGGGTTTTCGCAGCCTCGGCTACCAGTCCATCGAGCTGAGCAAGGCTTCGGACATATTCATGAAGATGAAGCATGACAACGCGAAGATCTTCCTGACCTTCACCTCAAACATGGTCACATCAGGCTTGAGGGGGTTCTTTGCCCAGCTTATCCGTAAGGGCATGGCAGATGTCATCGTCACCACCGTGGGTGGCATCGAGGAGGACATTATGAAGTCCGCCGGGGAGAAGTTCAGGGTCGGCAGGTTCACCGACGATGATGTCGAGCTGCATGAGCATGGCATCAACCGTGTAGGGAACATCCTCATCACCAACGAGAGCTATATGCGCTTCGAGGACATGATGGGACCGATCCTCAAGAAGCTGTATCAGAAGAAGAAGCGCTGGCCAATATCAGAGATGCTCAAGGAGATAGGCCTCATGCTGGACGACGATGATTCCATCCTCTGCCAGGCAGCGAAGAAGAAGGTCCCGATATTCTGTCCTGCGATAACCGACGGTGCTTTCGGCTTCCACCTGTATCTCTTCCAGAAGAAGCATCCTGACTTCATTATAGATGTGGTCTCGGATTTCGGGAACATCCTGCTCAGCACGAGCCAGGACGAAAGGAAAGCCATCATCGCCCTGGGCGGCGGGATATCGAAGCATCATGCCATCCTCTGCACCCTCCTTAACGGCGGTGCTAATTATGCCGTCTACATGACCACGGCCAGGAGTACTTCCGGCAGCCTGAGCGGCGCAACCACCGACGAGGCCAAGTCCTGGGGCAAGGTCAAGGACGAGAGCGATGTAGCGACAGTCATCGGCGATGTGACAATCACTTTCCCGTTGGCCATGATTGCTGCATTAGAGAAGCTCGACGAGGAGGGGCTTCTTGATGGATGATTCTAAGATGGAACTAGGTTCCGGGTCGAAGACCGATTCTTCTGCATCTTGCCCGACTGAAACAACCAATAGTAGGGTGGGTGGGGGTTCGGGACGGAAGCGTATGGGGACTTGTAGACCTTGTACTTTAGAGGGGGCTCCCGCTGCCTGTAGAACGCCGCGCTTTGTCCTCTCAAAGAAGAAAGTCCTAGGACAGTTCCAAAAAGTTAGCCGGCTGGCTGACGTGGTATCCTACAGCTCGAAGACCAACCAGGACGTGACCAGGATCCTGGAAGACAGCACTGATTGCTGGTTCAGCATGCATCTCATCAATGAGCTGAAGCATGTCGAGGACATGAGCAGGATCCTATTTCTCGCTCACGCTTGGGACGACAGATTGATCGATAGGTTATTCAAGCTTGGCATAACTAAATTTGCCGTCGACAACGTGCCGGATCTCGAGCTGCTGCTGGCTTTCCTCGACGGCAACGATATTAAGATTGACCTTTTCCTCAGGATAAGATTGCACGAGCTCACCGTCCGGACTGAGCGCTATTTTGTCTTCGGCATGTCAGCCGACACCATCAACGAGCTCATACCCAAGCTGAGAGAGAATCCGAATATAGGCAGGCTCGGCGTCCATTTCCATCGTAAGACACAGAACATGAGCGAGTGGGACCTGGAGCATGACATCTCCGGGATGCTCGACGACAAGACCCTGGAAATGGTCGACTTCGTAAACATCGGTGGCGGCCTTCCGTCGGTATATGCCTCCACCAACAAGGACGTCCTCAAGAGCATCTTCGAGAAGATCTCTTCTTTCAAGGATTGGCTTGCCGAGAGAGATGTGAATATGGTCATCGAGCCCGGCCGCTTCATCGCAGCCCCTGCAGTCGAGCTTCACACCAGGATCATCAGGGTCTATGACAATAACATCGTCGTAGACGCATCTGTCTACAACACCGACATGGACGCCATAATCGTGCCTGTTAAGCTGTTGGTCGAAGGCGAGCTCGACAAGGGGAAAGGGAAGGCGTATGTCATCAAGGGCCTCACTCCCTGCTCCATGGACATCTTCAGGTACAGGGTCTATCTCAATGACCCTGAAGTAGGAGACAAAATCATTTTCCTCAACGCCGGCGCATACAACTTCTCCTCAGACTTCTGCGACCTGGAAAAGCTCGAGACCGAGATTGTTGATTGAGCAATACCTACCTCAATGATTTCTAGCAAACAATTAAAAAGGAGTGCATCATCACTTCCTGCCATGAAACACCGACTGGAACTTGTCAGCTGTAACCTGTGCGGAAAGGACAAGCCGAGGCTGAAGTGGCGCATAAAGAGCAGCATGTACTATCCGAAGCTCATGAACGCGCTGTCCAAGGTGGGCCGTGACCCGCCTGAATATTTTGATATTGTGCAGTGCCGGCATTGCGGCTTAGTCTACACCAATCCTAGATACAGCTCAGAAGACCAGACAGAATCATATGAATCGCAAAAGCCAGGCAAGGCAAAGGAAACTTTCATCCAGAAGCTCAGGAAGACTTCCGAACGCAACCGTCTCAATTCCAGGATGCAGGAGATCGAGAGATATGCGAAGGGCATTCTCCTCGACGTGGGCTGCGCCGACGGCAAGCTCTTGACTGTCGCAAAAGAACGGGGCTGGAAGGTAATAGGCGTTGAACCCTTTGGAAAGGAGGCTGCTGCCTGCAGGAAGCTGGGGCTTGACGTCAAGACAGGCACGCTGGACACTGTCAAGCTGAAGGCCGACAGCATCAACGCCACAAACCTTAGTGACGTCATCGAGCACCTGCCCGATCCATCAAAGACCCTGGAACAGGTCCATCGCATCATGAAGAAAGGCGGCCTGCTATTGGTGTCCACGCAGGATATCGGCTCGTTCAATGCCAGGACCGGAGGCAAGGGCTGGGACCTCATCTCACCGGCTTCCCACCTGTACCAGTTCGACAAGAAGACATTGAAGGCCATGGTCGAGAAAGCGGGCTTCAGGACGATAAGGCTTTACAGGGACAACAACATGCTTCGGCATTATCTCAACTTCGCATTCGCCATGCTGTCAAGGTCTATCGTCTTCGCCAAGCTATTCCTTTACAGGTTGACCAAATCAAGATCTCTCAGGAGCCAGCTCAAGAAGACCACCTTGAGGTATTGGCCACCTCTCAATGACCATGTCATTCTTTTGGCGAGGAAATGACTACTTCCTCCACACCCATTCAACCAAAGGTCTGGCCGGCGTGCTGAGCAGGTATCTCCTTATGATGTCCTGTTCCATCCTGTCGAAGACCTTGAACACAATCAGCAATGCACCGTAGAATGCTGCGCCGAAGGCCATGGTTACGAGCTTGAAGATGAAGGTCGACGGGTTTAGGAGGAATACTGCAACTCCCATTATTACCGAGGCCAGCGCTATCCTCGCCGGCTTGACGTATCTCCAGTTCCACACCATGTACTTCTTTGCGAAGAAGAACGTGAAGAGGAACATGTACACATAACTCAGGATGTTCGCTGTTCCAGCGCCATAGATCCCCCACTTGGGTATCAGGACCAGGTTAAGTATGATGTTGAACACGGCTCCCGAGAAAAGTATGGCTCCGAGTTTACCTGTCTTGTCACGCAATAGCAGCTGCTGCCTGAAGAGATAGATGAGGAAGAAGAACAGCGGGTACCACACGATTATCGGCAATAGCGTCGCGGACTGTGCGTATTTCACTCCTGACATCATGGTTATGATCTGCTTTCCCAAGGCGAGTATGCCTATTATACACGGAGCGATTATGACCAGGCCGTATTTCAGCGCTGAGCTGAAGAGCATGTTGTGATCCTTCTTCAGGTTCCATCTCTCAGCAATATGAGGATAGAGTGTTGTGGTGACAGCGCTGCCGAAGGTGCTGACCAATGTGACCAGTGCATATGCTAGGCCGTAGATGGCCACGCTCTCCGAGCCGTGATAGCTGTTGAGGAAGTATCTGTCGACCACCCTGACTGTCCACGGACCGATTATTGCCGGCACCAATGGTATGGCAAATATGAATCCTGTCTTCACCTGGCTGAATCTCACCAGTCTCAGCGCGAACTCTTTCCTCGCCAGGAGGAAGAGCATCGACAGGATGATGGTGATTATGAAGCCGGCCAGCCAGATGATCATCGTCGTCTGGACCGTGAACCTCTTGAAGGCGATAAAGACGGTGATGAGGGACAATGTGAGTATCACGTTCGGAAGGATGTCGGTAATGGCCTTGAACTCCATGCGCTTGTTGCCCACGAGCAGGGAATTCACCACGCGGAATAGTATGCTGAGCGCAGCGACGAAGAGCATCGTATCAAAGGCAGCTCTGTATCCCTGCAAGCCGAGGAGGTTTATCCCTGCCTCGTGCACATGCGGTATGAAGGCTATGGCCAATAGGACTGCCACGATCAGGAAGTGGAAGAGCAGCAGCGAGGATGAATATGTCAGCTTATCCTTCTTTCGCATGCCTGGCAGCTTTGTTATTATGAACTGCGATATGCCTAAGTCAAGTATCACTCCGGCCAACACTGCAGTGGTTGCTAGCAATGTGTAGACGCCGTATTCCTCGACAGATAGTATCCTTGTGAGGATGGCCAGCAGCACCGGCGAGATTATCATGCCGACCACCAGGGAGAAGTATGAGAAGGTGAGGTGTCTCGTCATGGTTATGTCGTCTGATACCATGGTCTTGAAATGGGCGGGATGGTTTATAAGTCTTTTGGGGCCAGTCCGTGCTGCTGCAGGATCTCAATCGTCCTCTCCAGGTCTTTTGACGGGGGCACGACTGTTGCAGAATATCCGAGCTGTCCGAGTATGTCGAGGACTGGCTTCGGGTCTGCTGTCAGCACGTCTCTGTATGCGATCTCCCCGCTGACATCCACTGAGGGAATCTCTTTGTAGACCGGTATCTTTTGCTTCAAGACCGTTAAGTCTATCCTCTCTTTCTTATGATATGCCAACATCCATCTTTCTTTTGGTATCTCGGATAGGACTTTTGTCGTCAGAATTACATCGATCGTCATCGAGAACGGATAATATCCTTCCACCCAGAAGGTATCACCTGATGTCTGTCTTGTATCCATCTCCAGTTCCCCATATCTTTGTGTCAGTTCAGCGACGATGTCGCCTTTTAGCCTGTTGAGATAATATTTGAAAGTGATTAGGTATGCGAAATCGTCGAACCCATAACCCAGCTTGGCTTCTCTTTTGCTGTCTAGGAAAGGTTCCTTTTCTTCCAGGTATCCAGCTAGGTCCCCTTCGCCCTTGATAGTTCTCTTGAACTCAATCCTCATCTCATCATCTTCCCCAGTGTTTTCCAGACCGCCTGTTCGAACTGATCCGGCAGCGTGACGAGGTCGGTGTCATAGCCGAGCTTCACGAGCGCGTCTAATACCGGCGCAGGATTGGCATCCGGCTCCTGATAGGTCAGCTCTCCCTTGATCTCGACTTGGGGAAGCTCCCTGTATAGCGCCGGTTTTGCCTTTTGCACGCCTGATATTTTTTCCATCCTGTCGATCGGGAAATAATGAGGTGCTTTATCAGTCCTGGTCATCTCCAGCCTCAATATGAATTCATACGGTGTCGTGGCACGCAACTTGTCATAAGCGATCCTTTGTGTCGGATGTTCTACTGCATCAAGCTCATGTGCAATCGCTTGGGTCAGCTCCTGCCCCAGTGACCTGAAATCATAGTAGAGCATTTGGAGATCGATATGTTTATGTATTCCTTGATGGTAAATCCCCTTATGAAGCTCCCCGTCGCTGATGTAGGGCTGCAGCTCTGCCTCCCCTGCCATTGTCTTGGAAAAGGCTATCCTCTGCCTCCCCTTGAGCACCTGCTGGAGCATCGGGCCGAATTGCTCTGCGAGCTTCTCGACCAGGGGAACGAGGTCTTCTGGTGTGGTTACGGTCTTTGCTGAATAACCCAACTCCTTGAGTGCGGTCAAGGCAGGCGCGGGGTCCGCCTCCCATAGGTCTTGATAGACTATCTCCCCCTTGATGCTTACTGAAGGTATCTCATTGTATATTAGTACCTTCTTGCCTATCTCTCTCTTCTCCCTAAATACTTTCTCTTCAGGTGTGGGCTCCCGTTCCCCGACTTTTTCGCTGGAATGATAAAATACATCGACATTGTTATTTCGAAACATGTCTGGACTTGAGTTATCGGAGTAGGGCGATCTGGCCTCCAATCTGAGGGAGAACTCATGAGGTGATTCGGCCCATAGCGTGCTCGCTGAAGCGATGTTCGGCACCTGGTAGCGGACCAGGGTCTCGCTAAGTTCTTTCAGGACGTGGGATTCTATCCCGTTCTTGTCATACTGCCATTGTCTCAGGTCACATTTCTCCCAACCGACGTCCTTTGTCACAAACGGTTTATGAATATAATCTGCCAGCTCCGCTTCCCCGGTCATCCGCTTCTCGAACTCAATCCTCATTTCTTCAGCTCCGCCAACAGCTTCTCCAGCAGCGGCACAGCGTCCTTGGATGTGGGTATGACTGTCCACCCATAGCCCAGTTCTTCGAGAATCGACAATACCTGGGTAGGGTCCGGATCCAGAAGGTCCTTGTATGCTATCTCCCCGGAGATGTCCACGCAAGGTATCTCCTGATAGATGGGGATTTTTTCTTTAGCATTTTCATCTTTTTCAGGCTCTCTCTCCCAAATCTTTTCACAGGAATTTTTAAGGATCCATGTGGCTTCATTAAAGATTTTATTCTGATCAGAATCAGGTTGTGGCAATTCTGCATCAAGGGTCAATGCGAACTCGAGAGGGACTTTCACCCAAAAGGAAGCCTTTGATGCCTTGTACTGCATCTCATTCCTGGTGAAGGCCTGCCCCATTTCATTCATGAGATATCTCTGCAGGGCTTGAAGATCATAATCCCATCCCCTTACATCGATATGCTCGTGCCCATGAACCCAAGCATTTTCCAATTTGTTTTGGTACAGCTTCTTCAGGAAAGGCTTCAAATCACCCTCGCCGGTCATCCGCTTGCTGTAGGTTATCCTCATCCTGCTTTCATCTCCCTCAATAGCTTTTCAATGATCGGCCTCAAGTCCTTGGTCACTGGCTTGACTGTCGCATCGTAGCCGAGCTCGTTGAGCGCTGCAAGCGCCGGCGAAGGATCGGGCGCGAAGAACTCCTTGTAGCTTATCTCGCCCTTGACGACCAGCGCAGGTATCTCCTCATAGATGGGAATTTTCTCTTGTCTTGTCTCTTCGTCAAGTTTCGGCTCCCGTTCCCCGACTTTCTCCCAGCATTCCTTTGGTATTTGCGTAGGATTATTGATAGAATTGTATTGTGGGCTTAAGTCGCCATGAGCGTGCTGTATCTTTAGCTCAAGCGAGAACTCATGCGGAGATCTCACCCATAAGGAATCCTTGGAACTTTCTTGATTGGGCATTTCATGTCGGTCGAAGGACTCGCTGAGCTCTTGAATGAAGTCCTGATACAGCTTACCCAAGTCATATGCCCACAGCCTCAATTCTCTGTCCCATTCCGGGAACTGTTCACTCCGATACGATTGCGTCATCCGTTGGTATTCCTTCCTATACGGCTCCAGCTCCCCGCGCCCCTCCAGCCTCTTGCTGAATTCAATCCTCATAGCGAGGGAGAAGCCACCATGATTTATAAAGTTAACTATCCCGCAGTGGCAATTAACCATATTGCGAAATCATTTGAAGAGCCATTCAAGGAACCTTAACAATCCGTACATTATGCAAGCAGAGACCATGAGTTTCAGGTGGAAGAGCCTCATGTTTCATCCTTTTGCACAAATGATATAAATTATTATTGACACCACACTTGGATGAACCCATTATACCGCCTTTACCAGGAGCTACTGAATCTTCACGGCCCGCAGGGCTGGTGGCCCATCACTTCGATGGCCGGAAAGCCGGGCTTTGATGACCGCGGCTATCACAATGGCGATTACAGCTTCCCAAAGACACCGCAGCAGCGCTTCGAAGTCATCCTCGGCGCAATATTGACCCAGAACACGGCATGGAAGAACGTGGAGAAAGCCCTACTAAATCTCAAGAATACAGTCTTGTTATCGAGGGAAAAAATCGAAAATCTGCCAGAGAAAAAGCTAGCCCAACTGATCAGGCCTGCCGGCTACTTCAACCAGAAGGCCAAGAAGATAAAGCTTTTCCTCAAAGCAAGGCCAGGCCCGGACAGGGAAGAACTTCTTTCAGTCTGGGGCATCGGCCCTGAGACAGCTGACTCAATCCTCCTCTATGCCTTCCACAAGCCGATATTCGTCGTCGACGCCTACACCAAGAGGGTCCTCCTGAGCAGAGGCCTGTGCAAGAAAGACGCATCCTATGACGAACTCCAGGACTTATTCAACAAATCCCTGCCAAAAGACCACAGGCTCTTCAACGAGTATCATGCCCTGCTGGTGGAGCATGCTAAAAGTGGAAAGATCATTAAAACTGGAAATAGATGAACCTTATATCTGAAACGGCACCGATCTCGATGAACAAGAAGAAAAGGATCAAGTAAAAGACCATCTGGATAAAAAAATTCTTCTTGTAAAGGAATAGCTGGTCGTTT
>Ga0180007_10005636_pt1 | contig 12553 bp, 7 predicted proteins | sample MM_PC_MetaG_FD_121122 | JGI IMG/M metagenome (GOLD analysis project Ga0180007, IMG submission 121122) | Groundwater microbial communities from the Aspo Hard Rock Laboratory (HRL) deep subsurface site, Sweden - MM_PC_MetaG | ecosystem: Environmental > Aquatic > Deep subsurface > Groundwater... | reverse complement strand
TATCAGAAAACAAACAGATTTTTTGCCCAGATTTCCCGGGGCCTTGAACAGTACGGGGCCGAAGAACTGGCAGGCCTTGGCTGCCAAGATGTTAAACCGATGTTCATGGGCATTTATTTTGATGCCGACCCGGCCACTCTCTACCGGGCCAACTACATGTCCCGTCTCTGCACGCGAATCCTGGCCCCGCTGCTGACCTTCGACTGCCACAGCACCAAGTATCTCTACAAAACGGCAAGAAAGATCGACTGGCACGTGCTGCTTTCCGAAAAAAACACCTTTGCCATCAACGCCTCGGTCACGGGCAGCAGCATCAAGCATTCCCAGTATGCCGCCCTCTGCCTGAAAGACGCCATTGTCGACCATTTCCGGGACCGCTCAGGCATCCGGCCGGATGTTGACACGGAAAACCCGGACCTCTGGTTTCATCTGCGCATTGAACGCAACCGGGCCATCATCAGCCTGGACACCTCCGGCGGCTCCCTGCACCGCAGGGGATACCGGCAGATGGGCGTGGAGGCGCCCATGCAGGAAACCGTGGCTGCCGCCATCATCCGCTTGAGCAACTGGGACGGCGTCACTCCCCTTCTTGATCCCATGTGCGGTTCGGGCACCATCCTCACCGAGGCGCTGATGCACTGCTGCCAAATCCCCGCCGCCTATCTGCGTAAAAAATTCGGGTTCGAGATGATGCCGGAATACGACAAAGGCATATGGGACAAAGTGAGGGCAGAAGCAAACAGCTTCATAAAGCGGCTGCCCGGCGGTCTGCTGACCGGCAGCGACGCCTCGCCTGAGGCGGTCAAGGCTGCCCTGCACAACTGCCGCATGCTGCCTCACGGCGACAAAATCATTATCAAGAACAAAAGATACCAGGAGAGTTCTCCGACCAGGGAGGCAATCATCATCACCAACCCGCCCTACGGCATCCGCTTAAAACAAAACGAGGGAGCCGAGCGATTCATGCGGGAGCTGGGAGATTTTCTGAAAAAACAGAAGCACTGCACCGCGGCCTACCTCTATCTCGGCAGACCGGAGTTGGTGAAAGAACTCGCCCTCCGTCCCGCCTGGCAAAAACCTCTCCTGACCGGGGGCCTTGAGGGGGTACTGGTCAAATTCGACATCGCCTGAAAAATCCTTGCACTTTTTGTTTTGACTTCTTTTTTCTTTTCCCCAATAATTTAGAGGCCGTTACGAAATTTCCATTATATTTCCATCGGTTTCGTTACGGCCACTTATGTCGACCAACAGTAACAGGCTGTTATAGTTATCGTTTTTCGTAACGGTTTAAATCGTTATTCCCAATACAGCAAACTCAATCACTACGATTTCCCATGGACAGATTAGGCCAGAGTCTCAAAACAAACGTCAAAATCATGAAGACCCGGGTCACCAGGTATGCGGTGTACGGGGTGATCATCGCCTTTGGCGCCATTGTCACCGCCACCCTGCTCAACAGCTATCTGCAGTTCGGTGAAATAACCCCCATCGGCATCCTGCAGGTGCAGAAAACCAACCCCACACTGTGGATACTCGATGCCATGCCGTTCATCTTCGCCTTCTGGGGCCAGTATGTCAGCTCCATCATGGCCTATGAGGCAGGCACCATGGTCCTCGACCAGACCAATGAACTGCGGACCCAAACCGCGGCCCTGGAATACCAGGCCATGCATGATGCAACCCATGACCAACTCACCGACCTGCCCAACAGAGTTCTGCTGCGGGACCGGCTGGAGCAGGCCATTCACGTTGCCCTGCGGGAAGATAAAAAACTGGCCCTGTTCATCCTGGACCTGGACCGTTTCAAGGAGGTCAATGACACCCTGGGACATTACAGCGGCGACCGGTTGCTGAAACATGTGGCCATGCGTCTCAGGGGGGTTATGCGCGGTTCGGACACCCTGTCGCGGCTCGGCGGTGATGAGTTCGCCATTCTGCTGCCAATGATCAAGGAGAGCAGTGATGTGCACATCGTGCTCAAGAAAATCCAGACCGCTTTTCTCTCCCCTTTCATGCTCGAATCCCTCAAACTTGAAGTGCAGGCCAGCATCGGCATAGCCGTCTTTCCTGACCACGGCAGGGATGTGGACACCATCATGCAGCGGGCAGATGTGGCGATGTACGCCGCCAAACAGAACCAGCAGGGATCGACCATCTACTCAACCGGTCTCGACAAACACAGCCCCCATCGCCTGACCCTGATGGGTGAACTGCGCCAGGCCATTGACAACGACGAGCTGCTGCTGCACTTTCAGCCGAAAATCAACATCAATTCCAACATCGTCAGCGGGGTCGAGGCCCTGGTGCGGTGGCAGCATCCCCAGCACGGCTTCATGCCGCCGGACGAGTTCATTCCCCTGGCGGAACGCACAGGCCTGATCAAACCGCTTTCCATCTGGGTGCTGAAACACGCCATCGAGCAGGCGGTCAAGTGGCACGACGCGCATCTGAAACTGGGCATTGCCATCAACCTCAGCCCCTCCACCCTGCTGGATACGGAACTGCCGGACGTCATCACCGGCACCCTGGCTTCCTGCAGTCTGCCCCCCCATTACATTACCTTTGAGATCACCGAGGGCTCCATTATCAAAGATCCGGAAAGGGCACTGGAGATCCTGACCCGGCTCGATAAGATGGGTATCCGTATCTCCATCGACGATTTCGGCACAGGCTATTCCTCCCTGGCCTATCTCAAGAGAATGCCGGCCAGCGAAGTAAAAATAGACAAATCCTTTGTGCTGGACATGCTGGTCGATGAAAACGACGCGGCAATCGTGCAGGCAACCATTGATCTGGCCCACAACCTGGGCATGAAGGTGGTGGCCGAAGGGGTGGAAAACAAAGAGACGGCCGAGCGCCTGAAGGAGCTTGGCTGCGATATCCTGCAGGGCTATTATTTCAGCAAACCCCTGGCGGCAGACAACTTCCTGGCCTGGCTCAGCGCCCATTCCCCCAACTGAACCTCAGCCAGTGAGGCTGCGGCACCCTTTGCGCCAGAAAAACCCCACGGAGAGTACGCCAAGCAGCAGGGAGCCCATAAACCAGGCAAGCAGGGCGATCCGCTGCGCCAGGTGAATCTCCCGCCCACTCATCCAGTGCCGCATGAAATGATACATGGGGGAAGCACCGCCGGCGATGATGAGAAAGACCACGGTCATGGCCGTGAAAAGAAAGAGCAGAGCCCCCATGCCCCCCAGGGCGGCGGCCCGGTTTTCCGCCTTGAAATCGGCGTAGAGCGCCCCGAAACCGACCGCCATGCCCACCACGGTCCAGCAGATGACAAGACTTGCCGTCACGGAAAACCACCACATGGGCCCGGAAATCTTAAGCAGTGCGTCCGAGGTGACCACCAGCAGCAGGGAGAGCAGGGTGAATGGTGCCAGATAAAAAAGAAACTTGTAGAGAAGAAAGCGGCCCACGGAAAGCGGCGAGGACTGAATCAGCCAGAAGGCTGCTGTTTCAGCCCCCACTGCCGGAAAGACAAAGCGGCCGGCTAATGATGTGATGATAAAACCCGTCATCCCCACATTCAGAAAGGAAATAAGGTTTGTCACATACTCGGTCTGCAGGGGGGAACGTTCCACCGGCAAGGCCTTGAAGCTGTAGAGATAGACCACCACCAGGGCGGCGATCATAAAGAGCTGGGACCACTCGGCGGAATCCCGCAGAAAGGTCTTCGACTCCTTTTTGAAGATCCATTGCGCCGTGCCGGGATGGTATCTGCCTGTGCGGGTGAAGGGCCGGAAGCCGCCGAATGACTCCTGGGATTTGGTATAGCCGACAAGAAAGAAACGCTGCATGGCCCATTCCCCGATAAAAAAGAGAGAAGGCGCCCCGACCACGAGCAGGGCAAGCAGCAGCCAGTCTATTTCCCGGTCCATCAGGTAGAGCGACAGCAGATTGGCCGACCAGGCCGCCGGCACATAGGGACCGGCCGGCTGGGGGATGGAGGAGAGATATTCGACAAAATGGACGTATTTGTCCGGATTGACCAGATCCTCCGGCCGCAGCAGGCGAAAGATGATGTAAATAAAAATTCCGAAGCAGAGCGACAGGTAAAAAATGATATCCTTGGTCTGCCGCGCCGGAAAAAAGCGGACCAATACCACGGTGAGAGACATGCCGATTCCCGAGGCAATGAGCGCGGTGGCGACCACGCAGACGATCAGCAGCGGCCAGTAAAATACCCCGGCCTGAAAAACCTTGCCGTAGGCCCCGAACACAGGCAGGGAGAAAACGGCCATCATCCATGAGGTATAAAAGGTGGTGGTCAGATAACGCATGAAATAGATTTCCCCAGGAGTCACGGGCGCGGCAAAAATGATCTCGTTGTCCTGGGAAAGAAAGAGGGTGGAAACAGAGGACACCATGCAGGAAAAGATGAGCATGGCGAACATGACGATCCAGGCCATCTGAAAGATTTTCAGACTGAGGATCACGCCGAGTTCACTCTGGCGGTGGAAATAGCCTACTACTTTCAGCGAGACAAGATAAAGGACCAGACAGATCAGCAGACCGAAGAGCCCGACTGCCAGGCTTTTCATTGGCACCGTGCCGGCCGGAAAAAAGCGGTTGCGCATGGTGCGCAGAAAGGGGGTCAGAAGCCTCAGCCGCATGTTAGCCGTTATCCCCCTTCAGGGCGGAGATGATGGCGGTCAGTTCATCCGCTCCGGTCAACTCCAGGAAGATCTCCTCCAGGTCGGAGTTATCCAGCTGCGCCTCCCGCCGCAGACTCTCCAGCGTGCCAAGCGAACGCAGTTCGCCGTGCACAATGATGCCGATGCGGTCGCAGAGTTCCTCGGCGATTTCCAGCGAATGGGTGGAAAGAAAAATGCTGTTGCCCTTGCGGGCATGATTCTTGAGCAGCTCCTTGACGATTCTGGCGCTTTTCGGGTCAAGACCCACCATGGGCTCATCCACAATGATCAGCGGGCAGTCCAGCATGAAGGCGGCGGTCATGATGATCTTCTGCTTCATGCCGTGGGAATAGCACTCAATCAGATGATGCTGCCAGTCCAATAGGTCAAAAAGCTGCAGATACTGCTCGATGCTGCCGAACTGTTCCCGGGACAGACTGTACAGGCTGGCGACAAACTGAAGAAACTCATAGCCGGTCAGCTTCTCGTACAGATAGGGCCTGTCCGGGATATAGGCCGTGAGTTTCTTGCAGGCTGTGGGATCAGTCGCCATCTGGTGATCACAGATGGTAATGGCCCCGCCGTCAGGCTTGAGCAGTCCGGCCAGCATTTTAATGGTGGTTGTTTTCCCCGCGCCATTGGGGCCGAGAAACCCGAAAATCTCACCCCGCCCGACTGAAAAGCTCACCTCATCCACCGCCGTGTAACTGCCGAAGCGCTTGGTCAGCCCGGCAACGTCCAGGGCGCTGGTCTCATCGTCTCTCTTCATGATTTTTTTTACCGGTTCTCACTTGACCGGGAGGATCTGCAGGTTGCCGAGCAGGGCTCCGATCTTCACCTGCTCCCTGGTTTCACCGACAACAAAGCGGATATGACTGAGATCGGCGGGCAGCTGATCCGTGGTGGTATCAAGGCTCAGCCACTCATCGCCCACACACACCTCATTCCAGGCATGATAATAAAAGGCGCCCGCGTGGAATGTCACGCCTGAGGCAATACGCGTCGGTATGCCCGCACTGCGCGCCAGGGCGGCAAAGAGCACGGCGTGTTCGTTACAGTCACCCATGCCGCGCTCCAGGGTTGCCACCGCATCCGGGATGCCGATCACCGGTCTTTTTTCCAGATTCTCATATACCCAGCGGGCGATGGCCTTTACCCGGTCCAACGGGTTGACCATGTTTCCGGTTATCTTGCCGGCCAGGGCTTTGATCTTGGCATGATCCGACTGAATATAGGGCGTTGCCGCCAGCTCCTCTTTCCTGCCCTGGCAGATCATGGCATCATCAACAGTCATTTTCTCCCGGCGGATGGTCAGGATTCCATTGTGCCACTGCTGCCTACCGCCGTCCAAATCAAAGCCGGTTGCCTCGGGCAGCTCAAGCCTGAAAGAAATCTCCTGACGCTGGTCCAGGTGTGACAGGTCCCCATGAAAAGGCACGGCCACGCTCTGCAGAATGTCCTGCCCCTTGCTGGTTATATCCCTGGCCTGAAACTCCGGCTCACTGAGGAAAACAAAACCTGCCGGCGACTCCTCCTTGATCACCTTGCCGTTGTCATCGAGCCAGCTGTTGATTCTGATGCCGGAAAAATCCTCCTCAAAATGGTGCAGCAGATAAATACGATCCTTGATCAGGGTTTTGACCAGCCCCCTGTACTCGATCACCGTGTCTTTGCCGCTCAAGGTAAGCGGATCGAAATAGGCGATCTTGACCTTGTCGCCGGCATGCAGCCCCTGCCTGAGCAGATAACCGCGCTGGTTAAGAGACAGAAACGGCGGCGAGTTCAATGTCACCGAGTCGCTGATTTTTTCCTTGCCGGTCACCAGGGTGAAGTCAACCCTTTTGCCGGTCACCTTGCCGCCGGCCTTCATTGTATAAAATGGTGAGGACATGGAAAAGGTAAAATCCTGCAGGAGGAAATCAGTGGACAACCTGGCCTCCGCCTGCAACTGTACCGGATAATTTTTCTGGAGAACAAGCAGATTAAGCACAGCGTCCTGGGTAAGGTGGACAAGTCCGTCATCGCCCCGGCGCAAGTCGTTTTTCACATACCCGATGCGCTCATTCTTGAAGTAAACCCCGAGAAAACTCTCCTGGCCGGCCTTTTCAAGCACCGCATTTTCATGGAGATCAAGCCGCTTGACAAAGTAATCACGCTGGAGAAGGGCGACAAAAAGTGCTGCCCAGACCAGTATGACCATAATTTTCCCGGCCGTAACAAGTCGCTTGCGAAACATGCTGGTCAAATACCAAATAAGAAATCAGGGAGTGATGGTGGGCAATTACTAATCAGGTAAGGCAGGAACGGCAAAGCAGATATGATTATCCCAACCATCTTTTTGTATTATCTTGTTTTTTTCATTGACAACCAACTTTTAATCAATCCATTATAAATTAATAATCAAGACAGGTTATCTCTGAAACGATGAAGCTATAGAAACTGGGCAAACAGGGAGGAAAGACGATGGCAGCGAAAACAACTAATGCAACTTCCAAGACCACCGGCACCAAGGCCAAAGCAAAAAGGAAAACGATCCAGTCTACCGAGTTTTCCCTTATAGCTCCGGAAGCCAAGGAGGTCTTTATTGCCGGAAATTTCAATGACTGGAACGCATCCGAACATGCGATGCGTAAATTCAAAGACGGGAAATACACCAAAATGCTGAAGCTGAAACCGGGCAGATACGAATACCAGTTTATTGTTGACGGCCAATGGTGGACTGACCCGGCCAACCCCGACCGTCAGCCGAATTCCTTTGGTTCGGAAAACTCCGTGATCGAGATTGGCGACAACGTGGTCAGTTAATCCGGATACCCGAAGAAATACCTTTCACAGAGCGCACAGTGCCAATTAACCGCTCTGCGTGCTCTGTGAAATCATTTTCCACTTCTACTTGCCTGAACCATCCGCCGCGCAAGAGATCTTAAGAACCTTGCCGCCCACCTTTACGGCGTCACCGACTTTGGCAGCAATCTTTTCCACCTTGCCGGCCACGGCAGCCATGACAGGTGTCTGCATTTTCATGGCCTCCAGCACAACCAGTTTGTCGCCCACCGCAACCTCCTGTCCGACTTCAACACTGACCTCACAGACATTGGCGCCAAAGGGTGCCCTGATATCACCTATTTTGGCGAGCTCCTGAATTTCCTGCTTGGACAGGGTCACTTCCTGGGCAGCACCCTCCACCTTCGCCTCGGCGGCCATAATGAAAACCCGCTGGTGATGGTCCACATTGAAATAGATGCTGGTCGAACCATCCTCATGTTTGTGCAGGGGACCAACCTCGAGGACATGCTCTTTGCCGTCATGGTCGGTGAACTCCAGGGCCTCGCCCAGGGTAAACCCGCCGCGCTTGAAGAACAAGGCAGGGGGCAGCACATAAACCTTGCCGAATTTTTCCTCAAACTTGAAGAAATCAACCGCATCATTGGGATGCTGGAGATAGGTTACCAGCTGCTGCGTAGTCGGCTCATAGCCGAGACGGTCCTGCAGAATCGACCGCTCCTTGTCAATGTCCATATCCTCGATCTGCATAACGCCGCCCTGCTCCGCGACAATCTTCCGCCAATCCGGCCCGAAGGCCTTCTCGTAAATCCAGTCTTCCGGACGGTAGAAGGGGAAAGGCCCGTATTTGCCGAGCAGCAGATTTTTCAGATCCCCGGAGCAGTTGCCGTACCTCTCACCGCTCTGAACATTGCTCACCGCGGTGGTCCAGAGAATCTGGGAACCGGGGGTTACACTCCACCAGTTGCCCAGTTCCCGCTGCACCTTGGGAAGCTCCTCATGGAGGATCTCGGACATCTTATTGAGAAAGCCGCCCTTGACCGCCTGCTCGAAGCTGCTGCCCATGGCCCCGCCGGGCAGTTTATGAATCTGCACCGTGGGCAGGAAGCCTTTGAACTGGGACTCGAAATATTCGTAATGCTGGCGCTGATCGCGCAGCACCTCGGAAGTTTCGATCACCGCCGCCTCATCAACACCGACAGCCGTATGACCATAGTCCTTCAGGGTCTGAATGACGCTCAGAATCGGCGGCGGCCCGAAGTAGCCGGTAAAGGCATGATCAGCGGCATCCACGATGTTGGCGCCGTTCACCACCGCCGCAGTGATCCGGCCGATATCATCGCCGTCGGTATTGTGGCCATGGTAATGAATAACCAGATCCGAATATTTGTCCCTGATGGCCTTCACCAGCTCGCCGATCCGTTTCGGTGTGCCGAGTCCGCCATGGTTCTTGATGCAGAGGGAGATCTCCTCGCCGGTCACCTCGATGATCTCGCCCACCTTCTTCACGTAATATTCGTCCGTGTGCTCCGGCCCGGTGGAAAAACAGATGCTGGGCTCCAACAGCTTGCCCGACATCTGCACCTCCTCGAAAACCGCCTGCATGTTCGGCACGTGATTCATGAAGTCAAACACGCGCCACACATCCACGTACTTGGCAAACTCCCGCACAACCAGCCGGATGACATTCTGGGGATAGGGCCGGTAGCCGAAGAGATTGACTCCCCGGCAGAGTGTCTGAAACATGGTATTGGGCATCTTTTCCCGCAGCAGTTTCAGCTTCAGGAACGGATCTACCTGTTTGCGCAGAATATCCACATGCACCGAGGCGCCGCCGGTGATTTCCAGGGAAAAATAATTGGCCCGCTCACGGGCGTCGGCGGCCAGCAGATCCGTATGGAGCAGTATCCGGTTCTTGAAGTCGGACTGGGACAGGTCGCGGGCGGTGTTGGTGATGAAATAGCCCTCCGCCTCGCGTACTCTTTTTAAAACTTCACTGCTATGCATACCTTGAACAATTCGGTCCATGGTGACTCCTTTCTATATAATGGCACAGGGGCCGTAACGAAATGGTCGGAAAGTAATGTTTATTCCCCAACGCCCCTAAATAGCGTATTTGTTTTCCTTTTTGAAATGAATCTCGGCAATCAGTCTGGCCAGCTTGTTCACCTCGCTGGGATCATCCTTGTAATCGAAGAGATGAGGATGGGTTTCCAGAAATGAGGTGTCAAAATCCCCCTTCTGGAAATCAGGATCATTGACCAGATTCAAATAAAAGGGGATGGTGGTTTTGGGGCCGACGATCGTATAGTTGCGCAGACAGCGCCGCATCCTGTCCACCGTCTCGTTCCAGGTAAAGCCGAACACGGTCAGTTTCACCAAAAGTGAATCATAGACCTCGGGGATGGTAAAACCCTGGTAGACAAAACCGTCCAGCCGCACGCCGTAGCCGCCGGGCGAGCGATAAACGGAAACGGTCTTCCCCCCTTCCGGCATGAAGTTGTTCTGCGGGTCCTCGGCATTAATCCGCATTTCAATGGCATGACCGCGCAACCTTATATCATCCTGGGTGAAGGAGAGCGGCCTGCCCAGGGCCAGCTTGATCTGGGTTCTGACAATATCAATGCCGCTTACCATTTCAGTGACGGTATGCTCAACCTGCACCCTGGTGTTGATCTCCATGAAATAGAACTTGTTGTCCTTATCCACCAGGAACTCAACCGTGCCGGCATTAAAGTAGTTTGACGCCTTTGCCGCCTGTACCGCGGTGGCACAGATATCATCAAGCAGCTTCTTGTCCGGGATCATGGACGGAGCGATTTCCACCAGCTTCTGGTTGCGGCGCTGAATGGAACAGTCCCGGGTCCCCAGATGGAGGGTATTACCGAAATTGTCCGCCATGATCTGCACTTCGACATGCCTGGGTTTGATTACCACCTTTTCCAGGTAAATATTGTCGTTGTTAAAGGCGGCCTTGGCCTCGGATCTGGCCGTGGGCAGCTGCTCCTTGAGCTGGGCATCGTTTTCAATGAGCCTGATCCCTCTGCCGCCACCGCCGGCTGTGGCCTTCAGCATGACCGGATAACCATACTTTGCCGCGAATTCCAGTGCCTCCTGCAGGCCGGCCTCGCCGTGGGAGAGATTCTCCGTGCCGGGAACCATGGCAATGCCGGCCTGGGCCATGATATTTCTGGCCGTCACCTTATCCCCCAATTTACTGATTACCTCATGGGGAGGACCGACAAATATGATGCCGGCCTCTTCGCAGGCCTTGGCAAAATCAGGATTTTCAGCCAGGAAACCATAGCCGGGATGGATGGCGTCAACCCCGTGATCTTTGGCGGCCTTGATGATTTTAGGGATACTCAGGTAATCACGCCGGGGGCCGTCGCCTATCCAGATGGCCTCATCCGCCACCCGGATATGGAGTGCCGCATTATCCGGCGTTTCATATATGGCCACTGCAGTATGCCCAAGCTCCTGAATCGCGCGAATGATCCGCAGGGCGATTTCACCCCGATTTGCTACCATTATCTTCTTTTTCAAAAGATCACCTCATATCATTTCTGTTGCTTGTCAGACAAACATTTCTCTATCTTAAGTTTCAAGAAACCGGCAGTCGCTGCACATAGTTATCCCCTGATATTCGTAGATCTGACCTCTGAAAATGAGCGTGTATCGAGTTTCTCAGGGGAGAAGGAGGTTAGCAAGGACAGCCCGGGGCTGAAAAATCAGCCGAAAAAAAATTTAACAGAGAATGTTACATTAGGCAAGCAGAAACCGAAATTCAGGCAAACAGGGGGATAGGCTATTGTGATTACCATTAATCTTCAGCCAGATTAGGGTTAAAAGTTTGCTGTCCGAATTGTTCGATATGTTAACGGTTTACGGTTTACAGTTGGCAGTTGAAGGAAATTATCTTGTCAGATTTTGATATTGGTAGATCGTAAACTGTAAACTGTAAACCGCCAACCGTAAACTCTTTGCGATTGCAGCAAGAGCACTATTGGGAACATGGCTCAACGTCAATGGTAATCAATGGAAGGATACCTGTTACCTATCCTGCCAACCGTTTCATGAGAAAGCGAACTTCCGCCTAAAGAAAGGCACCGTTGCCCACTGTCCGCGATCCTTTTCCAGGAAAACGGACCGATTTTCCGGAAAAAATTGAAGCCGGCTTACGGATTTCCAACCATTGGTGAGGGTAATTTGTTTTATTTATCATGTTGTTACTACTTTTTCGGGGAATTTCCACTCATCCGTCAGCCAGGCTGTAACACGGCGTAAATCTTGCTTATTTGTTCACTTTGATCTTTTTTTAACTGTAAGACCTAAGGTCGAGAGACAGATTTAATTTTTCTTCCAGACTGAGGGGGCTGAATTTTTTTCGCTGTTTTGGCGAAAATCATTCTGTCCCCGGCTTTGACAAAGGAAAAATAAAATCAGTCCCCTCTGCAACTCGCTCTATTAGTGACCGGCAATAGTTTGCGGTTTTTTGTCATATCTGCACGTTTACATGAAAGTCCTTTCCGCAGGGTAATGCTTCCTGCAGTAGGAGCGGGCCATGCCCGCGATAACGAAGTTTTTTCAATACCAAAGGTCGCGGGCATGGCCCGCTCCTACCCGAACTTTCATGCATTGTTGTTCCCGCTTTCGGACAAAGCCAAACCCATTGCAAGGTGGGGACGGAAAGCCACGGGGCTTTCAGAGCCAGCCGGGTCGCCATGATGGTTACTCGGTTTTTTGCGTTTTACAGGCTGCGTTACGAACTTGATGATATTCCTGGAATAATCCTCTCCGCAGCCTGCGTTTTCTATGTCATTTATACTATACGTTGTGATATTTTTTTTGCCCTGCCGGGAACAAAAACTCGGGCATAAAAATGTCTTTTTTCCTTCAAGAAACCTCCTGTCCGTTGGTCAAATGTGAAAATAAAAAAGGGAGAGAAAAATGAGAAGACTGTTGTCATTTACGGGAATTATCGTCTTTTCCGTCATGATCAGCTGCAAGCTGGTTTTGGCGGTTCCGCAAAACATTAATTTCCAGGGCAAATTGACCGACAGCGCGGAATTGCCGTTAAACGGCACCTTCAATATGCAGTTCTTTCTCTGTGATGCCGTAACCGGCGGCAC